>QWCR01000060.1_pt1 | contig 78935 bp, 56 predicted proteins | sample 1972581 | NCBI WGS metagenome assembly QWCR01 (sample SAMN09866703, study PRJNA288562) | Human oral metagenome isolate pre4_saliva, whole genome shotgun sequencing... | isolation source: mouth | host: Homo sapiens | place: USA: California
CTGATAATCTCCTATACCTAAGGGATTGATAGTGTTCATAAACTCTCCGGAGATGCTTCCACCATTCTTCTTTTCTTTTAAGATAATGTCAATTACGGCAGCTACATTTCCGTATCTTAGACCAGGATTATCATGATATTCTATTCTCAATACGTCTGCCGGCAAGAGAGCCTTCACCTCCTGTATCTCTGCCTTTACACCATTAATACGTAACTCTACGGCATCCCCCATTGTGGTAGTCACCTTACTGTCGAGCGTATTTACAGAGATTCGTGAAAGCTGAAGATGCTGCAACAAACTTAAACCATTGCTTGATGTTTTTTGCTGAAGCAGATTAGGGATAATTATTTGGCGGTCAGCTTTTTGTATTACGTTGTTGGCGGTCACTGTAACGTCATTAAGCTGCTTACTCTCTGGCTCCAACACGATTGTACCCACCGAAAGGTGCTTAGAAATGTTTTGGCATTTAATTTCCTGTGTAGAATACCCAACAAAAGATATCCTTATTCTATAGTTCTCTCCTTCATGCGTATTCAGTTCAAAGCCACCATTCATATCAGTTACCACTCCACTAATCATCTTATTTTCGCTTTCACGAAATAACGAAACAGTTGCAGCTGGTAATGGTTGCTTGTTTTCATCTACGACCGTTCCCGTAGTTTGTGCTGCAAGAATACCATAGCAGCCAGACATGAGCAACGTGAGAATTTTCTTTTTCATAAACATTATATTATTTATTATATGTATTGTCTTATTATAATTTTGGAGTCAACATCATGATATGGCGACAACTTTTCTTGTCTTTCGATGTTGCAAAGGTAATATTTTTTTATTATCACGTATAAGTATAATTCTTAGTTGTTTGCTTAAATTTAACATCAAAATGTGATCATGTTGCTTTATAAATACAATATTCACATAATTTCTTTTGTTTCTTGATTTATATGGCAAAAATACGTCTTTTCCAAAGATCACCTATCACACTTTTGTGTAAATTTGCTCCTCGCTCTTTGTTTTTTACACTTTTGTGTAATTCTCTTGCGATATTCTGCATTAAAAATGTACTTTTGTAGAAAATAAAATAGAGGGACCTTATTAAGTTGAACATATATGACAGATATAAAAGAATTCTTTATAGCATCGAATACTGTAAGCAATGCACCAGATTATGATTCTAATGTACTGTCCACATTGATTCATACAGTAGAGTCCTTTGCACGTGTAACCTATCAGAGCATTTATTTGATAGACTATTATAAGCAGGAGTTTCTTTATGTATCAGATAATGAAGTGGTTTTAAGTTCTTTGATACTTTCGACAATGTTGATAAATACCAATGTTCCATGTCATATCATTTTCATCTGAAGAGTGGAACAAGAAGCAGACTAATCAACCACCAGCTTACTCCTATACTATTAACTGACGATGGCAAGATATGGATAGGTATGTGTGTTGTTTCTCTATCTTCACATAAAACAGTTGGGCATGTAGAGTTCCACAAGAATGGACTCCGCAATTATTGGAAGTACTCTTTCGAAAGCCATCGGTGGATGGAATGTGAAGGAGTTTCGCTAAAAGAAGAGGAACTCGAAGTGCTTAGATTATCAGCAGCGGGACTAACAATGACAGAAGTAGCAGACAGAATGTGCCGCTCATTAGATTCTATTAAAACCTACAAACGTCACGCCTTTGACAAATTAGGCGTGGCGAATATCACCGAAGCTATTTCAAGAGCTATCTTAAACAAACTCTTCTGAAAATAATAATTTACGGCAAAAGCGAAGATACACATTCAATTAGTAAGTGCATATTGATACTCATTTGGCTTTGAAAAGACGCCTATCGATTAAATGGTCTCTACATGCCCTAACACTGTGTATCCTTTAAAAAGCATTTCCCAGTGAAAACAATTTTGCTGTCACTACTGTCACCCTAATTCATTAGTTAACTTATTATGTAACAGTAGGATTACATGAAATGTTAAATGTGACAGCAAAATGAAATTAAAACTACACGTGTAATAATGGGTATAAATTCCTTCTTACCATAGTAGACTTTATCACGCTAAAACACAAAACCGCCTAAATAATTCCCATTAGGCGGAGAACCGTTGGGGTAAGCAGGGCAGTGAAGATACCGTTCAGCGTAATACCTAAACTCGCAAAAGCACCATACTTACTACTATATGCCATCGCTGTTGATGCGCCAACGGCGTGAGAGGCAGCACCCATAGAGAGACCTTGTGCGATAGGACTATTTACATGACCATAGGACAACATCTTAAAGCCTACCAAAGCACCAATAATACCTGTGACAACCACCACGGCAGCAGTAAGAGAAGGAATACCACCGAGGCTCTGTGTCACCTCCATAGCAATAGGTGTTGTTACTGATTTACTTGCCATTGAGAGAACGATAACATCTGGTGCGCCACAAAGCTGTGCTACGAAAACAACACTCACGATACCAACCAAGCAGCCAACAAACTGTGACAGAACGATTGGTAACCACAGACGCTTTATGGCATCAAGCTGTAAATAAAGTGGTACGCCTAAGGCTACAACTGCAGGTTTAAGCCAGAAGTCAATCAATTGGGCACCTTGCTTATAGACTGCAAAAGAAACACCAGTTATCTTGAGATAGACAATAATAAGAACGATGGCTATCAAGATAGGATTGAGTAACATCCAACCAGTACGCTGCTGTAGACGTTTGATGTAAAAGAAGGCAGCAAAAGTTAATGCCAAAATAACATACTGATTGGAAAAGATATCTTTACCATCCTGTATAAGGTCAATAGTCTGACCGATTGTTTCATCCCACGAATTCATTATTTTTCCTCCTTTTTAGTTATTTTATCCTGTCCGAGTAACGCTTTGTCAAGTTCTATTCTTTCAGCCTCTTCCATGGCCTCAACCTCTTCGGTTTCCTCCAACACCTTCTTCATCTTCTGCGCATGGGCACGATGATGAAGTAAGTCCATAGCCATCAACCGACGTTCAAACTTAATGACAAGCTGGTGCATCTGTCCTGTAACAACAAGAACGAGAAGAGTACTGACTACAGTTGCAGTAACAATAGGGAACCATTGAGCCTTAATAAGATCAAGATAGAGAATAAGCGCCACCCCAGGCGGTACAAAGAAGAAGCCGAGATTTGCTATCAGAAGCTGTGACAATCGCTCTACCCAAGCTAACTTTACCCATCCTAACTTTAGAAAAAGTGTAAGAAGAAGCATACCAATAATACTGGACGGCAGTTTTATTCCTGTAGCCCAAACAATAAACTCTCCCAATGCTAAGCATCCGAAGATAACAAAGAACTGTCTTGCCATGTAAAAAAGTTATTATTCAACACCACCATCAAACATGTTCGTTTGAATAGTTATAGCATTTAATAAGTAGATGCAAAGTTATAGATTTTTTAAGTATCAAACGCTAATTTTCCCTTTTTTAATACTTTAAAGAATACCATTCAATGATATTTATCAAGCAGATAACCAATGAAATCGGAAAAAAATGTGTAAGTTTGCAGATGATAAAAAGCTATAGAACGTTCGTAATGACAGAAACAGACAATAATATATCCGATAAAAAACTGCGACTTACTATCAGATTTAGCAGAAACAACATGGCATTTGCTGTGGGTGACCCACAAGAGAATGGTATGCTCGTTTATGAACCCTACAAGATGAATATGGGTATCTCTGTTGCCGCCAATCTACGCGAAGCCTTCAAGGTTTCTGAATTGCTGCAGAGCGGATACAAACGTTTGTTAGCAGAGATTGATACCCCTGTGATGCTTATGCCTATTGATGACTTTGGTACACAGGATATCGAGACACTCTATCATCACACTTATCATAGACAAGGTAATGAGGAGATTCTATCGAGTATCCTACCAGACTTGAATGCAATTGCTGTCTTTGCAATTAACAAAGACCTCAAGCTCGTTATCGACGACCATTTCAAGGATATTCGTATACAACCGCTTATGCAGTCTGTATGGACGCATCTCTATCGCCGTTCATACGCTGGTCCACGTAGAAAACTCTATGCTTATTTCCATGAGAAGCGTATGGAGGTTTTCAGTTTCCAACAAAACAGATTCCGTTTCAGCAATTCATACGAAGCAACTAATGAGCATGATGCTTTGTATTACCTCCTTTATATATGGAAGCTAACAGGAATGGATGTAGAGAAAGATGAGTTATATATTGTTGGTGACATTCCTTATCAAGACTGGCTCATTGAAAAAGTAAAACAGCATTTGAAGTTCTGTAGGGTTATCAATCAGGAAGTTTACTTCAATAATAGCCAGTTGGCTAAACGTACAGATATTCCCTACGACATGAAAACTATCTATCTGGAATAAAAGAAATAGAGGAAGACTAAGGTATAGAATAAGTTAAACCACTCACATCTTCGATAAAAGACTAATGTCTTAACTCCATTTCACTCCTTAACTCCTTCATCTCCTAAAAATAGAAACTATGCGAATCATAACAGGAAAATATAAAGGCAGACATTTTGATGTTCCACGTACCTTCAAGGCACGCCCTACGACAGACTTTGCTAAAGAGAATATCTTTAATGTTATCAATGCTTACGTGGATTGGGAGGAAACAACGGCACTCGACCTCTTTGCTGGTACGGGTAGTATATCCTTAGAACTCTTATCACGTGGTTGCCAACAAGTGATAAGCGTAGAGAAAGACCGTGACCATGCCCGCTTTATCAGTCAATGTATGGAGAAACTTGGCACAGACGAGCATATATTGATAAAAGGAGATGTGTTCCGTTTCTTAAAAAGTTGTCATCAGAAATTTGATCTGATCTTTGCTGACCCTCCATACGCATTGCCAGAGTTGGAGACTATTCCTGACCTCATCTTCCAATATGACTTATTAAAAGAAGATGGACTACTTGTCTTTGAACATGGTAAGAACAATGATTTCTCCACTCACCCGCACTTCATTGAACATAGAAGCTATGGTAGTGTGAACTTCACTTTGTTTAGATAAACACAGCTTTATCCGTAAAACTGTCTATAAAAGAGTTATATTGGAAAGTTAACAATATTGTCTGATTTAGGTTAAAGCTTTCTTAGCTTCCTACCTTTACAACAGTGGACTCAAGAGCCTTACCATAGATTCCCACAATCGTTGTAGGAAAGAACGATGTGTAAGGTTTCGCACATCTTCTAAGGCAACACACTCTTCTTGATCTTTTAAGAAGATATCCTTTACTTCTAATGCTATTTTCTTATCATAGAAGAAAGCATTTGCTTCAAAGTCATTCTCAAAGCTACGGAAGTCAACATTAGTAGAACCAATCGTTGCTATGCTATCATCGGCAACAAGAAGTTTCGAATGATTAAAACCAGCCTTATATAAATAAACTTTTACTCCAGCCTTCACCGTTGCTAAGACATAAGTGCGTGAAGCCCATTCCACAATCTTTGTGTCTGTCTCGTAAGGAATCATCAGTCTTACATCTACTCCCGACAAGGCTGCAGTACGCATAGCAAAGAGGATTGGGTCGGTAGGAAGGAAGTAAGGTGTTTCCATATAGACATATTGCTTTGCACTGGTAAGTACCCTTACGTAGCCTTGCTCTATCTCAGGCCATAAACTTGTTGGACTACTGGTGACAATCTGAATAAGACTATCATTCTCAGCAACCTTACTGACTGGATAATAAACATGGTTGGTTATTAGTTCACGACTCACAAAGAACCAATCTACCAAAAAGGCACGTTGCAAACCATATACCGCTGCACCAGTTATCTTAACATGCGTATCACGCCAAGCCAATTTCTTTATCCCCTTCACATAACGATTGGCAATATTCATACCACCGATAAAGCCCACCTCACCATCAATGACACATATCTTACGATGATTACGATAGTTCACCTTACTGGTAAAGATTGGGAAGCGTACAGACATAAAGGCATATACTTTTATTCCTTCAGCACGCATACGGTCAAAGAAACGATTCTTTGTTTTCCAAGAACCTACATCATCATAGATGACACGTACCTCAACTCCTTGTCGTGCTTTATCAATCAAAGCATCAGCAACAATCTGTCCCAAGGGGTCACTAGCAATAATAAAAGTATCTAAATGAATATGGTGTTCAGCCTTACCAATCTCCATTAACAAAGAAGGAAAAAACTCGTATCCAGAAGTATAAATCTCTGTTTCGTTATTCTTAAATGGTAAGACCCAATTCTGATTCATAAAGAGGTTGATGAGTTCTCGATACTCATTAGGCAGATGAAGACGCTTCTGTTCTACAAACTCCAACATGGAATGCTTGGTCAGCTGGTCCATACTATACTGCCATATCTTACGTTCTTTACGTGTAGTCTGACCGAAGAAGAAGTAAAGAATGATACCTAACATTGGGATAAACGTTAGCACCAACATCCAAGCCATTGTCTTGGCTGGCTGTCGGTTATCCATCAATACGCGTACCATCACCATAATGATGACAACAACGTAGACTGCTAAAAATGCCCAATGAACATAAATCATCTATATTCTCCTTAACTATTCGATTCGTCTGTTCCGCCAGTCTTATCCTTCTCTCGTAACTGCTGAATATACGCTAACTCGTCTAATGCAAAATCACCTGACTCAGGGTCATCTATCATCTGACGAAGCATTTCTTCCGCTTCATCAAACCTATGCAACTCTACCAAGACATAAGCCTTTCGTCGGTAAAGGAACTGTAGAAAAGGGTGCACCGATTGTTCGACTTCGCCTTCTTCATCTTCAACAATAGAATTATGTAAGTCTTCCAAGATTCCGTCTATGGTCATCAGCGAACGATAATCACCCAAATAAATCATACAGTTAACATACTCCTCAGCATAAAGAGTGCGATTAACTCCTGTTACAAACGTAAGGTAGTAATAAGCCCTATCATACTGTTGCAACTCGTTATAGCAGAAGCCTAACATATAGCAGACCTCTAAGAAGAGGTTCCGTTCTTCCAGACTCTTTTTATCTATATTAGAATTCAAAAGGCGGTAAGCATTCTCCAAACAAGAAATCGCTTCATAGTAACGCTTCTGACGATGAAGAGTCCGACTACGATAAACAAAGCGAGCAGCATCCACACTCTCTACATTGGCAATCAATCGTTGCTCTTCGGTTAGTTGGTTCTCCTCACCATTAGCTACCTTACTCTTAGCTTCCTTCCACATATAAACGAACTCATCCTGCAACTGCTTTGTTGAGCGAAGGTCGTATGCCAACAAGACAGAGTGCGACTGCACCTGTGCTTCCTTCGAATGAAGGGGTCTACCAATCCCTGATGGCAATGGTAACAATGTAGCAACTACCTGATAGTAAAGCACATCATCACAACCATCAGCCTGCTGAATACTGAAAGTCATACGACGACGAGTTGTCGGATGAGCTGGGAGAAAGAATACAAGGTCGAGCATTGCCTTCTGTCGAACAAACGCTCCATCTGCAATCAGAGTGTCGGACAGATTATAGGATGCTATAGATTCACGGTCGTTGATAACTGTTACGGTATCTGTTACCACTGTCAACTCAGAGAAGACAACATCCACCAAACCAAAAACCTTATCCATCCACTGCTTCAAGGTTGCAGCTTCCTTATCATTCTGACGCCACTCGGCACCTTTCTTCTGATGTCTTAACTCCTGTTCTCGAAGGAGAAAGAAATCACGCGCAACTTCCTTCTCAGACCATTCCAAATCACTCGTAGCCGAACTTTTTGCTTCCTTCTTCACATCAGTCAGACTTCTAATAAAAGAATTCTGCCATAAAAACATATCGACCATAGCCGAAGAAAGAATATCTTTTGCGCGATCGTCATCTAACAGAAGCGGTGTTAGGATATGCATATCAATGATATTTGTTTCCTCATTGATACTATAGCTAAACCGTGGACCAGTAGAATTAAGATTAAAGTGATTGCACACATGGCGCACAATATTTATATCTTTCATCTCAGCCTCAGCAAAGAAAAGGTATGACAATTCCACCTGTGGACAATTACCAATAATACGAATACCAAAATGTCCACTCTGAAATGTATAACGAACAAGTGCTGCATCGCCTTCTTTTCTCCATTCCCCAGTACAGTTGAGTGCCTTCAGTGCCTTTGAGACTATCCTTCTATTCTCACTTAAATCAAGGTCTGAGAGACGAAGTGATGGTTTGAATAAGTTTCTTATCATATTCATCATACCAGAATATTACTACCAGTTTTCTTTGCTAATTCATTACGAAGATTCTGTGTCCTCATTATCTCGCTCATAATCTCTTGCATCTCTTGCGAATCTTTCACCTGCAGAAGTCGTTCATTCAGTTCTTTCAAGTGGGAAGAAACATATTCCAAACGGAAATCAGCTACAAGATGTATAACACGATCACGCAATGTTTGTTCCGTTTCTTTCACTTGCAGACTCTCTGCGAGTTGGAAACGGTCTACGCTCAATCTCACTGCTACAGATGCGATATTGATATCTACATGCTGTGTGAAATACTCTTCAGCCTTGAACCCTTCTTCACCACAATGCTCTACAGCCTCCTGCAGTATCTTAGTATAAAGTTCATTTGAGAAACCAAGATTATCGCTTCCAAGGTCATAAGCAATATATTGTGCTACGGTCAGGTTATATGTCTGTCCGCTATTCTCATCTTTCACATCACGGAAGATAACCTTCTCCCCATCCTTGACGACAGCTTGGATAAGCATTTGCTCTACCTTCGATGTTGTCGGTTTAGAGGCTACAGCCATTGCATCCTCCCGTTGCTCCTCCATTACCGCAGCCCGATGTTGCTGTTGTTCACGTGTCTGTTGTTCTCGATTGGAATAGATATTACGATTCATCTGGTCCATCAAGGTTCGCTCTGACACGCCTGTACGATTCGCACACTCACGGATATAGGTATCACGGAGTATCGGGTCTTTGATAACAGAAATGCTTTGCACTATTGAACCAACTGCCTCTGAACGCTTAATTGGATCAGTAACACCCTTTAATAGTACGTTAATCTTAAAGACGATGAAGTCTGTCTGATTATCTTCAATATATTTTCTGAAATCTTCTGCACTGTAACTACGTGCAAACTCATCAGGGTCTTTTCCGTCAGGAAGTAACAACACCTTCACATTCATACCTTCTGCCAACAGCATATCCGTACCTCGTAAAGCAGCATGCTGACCAGCCTCATCGCCATCATAAAGCAGAACGATATTAGGAGTAAAGCGGTGTAAAAGACGTATCTGATGTACTGAAAGTGCCGTACCACTATTAGCTACGACATTCTCAATACCACACTGGTGCATAGAGACAACGTCCGTATATCCCTCCACCATATAAACAAGGTCGTGCTTAGCAATAGCTTTCTTTGCTTGGAAGATACCATAGAGTTCTCTCTCTTTATGATAGATAACACTATCGGGAGAATTGACATACTTCTGACTAACCCCCTTCGTACGCGAATCCAGCAGACGACCGCCAAAGGCTGTCACTTTACCGCTCACACTCACCCATGGGAACATTACACGTCCATTGAAGCGGTCGATAAGTTCTCCATTCTCACGTTCGAAGCAAAGACCTGTCTTTATAAGAAAATCTCTTTGAAAACCTGCCTTTAAGGCTGCATCAGCAAAAGCATGACGACTTGAAAGACAGAAACCTAACTGAAACTTACGAATGATATCATCTCTAAAACCACGGCTGCGAAAATACTGCATACCAATAGCCATACCATCAACATCGTTGTGCAAGATATCATTAAAGTACTTCGCAGCCCACTCATTGACCAAGAACATTGATTCTCGTTCATTCTCCTGCTGCTTTTCCTCATTCGTCAGTTCTCGCTCATGCACCTCAATATGATACTTATTAGCAAGCCACTTCAAGGCTTCAGGATAAGTCATCTGCTCATGCTCCATGATAAACTTCACAGCATTACCCGCCGCACCACACGAAAAGCATTTGTAAACACCTTTCACAGGACTAACGGAAAACGATGGTGTACGGTCATCATGAAAAGGGCACAAACCTTTATAGCTTGTTCCCGTCTTGCGTAAAGAAACGAAATCGCTGACTACCTCAACGATATTCGACGCATTCATAATCCTATCTACAGTCGGTCTATCTATCATTATGCTACAAAGATAACACAAACCAATGAGATAGCAAAGTTAGAACAAGAAAAAAGACACTTCTACTTCACCAAATTATCTTCATGAATAAAAACACCTATTATTACGAAAATAGTTTTGTTTTTAGTTGCTGTCACATTTAACATTTCATGTAATTAAACTATAAACCAACGAGTTAAGCACCAACACAGAATGACAGATATGACAGGAAATGTAACTTCAAGGTTTTCTTATAGATCTTCGGAAATTTAGGGTAAATCTATAATGAAGATATGAATACTCCCAATTAGATGGTTTTAGAATGGGGGATAAACTACATGATTAATGTAATGAGGTGCGATGTCTACCTGTCTTATACAAACAACTTTTCTCTTATTAGCTGAAATTTGTAAACTATTTTCCCGCGAATCAAAATCAATATATGCTCTTTTGGCTTCTTGAAGACGCCCTTTAAGCTTGCAAAAGATGCCCTTTAAGCACCTTACTAACGCCCTTTTGAAGTCTAATTAAGCACCTTTTCTTACACGACTTCATAACTAATTGATTTACTGTTGATTGCAATCTCGCTTTTTACACGTGTTTTTCTGCTTTCTTTTAGGTGTTTTACATGAATTTATATAATGATTTTTCAACATCCTATCTACATTTTTTTGGCGTTTTAAAAAGAAATGGTTATCAGTGTCGGAGAGTGAATAAAATAGACAGCCAAGACTGTCTTGGTTGTCTATTTGCTTAATCTATATCTTTGGTTTACCATTAAAGCTATACGAAAAAATGTCTATGCGTTTAACGGAAGACCCCCCAAAAAGTTTGAAATGACATGCTTTACCAGAATTCGTATGTATCTATTTATGTAGCATACTGATAATCAACAATAATTTATACACCATATCCCTGAATCGTTACATCTTTCTTTTATTGCCCTATGGAGCCCTTGATAAATTCTCACACTGGATTCAATAAACGTTATATTCTTTCTTCACATTCTGCAATGACTCCTCTTGTCTTCTTTCCTTTTTGCTCATAATAATCTTCATTGCAAAAGGTTGGGGCAATAGAAGAAATTCTGTTCCTTCACCTACCTCGTTTTTCAGATAAGGTTGTGCCTCATAAATAGAGGTAACATTATAAACTTCAACCCCTTTTTTCTTCTTTCCGTCAAACTCTTCCTGAATATAATTAGAATAGCGACAACTACTTAGGTAAAAGGAGTTATCCAATGAACGATACTCTGCCTCAACATCAATCTGCCAATCCTTATATTGATGTCCATATATAGCATTGATTGTTGAGCGCACAAGTGCATTAGTACGGTGCTGTACATTATAAGCCAACCCCGTAGAACGTTTTGCTCTGAGGATGGCATTTTGTAGGGTATCTATACATAAATAACCCGAATCTTTCCAATCTTTTTTCGACTTGAATAGGAGTCTTACCACATTGACACCCAAGCTTTCAGATTCATTATCCACATAGAACCTATGTTCCTTCACAAACTTCTCATCCATATCAGAAACAAAGTCATGGTAAAGCGTATTTTTAAGGTTACTATAGTCACAACCAGCTGACTTATCCTTAAAGGTGATAACATTCTCCAAGGGAGAGATTTCAAAGAGTTCCTTCTTTCTTACCAGTCCATTACTTACAAAGCGATATAACACCGTATCGCCTACATTCTGTGTCTGATACTCATATCTTAGAACTCCATTACTTCCATACTTCTTTGCTTTCGTCTTTACAAATTCCATCAACATAGGTTTAATCCATGCTGGCTCGCCCGCAGGACTCACGACAACTTCCGAAAGCAACTGTATACTTTGCTCCATAAACAGTGTATCAGACAATACTTTCACACTTTCTTTCTGATAGTTTATATGCGAGATCATCAGATTATCAAAAGCAAAATCCACAACAACTCTTCCTTGTTGGTCGCTAAACGCACTCCTCACTTTCCCCATGTAGGTGGTATATACACTTGCTCTGCTCACTGGGATATTATTTGCTTTATCCCAAATAACGAACGTCTTCTGCGCAAATGAAGTCACAGAAAGACATAAAAAAACAATGCTAACGATAGTACGTTTATTCATTTGCTATATTAAGTTTATTTATTTGCAAAATTCTTTTATCTTCAAGGAACTAAAAGTATCAAAACTTCAAAAGGGTTAGAACTCACCACGCAAAGGTATGAAAAAAGAAAGGTACACACAATATTATCTTCTTATTTTAGGTAAATAATGTACTTATAAACATATTATATCATAACTATACACGCCCTTCTTCATCATGAAACATACAACTTCATGGAATTATTTTCATGAAAAAAAATATTTATCTTCATGAACAAAAATATTTCTTTTCATGAAAATAATTCTTTCTGTTCACGTAAATAATTCTATATAGTACGAATATAACAAGATTGAAAAGGCTATAAAAGAGGATTCTAACAGAGCTTTTCCATTGAAATTAAGGGTTTTTAAATAGTAAAGGAGATATTATCATCTATCAACCTTCGCATCATTTCTATGCTATACACTTAAGTTCAAATCGGTTATTAGAGCTTTACTTCCATAAAACAAATGAGGGTACAACTCTCTTAAACTACAGCACCTCCTCTAACTCCAACAAAACAGCTCATAGGATAGCTCCTAACAAACCTAAACACAGTTAAGCGGTTTTTGTGCAACTTTTTTTGTTTATGTTGCAAAAAAAACGTACTTTTGCCCTCAACCAAAGCAATTGAATATTAAATAACACATTATTATATTTATGAGTTTGAAAATTGTAGTACTTGCTAAGCAGGTACCTGACACAAGAAATGTGGGAAAAGATGCCATGACAGCCGAAGGAACGGTAAACCGTGCCGCACTGCCAGCCATCTTCAACCCTGAAGACCTAAACGCTTTGGAGCAGGCTCTGAGACTGAAGGAACAGAACCCAGGCTCTACTGTAGGAATCTTAACCATGGGTCCTCCACGTGCCGGAGAAATCATCCGACAGGGACTCTATCGTGGTGCTGATACTGGCTGGCTACTTACCGACCGTAAGTTTGCTGGTGCTGACACACTCGCTACTTCTTATGCTTTAGCGACAGCTGTACAAAAAATCGGTGATGTAGACATTATCATCGGTGGACGACAGGCTATCGATGGTGACACCGCACAGGTAGGACCACAGGTTGCACAGAAGTTAGGACTCAACCAAGTTACTTACGCAGAAGAAATCCTGAAGATTGAGGATGGCAAAGCTACTATCCGTCGCCATATTGATGGTGGTGTAGAGACTGTTGTTGCTCCATTGCCAGTACTCATCACAGTGAATGGTACTGCTGCTCCTGCACGTCCTTGCAATGCCAAACTCGTGATGAAGTACAAGTATGCTACTTGTCCTATGGAGCGCAAAGGTGATGAGCCTTGGACACAGCTCTACGAGGAGCGTCCTTACCTCACACTGAACCAGTGGTCAGTTGCCGATGTCAATGGTGATGAGGAGCAGTGTGGTTTGAGTGGTTCACCAACAAAGGTGAAGTCTGTTCAGAATATCGTCTTCCAAGCTAAGGAGAGTAAGACCCTCACTGGCTCAGATGGGGATGTAGAAGGACTCATCAAAGAACTGTTAGGAGAGAAGATTATTGGTTAAAAGCCTCTCCCCCAACCCCTCTCCTACTGGAGAGGGGCGTAGAATGTTCTGTAAAACATTATGGGGAGGTATCATATAAACATAAGAAAAATCCCCCAGCAAGTGAAGCATTTCACTCCCCTCTCCACTCGGAGAGGGGGCGGGGGTGAGGCCTATGAACAACGTATTTGTATATTGCGAAATAGAGGAAACCACCGTACAGGAGGTTTCACAGGAGCTGTTGACCAAGGGTCGCAAGCTCGCAAATGAGTTAGGTGTGGAACTCCATGCCATCGCTGCTGGTAGTGGCATCAAAGGAAAGGTAGAAGACCAAATCCTACCATACGGTGTAGACAAACTCTTTGTCTTTGATGGTGAGGGACTCTTCCCTTACACATCAGCACCACACACAGACATCCTCGTTAACCTCTTCACTGAGGAGAAGCCACAGATCTGTTTGATGGGTGCTACTGTTATCGGTCGTGACCTCGGTCCACGTGTGTCATCATCCCTGACAAGTGGTCTTACCGCCGATTGTACTCAACTTGAGATTGGTGACTACGAAGATAAGAAAGCAGGTAAGCGTTATGAGAACCTGCTCTATCAGATTCGTCCTGCCTTCGGTGGTAACATCGTTGCAACCATCGTCAACCCTGACCACCGTCCACAGATGGCTACCGTACGCTCTGGCGTTATGCAGAAAGCTATCTACGAAGGCGAAGCAAAGAACGAGGTTGTCTATCCAGATGTTGCGAAGTATGTCCCAGAGGTTGACTATGTCGTAAAGGTTATCGACCGTCATGTTGAGCCAGCACAGAACAACCTGAAGGAAGCTTCTATCGTTATCTGTGGTGGCTATGGTGTTGGCTCTAAAGAGGGTTTCGACTTACTCTTCAAGTTAGCAAAAGAGCTTCATGGAGAGGTTGGTGCCAGCCGTGCCGCTGTTGATGCAGGTTGGGTAGACCACGATCGTCAGATTGGTCAGACCGGTGTCACCGTCCATCCAAAGGTTTACATCGCTTGTGGTATCTCTGGACAGATTCAGCACATTGCTGGTATGCAGGACAGTGGTATCGTCATCTCTATCAACAACGACCCAGACGCCCCTATCAATGCCATCGCTGACTATATCATCAATGGCACTGTTGAAGAGGTTGTTCCGAAGTTGATAAAGTATTATAAGCAGAATAGTAAGTAAAAGCCAGCTGACTGAACAACTAACTGGCCCCTCCCCCTTGCCCCTCCCCCGAAGGGAGGGGAGTAAAATGCGAAAAGGGAATAAGAGGACTACTGTCGCTAAATACTCATTATCACAAGAGGAATAGCGTGTATAATCATTGACTAACTACCGACCTATGACTAAAGAAAATAGAAAGAAGTACACTTACAAAACAGCTTCACCTGACAGATACCATATCCTAAAGGAATTCACCAAGGAGAATCGGAAAGAGATGACATTAGCAGAAGAGATTCTTTGGAACGAACTGAAAGGAATGAGAGGCAACTGTCATTTCAGAAGACAGCATCCTATAGGTGACTTTATTGTAGACTTTGTATGCCTTTCACAGAACTTAGTCATAGAAGTAGACGGAGCTTACCATAAGCAACCGCAACAAGAGGTAGACGATGAAACAAGAACAGAATACCTCAATGAAATGGGCTTTAATGTTCTTAGATTCACCAACGAAGAAATATATACGGACATAGACAATGTGATAGAACAAATAACCGAATTTATAAACAACGAATAAAAAGAGTACCCTAACCGTAAGAATCAGTACATTCTACTCCCCTCCCTTCGGGGGAGGGGCAAGGGGGAGGGGCCACTCTTACATTTTTTATCATGGCAAATTATTATACTGACCACCCAGAAATAGCGTTTCACTTGGAGCATCCATTGATGAAACGCATCGTAGAACTGAAAGAGCGTAACTACGCTGATGCTTCTACTCACGCTGACGCACCAGTAAACTACGAGGATGCAATCGAAAACTACAAGCGCATCTTGGATATCACTGGTGACATAACAGCAAATATCATTGCACCTAACTCTGAGGCTGTAGACATCGAAGGTCCACATCTCATCGACAACCGTATGCACTATGCCAGCAAGACCTTGGAGAATATCCAGGCTACACGTCAGGCTGGCTTGTGGGGCGTTTCTATGCCTCGCCGTTATGGTGGACTGAACCTTCCAAACGTTGTCTTCTCTATGATGTCTGAGTTGATTGCTGCTGCCGATGCTGGTTTCCAGAACATCTGGTCGTTGCAGTCTTGTATCGACACACTCTATGAGTTTGGTGACGAGGAGCAGCGCCAGAAGTTTATCCCACGTATCTGTGAGGGAGAGATGATGTCAATGGACCTCACCGAGCCTGATGCAGGCTCTGATCTCCAGCGTGTAATGCTCAAAGCTACCTTCGATGAGAAGGAGAACTGCTGGCGATTGAATGGTGTGAAGCGATTCATCACCAATGGCGACTCAGACATCCACCTCGTTCTTGCACGTTCAGAAGAGGGCACACGTGATGGTCGTGGACTTTCAATGTTCATCTATGACAAGCGTGATGGCGGTGTTGACGTACGCCATATTGAGCATAAACTCGGTATCCACGGTTCTCCTACCTGCGAACTTGTTTACAAGAATGCAAAGGCAGAGCTCTGTGGTAGCAGCCGAATGGGTCTTATCAAGTACGTAATGGCATTGATGAATGGTGCTCGCCTTGGTATCGCTGCACAGTCTGTTGGTCTTGAGCAGGAGGCTTATAACGAGGGCTTGGCTTACGCTAAGGATCGTGCACAGTTCGGCAAGAAGATTGTCAACTTCCCAGCTGTCTACGATATGCTCTCTCGTATGAAGGCGAAACTCGATGCTGGTCGTTCTCTCTTGTATCAGACTGCACGCTATGTTGATATCTATAAGGCATTGGAAGATATCGCACGTGACCAGAAACTCACCCCTGAGGAGCGTCAGGAGATGAAGAAGTACACTCGTCTTGCTGATGCTTTCACACCATTGGCAAAGGGTATCAACTCTGAGTATGCTAACCAGACAGCTTACGATTCTATCTCTATCCACGGTGGTTCTGGTTTCATCATGGAGTATAAGTGTCAGCGTCTGTACCGTGATGCACGTATCTTCTCTATTTATGAGGGTACAACACAGCTGCAGGTTGTTGCTGCCGTGCGTTACATCACTAACGGTACTTACCTCTCTATCATGAAGGAAATGCTTGAGGGCGAACTCTCTTGCGACTGCATGAAGGGTCTGCGTGACCGTGTTGCAAAGCTTGTTCAGCTCTATGAAGAGGCTGTTGAGAAGGTTAATGCAAGCGACAATCAGGATGTTCACGACTTCCTTGCACGCCGTCTTTACAATATGACTGCCGACATCATCGGTTCTCTCCTCCTCATTGAGGATGCTTCTAAGGCACCAGACCTCTTCAAGAAGTCTGCTCATGTCTTTGTTCGCATGGCTGAGGAAGAAGTTATCGGTCACACTGCTTATATCAAAGCCTTCAACCCAGAAGACCTTGAGCAGTTCAAGGCTGTGGAAGAAGAGAATGCTGAAGCATAATCCTTTTTGTTAAGGTTAACACCATACAAAAGCAACCGAGCACAACGCTTGGTTGCTTTTTTCGCTACTGAACACCCTTGAACAAAACAGACTAAGAGCAATTATCAACCTATCTTAAAGCTAATTGCCTTAAAACACTGCAAAAGTAGTACAATAAATAAGGAGAAGAAAAACTGAAATAATTATAAATATTAGTAGTTATCTGCTTATTTATAACTATCTTTGTCATCCATATTTAAAGGAGAGAACAAGATGAAGAAATATTTTAAAGCAAGTATGTTGCTGATGGGCTTATTGTTCATCCAGTCAACAACAGCATCTGCACAATGCCCAATCAAGGAACAGATAATGAATGGAGACGATGGCGGAGAAGGTCTGGAAAAGGCTAAACGTGAAAGTGAAAAGAACCCTGTCAGTCATACGCTGATTATCTTCTTCGACAAGAAGACAGGCAACAAGCCTCTACTGAAAGCCATCAAGAAGCAGGGCTGTACCCTACTCTACAAATACAAGGAGTTTAGTGGTGTAGCAGTCAAAGTTGACGAGAAACACGACATCGATCAAGCTATCGCTGATTTCAAGAAAGTAAAAGGTGTGACGAGTGTCAACAAAGACGGCATAATGCAGTTGCAATAGAACACACTGAATTCATAATTCATAATTCACAATGCATAATTATGATTACTACTATACGCTGTCTTTATTGCTACAAGTAACTTGTTCACTTGTAAACTTGTAAACTCGTTTACTTATGAACTTATGAATTACCATTGTCTAATGTGTTTCTTACTGCGAATTAAGACTGGAAAACAAAAAGACAAAAGAATAAAACAGCAAAATACTCTTTTACCGTTTTATTCTTTTGTCTTTTACTTTATAAGTTTCCTCAAAATAGGTTGCATTACGTTAGTAAGAGAAAACACCAATTATTACGAAAATAGTTTTGTTTTTAGTTGCTGTCACATTTAACATTTCACGTAAATACGCTATCAACCAATAAGTTAAGCACTACTTTTGTATGACAGATATGACAGGAAAATATTTTTTAGGAATTTTCTTATCCTCAAAGAACAATTGAACCAGTAGCTTAAAAGCAACTTCAAGCTGACATCACAGCTAACCATTCCACGATAAAGCTGTAGAAAGTATGGTAGAGGCACTTGTCTAACCAAGCCACCACAACCCTACTCTCCACACTTATTCCTTACCGACTCATTGTCAGTATAAGTTCCTTCCCTTTCTCTAAGTTTACAGTTCCGCTAAAAATCTGGTTATCTTTGTTTATCTGTTTATCGGCGGTAGTGTGATAAACCTCCAACTGATAGTTGCCAGAAGGCATATTATTTATCTTGAAATCAACATCATAGCGACAGATGCAGTTTGTCATCATGTCCTTATCGGGATACAGGATGAGAACAATCTTACCCTCACTGCTGCTTGCTGCAACATGGAACAGGTCGATTGCACAGTTATCCATGACGTCTGCAAAACGTGCCGTGACAGTATTCTCTTTACCGAGCAAGAGGTGCAACACAGACCGCTGTCCTATGAAATGATTATAGTAATCAGGACGAGACTCCATCAGAGAGGCTGAGGCTTTGCAGCCTGACGACTTTACATCACTTACTCCAATACTACCAACAACAGTGTTTTCCGTTGAACAAGATAACATCAACACTGATAGGCAGCATATAGCCAGACAATTAATTGATTTCCAATGTTTCATACGTATGTCTATTTATAGGGTTAGTTAACACAAAAGATTCTTCGCAAAGATAGTGTTTTATTTTGTAGAATGAAACTTTTCCCATGTTAAAAAGCCTATATCATGTTATTTCAATACCCAAGCTACTAACCGCAGCCCCTATCGTTCTATCCCTACACAAACCGTGTTTTATCTTCAACGATACGGAATGTCTGTATATCTGGCAAGACCTCTATCACATAGACTGTACCTGGATGGAAATTGAATTCCATTTCTTTCTTATAGATAATCTTATGCCCAGCGCGGTATTTCAAAAATCTGTATTCATAGAATTGAAATGTCACCCTGTGCCTTCCAGCAGTGATAAAATATCCATCAAACCACGAGAAACTTACGCCACGTCCATAAGTGATATCATCAACTTTGCTGATTGACACCCCGAAATTTCTGACTCTTTTATTGTATTTTGGCAGAAACAGTCTGCTATGCTTAGGATTACGGCGCAACCAAGCCCTTTTCTCATACTTGAAGATGCCTATTGGCGAGACTACTATCAGTATTACTATAATGCAAAGTAGCGTCCTGACCAGTTGATCAGAAAATAATCCTCCCAATTCGCAGAAAAAAAAGGCGACAGGACAAACAAAGGCTACAAGAAGTCCTACCATTGCCCACCCTGAGAGTGTTGTCACATCGGGAAAAGAACGGACAGGAGAGAAACGGTAGAGAATAAAATTGCACAAGTATATCATTGCCTTTATGCCTAACAGTATAACTGCAGATCCTACCAAGTATTGGAAAAATAACGAATTTATAAGTGGACAAATTGCTTGTAACATTGTTCAGTTGATGGATTAATGGGGTGATGGGATAATAGGTTCACGAGTTAACAGGTTGACCCCCAACATTCAAGCAACTCGTCTACTTGTAAACTTATCAACTCGAAAATCTAAATGATTGCCAACTTCGCAAGCAACTCGTCTACTCGTCTACTTGTCAACTCGTCAACTCAACAATCTAAATGATTGCCAACATCGCAAGCAACTTGTCTACTCGTCTACTCGTCTGCTTGTCAACTCGAAAATCTAAATGATTGCCAACACCACAAGCAACTTGTCTACTCGTCTACTCGTCAACTTGTCTACTTGTCTACTTGTCTACTTGTCAACTAATCACCTTGTGCAACTCATTCACAAAGTCTTTCAGCCCCACAAAATACTCACCAAAGACATCCCGCCACTTGTTTCGGTTCAGTGGGTACTCCATAAAGTCACTCATTTGTAGGTCACCATTCTCGCTGAGATAGTTCAGTATCTCTTTCAGATACTGTTCTTGCTCACCTGTCAGGTTGCCGTCTTTGATAAAGCGGGTATAGAGGGCTAACGCTTTCTGGCGGTCGACACCCTGTATGACACGGATAAACGCAGCTACATTATGGTTATATTTCTTTCCATTCGTAGCCTCATCAAACTCCGTACGTGTACCTAATTCTTCCCAGAAGATACGTTGCAACTCGTTGACATCATCCGTCGTTAGCTGCTCAAAGTTCTGTATCTTCCTTAATACTTCATTGTCCGTATGCTTTGCTAAATAGTCTATCACACGATCGTGATAGGTAGCCTTCAGCGTGACAGGAGCAGCCACAGCATCCGAACTGATTGCATCTTCGATGTTGATAACAAATCTTCTCTCGTCTCGACTCTCGGCTAACACATGCACCAACTCACGTAGTTCCTTCCTCACTCGTTCAAGACTATTCAGCGTACAATGGTCCCAGAAGGCGGCAGTCTGCACCTCCTTAATCGTTTCCATCCGCTCTCTCACGGCAGGGATCGTGGCTTTCTTCTCTAACAGTTGCGCAATCTTAATCACACTCGCACGACTGTTATCTGCCTTCACCGTACTATCTACCGCCTCTAACTGCAGATAAAGCATCAGCACATCGAACTTCTTTGCAGCCTCATTCTCCTTTGGACGGGGCAATAAATGGGCTATTCCCTTCAGTTCGGCAACGTCTAAATCACTCAGACAAACCCATGCCTCACGGTCACGATAGGGTTCTATCGTCTGCAGATGCGCTCTGACATCAATGCGTGCCCTACTGAGTTGGCTCACCTGTGCATGTAGGATAGCCTTCAACTCGTCATGTAGTCGACGGTCGTCTTCCTTCTCTTGATGTTCTGCCGACTGTAGTGCAGCAGCGATATCGAGCCTTAACGCATAGAGTCGTTCTGTCAACGACTTCACAGCGACAGGGTTTGCGCCATCACTATGTACTGAGAAATACTCGAAGTTATTACACCAATCAAAGATATAGAACTCTTTCTTGTCAGCATCACCAAACACCTTCGGACAAAGACGTGTACCACGTCCTATCATCTGCATAAACTTAATCTTCGAACGAACACACTTAAAGAAGACGAGGTTAAGCACCGATGGCACGTCAACACCTGTGTCAAGCATATCGACACTGACAGCAATCTGTGGGTACTTATCCATCTGTTCGAAGTCAAGTATAAGACTATGCGCCTTGTTGACATAGTTATCAATCAACTGACAGTAGTTAGGATCTTTCTCAGGATAGAGCGTACGGAAGCGTTCAACGATGAGTTCTGCATGATGATGGTTCATGGCAAAGATGATAGTCTTACCTATCTCCTCTCCACTCTTCACCTTCAAACCCTTTTCCATCAACTCCATCAATACCTTGTCAACGGTATCTATGTTGAAAAGATACTTGAAAATCTCTTGCGGAAGGATATCACGATGATATTCGTCGTCGGGTCCTAAGCCTGCTAAAGACTTCTCATAGTCCATTAGTCTTTCTGCTTCTTCACGGTCCTCCTTCGACATTTCATCCCATTTTGCACCACGTTCCATTATCTTAGAGTGATACTGCAGTGTCTTATAAGGACAGAGATAGCCATCCCTGACAGCCTCTTCAATGTCGTAACTATAGTTAGGCATACCATTATCTAACTGTAGAAGGTCGTAGGTATTGCGGTCTATCTCGTCACGTGGGGTGGCTGTCAGACCGATGAGCAACGAGTCGAAATAGCTGAAGATAGCACCATATCTACCAAAGACACTTCGATGGGCTTCATCGATGATAATAAGGTCGAAGCGGCCAACACTAAACGCCTTGTCTTCTCTGTCGAGATAGTTTATCATCGTCTGATAGGTAGAGAAGAGGATGCGTGCCTGCATATCAGGTGCCTTCTCTTCGCTCAATACCGACATAGAAACGCTTGGCAACAAGGCTTCATAAGCACTATGTGCCTGACCGACGAGTGCCGTACGGTCTGCAAGAAAGAGTACATTCTTCACCCAGTCATTACGCATGAGGATGTCGCAAAGCGAGATACTCACACGTGTCTTACCCGTTCCTGTTGCTAAGACGAGCAGTCCACGACGATGCTTAGCGTTAAACCACTCCACAATACGCTTGATAGCCGTCTGCTGATAAGGGCGGTCCGTGATTTCTTCTTTTATCGTTACGTCCTTTATCTCAGCCCTACCCCGCTTCTGTATCAGTCTTTCGAGGTCGTCCATAGAGTGGAAAGAGATCACGTCACGGTCTGGATAACCCATTCCGTCAATGACCTTTGTCGTAAATCCATTGGTGTAATAGATGACAGGGCGCACACCATATCGCTTCTCTAAGCAGTCTGCATAGAGTGTTGCTTGGTGCCGTCCTTCTGTTATGGCACGGCAGGTTGCCTTGGCTTCGATAACGGCTAAGGGCTTACCCCCACGACTAAAGAGAACATAGTCGGCATAGCCTTTCCCCGAAGCTGTGGGCATTCCGTCCACTTCCACCTCTATACAAGCCTTTCCGCCCTGCACCTTTCCCTTTTCCTCTAAGAGGTCCCAGCCTGCTTCCATGAGCATATCATCGATGATATACTTCCTTGTTATTGCCTCACTGGCAAGACTTTCACGAGGTATCACCACTGGTTGTGGGTCGTCGAGCGTCTCTTTCTGTACGCTGTTGACCACCTCCATCTCTACCTTTGGTTCTGGACTCGTGACGAGGGCAACTGTGGTAGTCGGTGCAGAGATTGTTGTTGCATCAAATGGTGGGATATTCTTCACGGCATCCCAACGCCCCATAAAACCTGCAACGACGTTATAAAGCGCACGAAGACAGCGGAAAGCCCTCGCACGAGTGATAGGTTCACCACCATCATGGCTGGCAGCATTACCTACCTTCTTTACGAAATAGATGTCCTTAGAGAATCCATAATCATGGTTGATAAAGGCATCTGTCTCTGGCAGGCGTAACATATCGTTGAGTGTCATACGCTCGTCAACGGTTACACCTTTTATTTTCAGCATCTGCTTCATCAGCCACTCAAGGGCTTTACGAGCGTTATTAGCAGACGCATCAGGATAGATAGGTTGTTGTTCTTCAGCCAACCTGCAATAGTTATGTAGGCTTTTAAAGCTTGGTGTTTTGTCAGCTACCAATAGTATGTAATCAAAGTTTTTAGCCATATCGTCTTTCTTTGTCTTTATATTTTTATCTTACTCATAGATTATATAAAGTCTCTAAAAATCATTTTGTAAGTCTTTTCAACAAGTTAATCAAACCAATATTGCATTCGAGAAGCAAGAAGAGTCTCTAAATCCATAATTATCTTCTGAATAATAGCTTTCTGTTTCTCTATCTGTTCTATCTTATTTGCAAATATATTCTGTATGGAGAGAGGAGGAACACATATAGATATACTTGCAATCTCTTTTGTTGATATATGCGTTACCTTAAACCCTTTAGCATATTTTGCCTTCTCATTATAGAACGCTTTTGTCCTTGTGTAATACGAAAGATATATGCCATTCTGGTTATGATGGAATATTGCTGCATCCGAACCAACAACCACATCATAGCCTCCAAGCCATGCTGTGCTTTTACAAGACCCTTCAACATCCTCACTGGTAATCGCTAAGATAAGATCACCTGAATGTGCTATCTTATACTTAGGAAGTAAGTCTTTAGGTATGAAGGTTATGTTCTTCCTTGTATATGCACCAAATGTCGTATGTAGCTGACCATAATGAATACATGGTAAACCATCATCAACAAAGTCTTTTTTGGATATTCCAGCACCCCTTTCTAAGGTTCCTATTTCACCTAACTTCTTCACTTCCCACCCTTTCTCATTCTCCACAGGGTCTCCAAACATCTCATAGAAGATGCTTTGTGCAAGTGCGTCATAGTCTTTAAGCTGCTCTTTCTTTATCTGTATCAGCTCGTTTAGCTTATCAAGTTCGGAGACAATAGATAGCTGGGTAGGCTTAGGAGGGATTGGCAGAACCAACTTAGCTAAATCCTTTGTCTTTATCTCCATCACCTTAAAGCCCCTTGCATACTTTAACTTCTGTGTAAAAAAGGTATTTGAACGGAGGTAGTAAGCAATAAACTTACCATTCATGTTATGCTTTAGAATTGCTGCGTGAGCACTAACTGCTATATCATAGTTACCCAACCATACAACAGATTTACAAGATCCATCTATATCTTCACTCGTTATAGCTATAATAACATCATCTGGAGATGCTATAATAGCTTTATCATATACCTTTTGAGGAATCTCAGAGAGGTGATAATCAATTGATATATCAAACTTTGTGTGAATCTGTCCATAGTGAATACATGGCAAACCGCCACTCACAAAATCTGCTTTCTGAATATTCTTGCCTCTCAAGAAAGTTCCTATTTCTCCGAATGTCTTATATTCCCAATCCTCTCTCATACGCTTACCTCCTTCCCGATATGCTGTATCAGAAAATACTGTTGAGGTTTAGCAATTCCCTTGCCTACCCCCTCGCAGCCAAGAGAATATACCCTTGTAAATGTCAGTTGATTATTCATTCACTCCCTCCTCTAACATTTCAGTGAGTGCATTATAGCCACTTAGATAAGCTGTCTCATTAGCTTTCAGACGAGAAAGGATGTCACGGACAGGTTCGTAGGTTACTTTCTCACGCTCTACTTCCTTATACTTGTTAATGGAGAGGTCATAATCATTCGCACGAATATCATCAACAGATACTATAAAGCTCTGTTCCTTACGGCTGCGATTAGCTTCGTCAGCAAGATTGTGGAAGCGGTTGACAACATCAGGGATGTCATTCTCAGCTATCGGCGAACGCTTGTCGTCGAGCGAAAAGCCATCAGCCTGCATATCATAGAACCATACCTTATCCGTTCCACCACTATTCGTCTTCGTGAAAACAAGTACTGCCGTGCTAACTCCAGCGTAGGGTTTGAAGACACCGCTCGGCATAGAGACAACAGCCACTAACTGCTGATTGTCGACCAGTTCCTTACGCATAGCGATGTGTGCCTTGGACGTTCCGAAGAGAACACCGTCTGGAACGATGCTTGCACAGCGACCGCCCACCTCCAACGAGCGTACGAACTGGGCAAGAAAGAGTAGCTCGGTCTTCTTCGTGTCAGCGTAAGCAAGAATCTTCTTGTTCACGTTTCCCTTGTCAAGACTGCCCGCAAAGGGTGGATTAGCAAGGATGAGCGTATAGCAAGACTCGTCATTGTTCTGTTCAGAAAGGGAGTCGCGACGTGCCAACTCAGGTGCTGTGATGTCATGCAAGAGGAGGTTCATTGCTCCGATACGCAGCATCGTTGGGTCAGTATCGTAGCCATTGACAAGCGAAGACTTGATATGCTTCACCGATTCTGCCGTATAGAGTGCCCGCTCGTGATGCTCCTTGATATACTTCACTGCCTCCACCAAGAAGCCCGCACTACCCATCGCAGGGTCGCAGATAAAGTCGTTAGGCGTCGGCTGCATCATATCCACAATCATACGGATAATGTGACGAGGCGTACGAAACTGTCCGTTCGTTCCCGAAGCAGCCATCTTACCGAGGATATACTCATAGACATCGCCCATCGCATCACGGTTGTTCATGTCGAGGGCATCGACCCCATCGACCACCTTCGTCAGTGTACGAGCATCAGAGATAAGGAAGGTAGCCGACTGCATATACCTGCTGTAAGCACTCTCCTCACCTGTTCCGATGGTTTTGATAAACTCAAAGACATTCTGACGAACCATCTGAAACATGTTTTCTGGACCCGTATGGCGGAACACCGACCAGCGCATACTCTCGTAGGGAACCTCTTGTTCGGTAGTAGGATTCAGCCAGTTCTGCCCAACAAGGAAGGTAGGATTCTTTACTTCGGTATCAAAGTCGCGTGCCATAGCTTCCTCTTGTAGCTGCTTGTCGTCAAGCATCTTCATAAAGAAGATATAGGTCATTTGCTCTAAAACAGTAATAGGATTGGTGATACCAGAGACGTGGAAGGTGTCCCATATCTGGTCAATCTTGGTTTTTATCTCGCCAGTTATCATCGTTATCAGTTTACGGATTATAGATTGTGCTTGCCCTCTACCAAGCAAGACGACTACAAATGTACAAATTATTTTCCAATTCTTTCACTTGGAAACTTTGAATTTTGAACTTTAGTCTTTGCCAAAAGAAAGCAGAGATATGGATTGGTTGACATAAAAGAAAAAACAAAAGAGTATGTAGCCTTTGGATAGAAAGGACTTATCACACAAATTGTTGTTCTTCCGAAATATGAAATGACAAACTAAAAAGCTTACATAAATAAGGCACACAGAGTTACGGAGAGGACGGAGGTAAAGGCAATAACACGGAGGTGCCGATGGCAAATAGAGCGACGGAGGCGTAGCGTACAGATTCCTGATAGCTCTGTTGGGGTAAACGCTTTATGTATAAAGTGCTAATGGAATTGGCAAACTATCTCCGTCACTCCACGCACCGACGGTGCCTCCGTAACTTCCATTACGTTGTTTTAATAATCCTCCGTACTCTCCTTTTCTCCGTGTTACATTTCGTCAGAGACCTAAGCTTAGGCGAATCATTATCATTCAAAATATCTGAAGACCCTAAATTGCGTCTTCATTTCTTTGTATTTCTGTAAGAAAACATTATATTTGCAAAGAACTAAAAATAGAACTCTATGCCTACAATCGCACTACTAACACTTAACGGACATAGCTATGATGTCAGGCTACTCAACCAATGTTTCGGACTGCTCATTAGGTGAATTACACCCCAAAATATAAAATAACAATAATGAAAAGCATCCTACTAAAAATCCTGTCAATAATAAGTCCAGTTATTATCCTTGCAGCTTTGGGCATTATGCAGGGAGTATGGTTTGATGTAGAGGAGTCTATTGAAAGAGGAGATACAGAAGTCTATCATCCATCTTCCATTCAATATTTATTGTATTATTTGGTAAGTATAGTCTTGTTTGTGCTTTCTTGGCTGCTGCTAAAACATGAATATAAAAATACATCATCTGCTTTCTTGCGAATAGTATATGCAACTATTTTAGTATTAGATATTGGCATTATACTGATATGTTTCCTTGCTCTTTAAATCCGATTATCTTATTGTTCGGACAAACGAGGCGATAGCTTCACCATTGTTTTTAATAATACAGTTTACTTAAACGATAAAGATGAACAATTATTTATTACGGCAATGAAAAAATTTGGTTTCAATAAACAAATAACAGGTAGAAATAAAAAGGTATTTAGTGATGCAATCCAAGAAAGAAAAGGAACATTGCATAATTCTCATTTGCATTCTGGTTTTAATGAGGCTGTTGTAAAGATTGTCACTCTGTCTATTTTAATACTTTTCTTGATATCTTGTAAGCAGAAAGTTCTGTCTCAACCTTGTCAGAATTTAATCGTTAAATCTTCTAATAATGTATTTTTACTTGGTGATAGTATTGTCACTAATAGTGCTTTTTCCAATCAAGTAAACACCTCTTGTGCAACGGGAAAGGAAGGGTGTATACTTGAAAAACTGACAACAGATTACTACAGTTCACTTTCCAAAGAATCAGGTTCGGTTTTGAAATTAGATAAGACACATCAGCTATCACTCAAAATTTATAAGAAAAAGAGTAGTACGGAAGAACATATAAGAGCCTATGCCCTGCTTTCTGTAAACAACTTGGTTTCTGATTCAATTCTGTGCTATGAATATTACAATAATGCCAATACACTTTCTTGTTATGAACAGATATATTACATCAATATTAACCAACGCAAGATATGGACTGTTATGCTGACTTATGACGAAGAAAGTGTAGAAGCTAACAATGTAAATATATACAAAATAGATTTAAACACAAACCGCTTTAGAAAAGAAGTCAGCAATAATGGAAAGGCATATAAGTCTGCAAGCGATAAAGAAACTGCTTTTATAGAGGGGTTATATCCTATGACTCACCACCTGTTTCTCTCCTCCAAAGACAAATCAGAGGACAAACGACGGTTTGTCAGTTAGGCTAACAAGACGGTAGATTTACTATTGTTTTAATGATACGGAATTGTCTTATCAAACTACAATTGTTAGATAACTTCTGCCCTCAGCATAACAAGGTAGCTACAAACACATAAATTATGACCCAACTCCTTTGCTTGTATTCATACTTCTTTGGAGTTTAACCAAGCAACTTAAAGAATAAAGCTAAGCCTTCGCACGATATGTGCGGAGCCTCCGCACATGTCGTGTTGATGCTCCGCACATATTGTGTTGAGGGTTTAAATGAAACTCCTCTACTAACTCTTTTACTGCACAGGGGCTTGTGCATAGACCTTCAAGCCGAACTCGTTGGCGTAGGCATAAACGTGTTCGAGGATGTCAGCCATGGCATGCTCGTAAGGAATCCAGTCTTTATGACGTAGGAAGAAGTAAAGTTCCATAGGGACACCCGCCTGTGTTGCCTCCAATTGACGTACGAGGAGAGACATCTTCGTATTGACATCCTCACGCTTGGCAAGGTAATGCTCCATGTAACGACGGAAGAGAGCAGTCGTCACAACCTCACCCTTTAGGTCGTCCGCCTTAGCAAGTCCCTTATCAATTAGCTGTTGTTTGAGTCCATCGTCAGCAATACGAATGCTGCGAACATCAAAATAAATCATCTTCTTGACCCTTTGTCCCTCTACATCCTCCAATCCTTTCCAGTTTTGGAACATTCCACTAACTAATGTAAGAGGCGGTACGGTGGTAATCGTATTATCTGATTGACGAATCTTTACAGTTGTGAGTGTAATATCAATGACCGTTCCATCCACAAAGCCTCCGGGCAAGGCAATATGGTCCCCAATATGTATCATCTCGTTACTCGTCAGACGGACACCAGCAACAAGACCATCAATCGTGTCCTTAAAGACTAACATAAGAACGGCAGAGGTTGCTCCTAAGCCAGCCAACAACGTCATCGGACTACGATTAATAAGGATTCCAACCACCACAATCACAGCAATAAAGATAGCAAGAATCTTCAATACGCCACAGAAAGACTTAAGATAAAGGCTCGTTGAATCACCGGGTTTTGTGTTGAGATAGCGCAGGCGGTCGATGAGTTTCGTCACAAGTCGCGTCGTTGCTATGGTAAGATAGACGGCAGTTATTCGTGTCAAAGCCACCTGTACGACATGGTACTGATAGAAGACAAGCGGCATCAACTGCCATATCACCAAGGCAGGGACAATGTGGCAGGCTGTGCGCAACACTTGATGGTCAAGGACTACATCGTCCCATCGAGCTTGCGTACGCTTTACCAGACGAAGAACAAGGGGAACGAATAAGTATTTACAGATTCGTTCGGCAATGAAAGCCAACAAGATTGCTACTAATGTCAATAAGACATGACGCAATACAGGAACGGTATGACCATGTACACCGACTGACTCAATAATATTCTCGACGAAGATTCTTATCTCTTCAAGGACATCTTCAAGAAGATGATGGGGAAGTTTTGGTGTCATAAATTATTTTCTTTTTAAAGGGTTATTGGGCTAATTGGGCTAATAAGGCTAATAGGGCTAATTAGCCTAATAAGCCCTATTGGCACAACGCCACACAAATCTTGTTTTGGAAATTACGCATAGGTCCATTGCTGAGTCCACCATTATTAATAATAGAGAAACAAAGCAGATGACCATTAGAAGCAGTGAGATAACCCGCCAATGAGCTGACACCCTTCACCGTACCAGTCTTTGCACGTACGTTGCCAGCTGCAGCCGTACCACGCATTCGGTTCCTCAAAGTTCCGTCTACACCAGCTATCGGCTGTGCTTCAAGATAGGCACCATAGATATCAGGGCGCTGATAAGCATAGCGCAAAAGCTTTGTTTCAAGTTCGGCACTGACATAATTGTATAAAGACAAACCAGAACCGTCAGCAACATTATAATCGCGAGGATTCAGACCGATACGGCTGAAGAGTGCGTTCTCATACTGGCGTGCGGTCTTTGCACCTGCCCATCGTGTGCCGCCATTAGCAGCCAACTGATAGAACATAGACTCAGCATAGAGGTTGTCGCTCACCTTCATCATACGATGGAGAACCTGACGAATAGAGTGTGTACGTGTCGTTAGCAACTGTGCATCAGTTGGTAGCTGACGTTCGCCAGTAGAACCATTCAGCGACACACCCATATCTTCTAACTTACGGGAGAGGCGATAGGTGAATTCGTCCTTACCATCAACCAACAAAGGAGAGAGATTAGGATTCTTATCATCCCAACACCAACCCTCGCCCAAACGGTCACGATCCTTAAAAGAGAGGTCGGCATAGACACCGCCTTCTATCGTCTTGATACCTAAGTCTCGTACGGCACGTGCCATCTCTGTCAAATCCGAAGAAGAGAGCATTGGGTCCATACCGCCAACACAATAGAGGTCGCCACGCAATACTTGCGTAGAGTCGTCAATCACACCCGTATAGTAAAGGTTTGTCTTAAAGTCATAATCAGCCCCAAGTTTATCCAATGTTGCAATAGCAGTAACACACTTCATCGTAGAAGCAGGGCGCATGTGCAGACGTTCACGGAACTGATAGACAGGTACATCATCCGTCAAATCCCATACCATCACACTTGTTTGTACGGTCTCTAAAAGCGGACTTCGGAGTATTCCATCCAATCGGGCGGTGATATTCTCCTTCCAACTAAGATGGCTATCCGTGGTAAAAGCAGGGATGATACTATCGGTATCTTCCTCTTCCTCGCTGACATCATTAGCAGTAGAAGTCACCTTAGGTTGAACAGCTGTAACTGCTTTCGGATGAAGTATATTCGCAACCTCCGTACTATCTAAATATGCCTGCGCTTGTACAGGCAAACTCAATACGACACCGAAGATTAGTGCCGATAAGTATTTTAATTTCATACCTCGTTATCTTTCTTTTCTATTCGTTTTTTCAGTGCTGATAAAAAGTTATCAACATTATCAGGCTGTACGCTGACAACACTGCCATTCATCATCTCTAACAATGCATAATAACCGAGACGAAAGGCAAACGGCCGTTTCTCTATCGTCTTCACATCACTAAGAAGAACACGCTTTGTCAGTCCAACTCTTCCTGTCTTCACCAACAGAACACCATCATCGGTCAATATATATTTAGTATGAATGGCACGATCAACGGCTCTTATCGTTACAACAATAAGCAAGAAGCCTAATACGACCATCAGACTATTCGTACGATGCCAAAGACAGAAGAAGGCAGCAAGGGCAAAAACCACGATGGCTCCCATGTCATTTATCGTCACTTTATGTTGGAAAGTTCTCATATTAACTGCAAAAGTACAAAAAAAAGCCATTGTACGTCAATATATTACATAAAAAGATAATGGCAACCAACGAGTGGTTGCCATTATTAGGGGGGGGAGGTTATTGGGCTTGTTAGCCTAATTGGACTAATAAGGCTAATAAGACTAATAGCCTTAAACCAAAGTTGCAATAATATCCTCGCGGTTGCCTGGGAGCATATCAATAACAGGAATCTCAGGCATTGTATAGCAACCCGGAGCAAGGCGCATACTTGCACGTGCCACGTTAACAAGTACCTGTGCTGTGAGCGCAGGGTTATTGATAGACATATCGAAAGAGAAGTGCTGGTTGTGGGTCTTACCACTCACACCCTTACGAGTCATGTGAACGCCATGACCAACATCGTTCAAAGCGGCGACGCTTGGTACTGCAAATACGTGTAACTCGTCGTGTGCAAAGTAGTCATCAGCCTTAAGTTCCTTTGTTACATCCTCAAGGTTGGCACCCTCTTCTAACTCAACATAAACCATACGGCGATGAATTCCCTCACCGAGAGGAATAGTCATTGACAAAGCTTCCTTAACGCCCTTCTTGCTACGAGCCACTACAGAGTGACCCATTGAACGACCTGGACCAAAGTTAGTATAAGAAAGACCTTCTGGTGCGAGGCTCTCTAACAAGATACGAACAACTGAATCAGATCCTGGATCCCAACCAGCAGCAATAACACTAACGGTATTGGTGCGCTTGTTGTTCTCCATCTGCTTAGTACGATAGTCAAGGATTGAACCGTGAATATCAAAAGAGTCTACAGTATTAATACCCAATGCAGAAATCTTCTCAGCATATTCTGGACAGCTGCGAGTTGGTGTAGCGAGGATAGCCACATCAACATCCTTCAACTTTGTTATATCATCAACAACCTCGTATGGGGTCAGTTCCAATGGTTTATCCTTGTCACCCTGACGGCGAACGATACCTGCAATCTCAAAATCCTTTGCTGCTTCAAGTGCCTGAACACTGTAAACACCAATGTTACCATAGCCTACGACGGCTGCTCTAATCTTTTTCATATTCCTTACCTTTAACAGTTTAACAGTTTAGTTCTCGTTATCTTCTACAAAAGTAACGTTTTATTTAAAGAAAGTATCGCAAAAAAAGTGTTTTAACATAATTATGTAATTAAAAAGAACCGACAACCACTCGAGCCTACAACTGGCCACCAACTGGCCCCTCCCCCTTACCCCTCCCCCAAAGGGAGGGGCGTAATTACCGAGATACCCCTTGTGGATAATATGCGAGTTTACGAGTTAACAGATTGTTTGGTTTGGTGAAAGTCTCTTTTCTGCAAGCAAATGATAAGCATACAGTACATTTTACGCCCCTCCCTTTGGGGGAGGGGTAAGGGGGAGGGGCCAGTTGGTGGTGGCCGGTTGTGCCTTCTTTTTTTATTTATACCTTTTGTAATACAATATTTTATTATTCTATTACGTTATTAATCCTGTATATACAAAACCCCTTACCACGGTAAGGATTATTTTATTAGATTATGATTGAATACATCAGGGGCGAACTGGCTGACCTGACACCTGCTTTGGCTGTTGTCGAGGCACATGGTGTGGGTTATGCACTGAACATTTCGCTCAATACTTATAGTGCCATACAGGGTAAGACAGCTGTGAAACTCTATGTGCACGAGGCTATTATGACAGGTGGACGCGACGATAACTATACGCTCTATGGCTTTGCCAATAAGCAGGAACGTTCGCTCTATCGATTATTGATTACTGTTTCGGGAGTCGGTGCTAATACCGCTCGTATGATTCTCTCATCACTGACACCTGCAGAACTTTGTAATGTCATTGCTAATGGTGACGAGAAGATGTTGAAGACGGTGAAGGGAATCGGACTCCGTACAGCACAACGTATCATCGTTGACTTGAAGGACAAGATTATGCAGAGCGGTATTGCTGACGAACTACACGTTAGCAGTCAGCCTAACACACCAGCTGTCAACGCTGCTATCAAGGACGAAGCCGTCAGTGCATTGACGATGTTAGGCTTCTCCCCTGCCCCATCTGCAAAGGTTGTTGTGAGTATCCTCGCTGAACAGCCAGACCTACCAGTGGAGCAGGTTGTTAAGTTAGCGTTGAAGATGATTAAGTAAAAAGCGAACCAACCAACTGACCCCACAGCTGGCCCCTCCCCCATCCCCTCCCCCAAAGGGAGGGGCGTGATTACCGCCTACAACTGCACTTTGCTGTATGTTAAGGCTTACCATTGGTTAGAACTATCCACTTACTCCAACATATCCCCTCCTTTGGAGGGGCTTGGGGAGGTATAGAACCACTTATCTTCTTGAAAAGAAAGTATTACATATCCATCCTTATCATAACACTTCTCGGCAGTATCGGACTGTTGAGTTGGGGACGCTCGGCACTTGGTTTTGCACCGATTGCTAAACTCGTCTATATGGTGGCACCACCTGATACGGTTAAGAAAGCGAAACCTATTGAAGTGGAGATTGATGAGGAGACTATTCCTGACTCCTTGCTACACCCTCGTTGGAAGGTGCAGCGCACAACCCCGATTACTTACGACGACCTCAAGGAGAACTCTACCGACCTTATCCGACCAGAGAATATGCGACAGACTGTGGAGTATAATGATTCGCTCGACCGCTATATCATTGGTTATAAGATTGGTAAGACCTACGTGATGGCTCCAATCATGATGACGCCAGAGGAGTATCGGAAGTGGACGGAGAAGCGTAGCTTTACAGATTACTACCGTTCAAAGAACCAAGAGATACTTAGGGAGAAGGGCAAGGATAAGTTCGACTTTACTGATATGCACTTCTCATTGGGGCCTGCTGAAAAGATATTCGGTCCTGGTGGTGTACGTATCAAGACGCAGGGTTCTGCTGAGTTGAAGTTCGGTGCAAACATCAAGAACATTGATAACCCATCACTGCCTATCCGTAATCGTAAGACAACGGCAATGGACTTTGATGAGAAAATCAATGTCAACGTGAATGGTAAAGTGGGTGATAAGGTGAACATGAACCTTAACTACAACACTGATGCTACCTTCGACTTTGACACACAGAACTTCAAACTGAGATATGAAGGTAAGGAAGATGAGATTATCAAACTCGTTGAGGGTGGTAATGTTACCTTCCCTTCTAACAACTCTCTCGTACAGGGAGCATCAGCCCTCTTCGGTATTCGTACTGATATGCAGTTTGGTAAACTGAAGTTACAGACCGTATTATCACAGAAGAAGAGTTCTAACAAGAGCGTTAGTTCACGTGGTGGCAAACAGCTTACACCATTTGAGATTGATGCTGCCGACTATGAAGAGAATCATCACTTCTTCCTCTCACAATATTTCCGCGACAACTATGACGCGGCTATGAAGTCATTGCCTAACCTCAAGACGGGTGTAACAATTAATCGTGTGGAGGTGTGGGTGACAAATAAGACTGGAACAACCAGTAACACACGTAACATCGTTGCACTGACCGACCTCGGTGAAAACAAGAAGATTAGCCGTACTGATTTGTGGGGAACTGGTAATGGACCCGTACCAACAAACAATGCCAATACAGAATACACCACTATTACACAGACCTACCCTGCTGCTCGTAACATCGACCAAGTGACGAGTATTCTTGATGGTGCAGGTCTTGTGGGTGGTAACGACTACGAAAAGTTGGCAAATGCCCGACTGCTCAATAGTTCTGAATACACGATCAACAATGCCTTGGGTTATATCTCACTGAAAAGCGGTCTACAAACCGACCAAGTATTGGCGATTGCCTACGAATATACCTATGGTGGCGTTACCTATCAGGTGGGTGAGTTTGCCAGCGACCGTACCAATATCAATGAGGCTCTCTTCGTCAAATCATTGAAGAACACCAGCAATAATCCTAAACAAGGAAACTGGGACTTGATGATGAAAAATGTGTATTATCTCGCTTCTAACATTGAGCGTGATAAGTTCCGCCTTGACGTGAAGTATCAGAGTGATACGACAGGTGTCTATCTGTCATACATTCCAGAACCGCAAGTAAAGAACCAAACGCTCATCAAACTTCTCAATGCTGACCGATTGGATAACAATAACAATCCACATTCCAATGGTTATTTTGATTACGTTGAGGGTTATACAATCAGCAACGGACGTGTGTTCTTCCCTATGGCTGAGCCTTTCGGTAATGGACTTCGGAAAGCATTGACAGATAAGGGTGTTACTACAGCTATTGCGAATAAATACGTTTTCGAACAACTCTACGATTCTACGAAGACCATTGCTAAGCAGATTGCCGAGAAAGATAAGTTCATACTCGTTGGCCAGTATCGTGGTTCGGCTGCAAATGTTATCTCCCTTGGAGCCTATAACGTTCCACAGGGTTCGGTAATAGTAACAGCGGGCGGTGTGACCTTGAATGAGGGTTCTGACTATAGCGTTGATTACAGTGCTGGTGAGGTGACAATCCTTAATCAGAGTATTATCGATGCAGGTACAGCAGTCAATGTATCGCTGGAAAGCCAGAGTGCTTATCAACAGGAGCGTAAGACGATGATTGGTGTAAACTGGGAGTACGACTTCTCAAAGGACTTCCAGATTGGTGGTACCTTCATGCACCTCTCTGAACAACCGTTGACAACAAAGGTCAATATGGGTTCTGAACCACTCAACAACACCATTTGGGGACTGAATATCAACTGGAAGAAAGAGAGTCAGTGGCTTACGAATATGCTCAATAAGATTCCATTCCTACACGTAACACAGCCTTCTTATATCACTTTCTCTGCTGAGTTCGCACAGTTGTTAGCAGGTCAGAGCAAGGGAACACAGGACAATGCTTCTTATCTCGATGACTTTGAGGGAGCAAAGACAACTATCGACGTAAGTCAGCCAACCTCCTGGATTATCTCAAGTGTACCATCAGACTTCCCTGAGTATTCAGACAAGACAACCCTTCGTAGTGGCTTCAACCGAAGCTTGTTGGCATGGTACACTATCGACCCACTCTTCACTCGTCGTAGTAGTTCGCTGACTCCAGGACACATTAAGAGTGACCTCGAACAGCTCTCTAATCACTATGTACGCGAGATTCCAGTTACCGAATTGTTCCCAATTCGGGACCGAAACTACAGTGGTTCTACCTCTACATTGAATATTCTCAACCTCGCTTACTATCCTTCTGAGCGTGGACCGTATAACTTCAATCCGAATATAGATATCAACGGCCACCTCACAAACCCTACTGGAACATGGGGAGGTATGATGCGTAAGTTGGATACTAACGACTTCCAAACTGCTAACATCGAATATATAGAGTTCTGGATGCTCGACCCATTCATCTACTCCAACCGACTACCAAATGCAAACCAGTATGGTGGTGACTTCTATATCAACCTTGGAGAGGTGTCTGAAGACGTACTGAAAGATGGTAAGAAGTTCTACGAGAGTGGTATGCCTGTAGATGGTAGTCACTCATGGACAACTACGCAATGGGGTAAAATACCAACACAAAGTACGATTACTTACGCCTTCGCAACCTCAAAAGGTAGTCGTGCGAAACAAGATGTCGGCTTTAATGGATTGAATGATGAGGAAGAACAGCAGTTTGCTTCTTATCAGAACTTCCTTACAGCAGCTCGTGCTAATACCAATCAGGCTGTCTTCGACTCGATATGGGCAGACCCTGCCAATGACGACTACCACTATTTCCGTGGCTCTGACTGGGATGCAAAGCAGGCTTCTATCCTTGAACGATATAAGCGTATCAACAACCCACAGGGTAACTCACCAGACAATGATAACAATAACGAGCGTTATGATACCTCGTATAAAACAACGCCTGATGTAGAGGACATCAATCAGGATTATACACTGAACGAATACGAGAAATACTACCAGTATCATATTAGTATTCGTCCACAAGACCTTGTCGTAGGTCAGAACTTCATTGTTGACAAGCGTGTAGCCTCAGCCTCACTGCGTAAGGGTGGTTCTGAACCTGTCACATGGTATCAGTTCCGTATTCCTTTAGAGGAGTTCCAGAAGCGTGTGGGTAATATCAGTGACTTTACCAGCATCCGCTTTATGCGTATGTTCCTCACTGGCTTTGCAAAGCCTATCGTACTCCGCTTTGGTACCTTCGACCTTGTAAGTGGTAAGTGGCGTCAGTATCAACAGAACCTTACCAACTCTGCCAGCAACTCGGGTACAATGTCTGTGAGTGCTGTGAGCCTTGAAGAAAACAATGATAAGACTCCTGTAAACTATGTAATACCTCCAGGCATTGAACGTGGAAAGGATCCTAACCAGCCACAGTTGGTTGAGGAGAACGAACAGGCACTCTCTATGGTCGTTAATAATCTTGGAACAGGCGAATCAAAGGCTGTCTATAAGAACACAACTCTCGACCTTCGTCAGTACAAGCGTCTGCAGATGTTCGTACATGCAAACGCTTTTGAACAGAATACAACTAACCTTACGGATAACCAGTTGGCTGTGTTCATCCGTTTGGGTTCTGACTATAAGAACAACTACTACGAATATGAAATTCCTTTGAAACTGTCAGCTCCAGGCCATTACGATACAAACACAGGGAAAGAGCGACGTATTGTATGGCCAGAGGAGAACATGCTCGACATACCATTGAAGCTCCTCACCTCCGTGAAGAAGCAACGTAATCAGGCACGTGGTTCAGGTACAGCAAGCTATAACCGTGCTTTCTCTATATACGACACCGATCATCCTGCTAACAAAGTAACGGTGATGGGTAACCCAACCCTTGGTGAAGTAAAGACGATGATTATTGGTGTTCGCAACCTTTCCAGCAGTCAGAAGAGTGGAGAGGTATGGGTGAATGAGCTACGTCTACGAGAGTTTAACAACGAAGGTGGATGGGCAGCAAGAGGTCAGCTCAACCTACAGCTGTCTGACTTCGGTACTGTGGATGTCAATGCCAGCCATAGCACTGATGGCTTTGGTGGTTTGGAGCAGGGTGTTAACGAACGACAGCAGGAGTCCAAGACGGATGTTTCTGTCACCACAAGTCTTGAGTTAGGAAAATTCTTCCCTGACAAGGCTAAAGTCTCAGCACCATTATATTACAGTATCACCAAGAGCGAGAGTCGTCCTAAATACAACCCTCTCGACACGGATATGGAATTGAAGGATGCTCTTGATGGTACTGCTAACCGTCAAGAGCGTGACTCCATCGAGTCTATTGCCGTTACGAAACGACTGACAACAAACTTCTCTTTGTCTAATGTACGTGTTGGTATTCAGACGAAGAACCACCCTATGCCATACGACCCTGCCAACTTCTCATTTTCTTATAGCCATTCTCATTCTCATACATCAGGTGAGACAACGGTCTATGAGAATGAAGACAACTGGCGTGGAGCATTGAACTATAACTGGACTCCAGTATATAAGTCTTGGGAACCTTTCAAGAAACTTATAAAGAGTAGGTCGAAATGGTTTGAAATCCTCAAACGCTTCGGACTAAACTGGCTCCCACAGAACGTAACCTTCAACACCGAAATGGTGCGCAACTACTACGAGTTGCAGGAGCGTGATATGGAATCAACAGAGAACAGTCTGCTACCTCTTACCTTCAGCGAACAGTTCCTTTGGAATCGTGACTTCGCTCTACGTTGGGACTTGACACGCAATCTCCACATGAACTTCCAGAGTGCGACACATGCTGAGATAGAAGAACCTTACACCCCTATTAATAAAGACCTATATGCCGACCATTATCAGGCATGGAAAGACTCGGTGTGGACAAGCATTAAACACTTCGGTACTCCACTCGATTACCAACAGAATTTTACGCTTTCTTATCAGCTTCCACTCAATCTGCTACCTATCTTTGACTGGGTAAATGCTGATGCGAATTATACTGCATCTTATACTTGGGTGCGTGGAACGAGTCTTGATAATGGTACTTCGCTCGGTAATACCATCACAAGTAACCGTGCATTGAACATCAATAGTAGCTTCAACTTTGAACGCCTCTATAACCATATTCCTTTCTTAAAGAAAACGAACGAACGCTTCAACCGCACCCGCCCTACTCGTCCTAAGCTGACAGCAGAACAGAAGAAAGCTGAGAGAGAAAAGAAAGAAAAAGAAAAAAAGGAGAAAGGTCAAGATGACGACAAGAAGAAAGCACTGCCTAAGAACCAGAAGAGCTTTGAAAAGGAAATCGTTATCAATGCCGATTCTGCTATCCTTGTTTCACATGGCAAGAATACAAAACGCCTTATCATCTCAGCTAAAGACGAAAGAGGAAAGGCTATCAAGATTAAATATCGTAAGGTAGGTGATACGCAGTTGAAAGTCTTTAATCGTACAGACTCTGCTATCCGCATGAAGCTTACCGTAACGCCTAAAGAACCACTCGATAATAAGGGTTGGTATAAGACAGCACAATGTGTGGCACGTGCGCTGATGATGGTACGTTCGGCAAGTATTTCCTATCGTGACCAATATGCAATGGCACTGCCTGGATTTATGCCAACGGTGGGTGATGCCTTTGGACAGACACGTGGAACAGGTGCTTTATCGCCCGGTCTTGACTTCGCTTTCGGTCTTATTGATGATGATTATATCGGTAAGGCACGTGACAACCATTGGTTGCTTATGAACGACAGTGTAGCTACACCTGCCGTAACGAATCGTACTGAAGACTTACAGATTCGTATGACACTTGAACCATTTAAGGACTTTAAGATTGACCTTACTGCCAGTCGTATGCAGACTACCTCACGAAGCATCCAATATATGTACACGGGTACGCCTACAACACAGAGCGGTTCACTTACCATGACAACCCTATCATTAGGTACTGCATTCGAAAGTCAGGGCAATGCCAACAACGGCTATCATAGTCCAACGTTTAATCGTTTCGTGCAGTCACTTGATAGTTATCGCAATCGTGTGGAGGCACAATATAACAATGCGACTTACCCTGCTTCCTTTGGTGGCGGACACTTCACTCCTGCAGTAGGTGCTGTTAATAAGTATAGTGCAGATGTTATGGTTCCTGCTTTCCTAAATGCATACACCAGCATGAGTGGAAACGGACTCAACATCTTCCCTTCTCTGCGCAGTTTATTACCTAACTGGTCTATCCGTTACAGTGGTCTTTCACGCTTGCCATTCTTTGAACAGTTCTTCAAGAGTGTTAACATCAATCATGCTTACCGCAGTATCTTTGCTATCGGTTCTTATCAGAGCTATAGCACATGGCAGGAATACATGAACGGACTCGGTTTCATTACTGATGCAACAACGGGTAACCCTATCCCAAGTTCGATGTATAACATCTCACAGGTGAGTATCAACGAGGCTTTCTCACCTCTGTTAGGTGTTGATGTAACTCTTCAGAACAACCTCACTGCACGCTTGGAGTATCGCCAGACACGTGTATTATCACTCTCGATGACCAGTGTACAATTGAATGAAGCCTCATCAAAAGACTGGGTTATCGGTATTGGTTATAGAATCAACGACTTCAATCTTTTCAACAATGGTACACGACGTGTGGCTAAGAGTAAGAAGAAAAAGACATCAGACTCCTCACAGCAAGACAACAGCTCGTCTCGTCAGAATAACGGATTGAACCGTGACCTCAACCTACGCCTTGACATGAGCTATCGCCAGCAGGCATCGCTCACACGTGACATTGCATCGCTGACATCAGCAGCTTCAAGTGGTAATACTGCTTTCAAGTTCTCTTTCTTGAGCGACTACACCTTGAGCCGTTTGGTTACTGCCAGCCTCTACTACGACCTACAGATTAATACTCCACTCCTCTCATCAGGCAGTTACCCTACAACCACCCACGACTTTGGTGTGAGCCTGAGACTTAGTCTGACAAGGTAAACTAAGAGATTACAATTTTGCAATCACGATTGCAAAATATAACTTGAATATATATCAGCACTACCAAACGCAACATTAATGCAAGCCTAAAGTTTAGCCTGACAAGGTAAGACAACATTCTGAAAGGAAAGTATCTTGAAACAGCATCAAAGGAAATGTGGAGCCTCCGAACACTTGACAGACACAAACCTTACTATTACAAAAATAATAAAGAAAGTTCTTCCCCACTCTCTCCAAAAGGAGAGAATGGAGAAGAAATCAGTCTAAAATGTAATAACTTTTCCACTCCTCGTTTTTAATCAAGCATCTTCTACGTTCGAATTAACGCCCTTTTGGCTTGCAAAAGATGCCCTTTTGAGGTGTTACTAACGCCCTTTAAGAAGCCAATTAAGCACCTTTTCTTTTACGAGTTTGCAATCAACTGATAATCTGAAGGTTAGAAAAAGGGAAACTAAAGCATTATTTTATAGTGTCAATAGGAGTTAAAGTCTCATTTGTGTAAAACATTTTCAAATGTCAAAATAGTATTTATCAAACTATAAAAGCATTATCTTCCTACCTAAAAATAAAAACAGACTGCCGTGTCTTAAGGACAAAAGCAGTCTGTTGGGAAAGTATTTTAGAATTTAAAAACTATTAAAGAGGATACTCGTCAAAGGCGTAAAGCACAGTTGAGAGATAACGCTCACCTGTATCTGGCAGCAAGGTTACGATGGTCTTACCAGCATTCTCTGGACGCTTAGCAATCTCAGTAGCTGCAAAGGCTGCTGCACCAGATGAGATACCAACCAACAAACCTTCTTGTTGTGCCAACTGACGACCAGCAAGGATAGCCTGATCATTCTCTACTTGGAATATCTCATCAACATACTTATTATTATAAGTGTTTGGTACGAAGCCTGCACCAATACCCTGAATCTTATGTGGTCCACTCTCTCCACCACTCAAAACTGGAGATGAAGTTGGTTCAACAGCAATAATCTTCACATCAGGATTCTGCTCTTTGAGGTAGCGACCGATACCACTCACTGTACCACCAGTACCCACACCAGCTACAAACACATCAACCTTACCATCTGTATCGCGCCAAATCTCTGGACCAGTTGTAAGATAGTGACGTTCTGGATTAGCCTGATTCTCGAACTGCTGAAGGATAATACTACCTGGAATAGAATCTCTCAACTCCTCTGCAGCCTTGATAGCACCCTTCATACCATCCTTTCCACTTGTCAACTTCACGGTAGCACCGTAAGCCTTTACAAGGTTGCGACGCTCCACACTCATGGTCTCTGGCATGGTCAGAATAAGCTTATAACCCTTCACTGCAGACACCAAAGCCAAGCCAACGCCTGTATTGCCACTGGTTGGTTCGATGATTGTTGCTCCTGGCTTTAAGAGTCCCTTAGCCTCAGCATCCTCTATCATAGCCAATGCTATACGATCCTTCACACTACCGCCAGGATTGAAATACTCAACCTTTGCAAGAACAGGAGTGTTGAGTCCTCTTTCTGCAGAGAATTTATTAAGTGCTAACAGTGGTGTATTACCGATAAGTTCTGTGAGTTTGTTTACTACCTTTGCCATATTCTTTTGAGTTTTGATTTCTTACTAATTGTTTACGGATGCAAAGGTACGGATATTTACCAATATATGAAATACTCTCTTTATGTTATTTAGCATACCACAAACGTGGTATTTGTATTAAAATAAGGCTTTCTTATTGCCATTAAAGCAAAATTCCTTATATTTGCACTACGATTGTCACTATATCTACGAGTATGCAGAAATACGCAGATTACATAGAAGAGATTGAGATTGACTCGCTTTGGAGCGGGAAGAAACACATTCGCTGGACACTGGACCGACAGGTGAATATCCTAAGTGGTATCAATGGTGTCGGAAAGAGTACCATACTTAATAAGGTGATACGCAGTCTGTCGCAAGGTGGTGAATTCCCCAGCCATTCACTGAAGGGTGTCCGACTGAAGGTAAGTCCTAATGATGCGCGGTGGATACGTTATGATATTATCCGCTCGTTTGACCGTCCACTGATGAACTCGGATAGCATCAGCAAGATTAACGTCGATCTTGTTACAGAACTTGATTGGCAGCTTTTCCAACTCCAACGTAAGTATCTTGACTATCAGGTGAACATCGGTAATCGTATCATTGAGACCTTACAAAGTGGTGAGGCAGATGCTGCAGAGAAGGCGCAGCAGATTTCTCAACCTAAAAAACGCTTTCAAGACATCTTAGACGACCTCTTCACCGAAACTGGTAAGAAGATTATTCGCTCAGAGAATGAAATAAAGTTCTCATCACTCGGTGAGGAACTGGCTCCTTATCAGCTGTCAAGTGGTGAGAAGCAGATTTTGGTTATCTTGCTGACCGTATTAGTAGAAGACAATGAACATTACGTTCTCTTTATGGACGAGCCGGAAGTGAGCCTGCATATAGAGTGGCAGAAACGCTTAATCGACCTCATCTTAGAACTGAATCCGAATGTTCAGATTATCCTCACGACCCACAGTCCAGCTGTCATCATGAACGGATGGATTGACCGTGTAACAGAGGTTACGGACATAACCGATAAATGATTGTCTGAAGGAGGGAGCAATGGGAAAAAGACTGAGCGACAACCTGTCATCGGCTTATATTGATGCAGCGAACCGATTGAATGGTAAGTGGGCACGGAGAAAGATTATCGCATACGTGGAAGCGTATGACGATATCTACTTTTGGCGCACTGTCTTAAGCGGTTTTGAGAATGAGGAGCGTTACTTTGAAGTGATGTTACCATCGCGATTAAACCTTACCAAGGGTAAACGGTCGGTGTTGATGAACCTTGTTTCGCAGAATATTGGTGAGAACATGATTGCTTGTGTGGATGCTGATTATGACTATCTGCTACAAGGAACTACCCCACTATCCGATGAAGTGAACAACAACCCATACGTTTTCCATACCTATGCTTACGCTATTGAAAACCTACAATGCTATGCACCCAGCCTACACGATGTAACAGTAGCAGTAACGCTCAACGACCATTCTATCTTTAATTTCGAAGAGTTCCTAAAGCTATACAGTGAGAGTATACATCCCCTCTTTGTCTGGAGTATCTGGCATTATCGCCAAAGTATTCATCGACGTTTTACCATCTCCGACTTTAATCGAGTTGTAGAGATTGGTAACTTCTCTCTGAAAGGGGCAACTGAATGTATTCAACGGCTGCGCCATAAGGTGCAGATGCGTGTACGACAACTGCAAAAGGAAAATCCGAACGCAAAGGAAAGCTATCTAAAACTAAAAGACGAACTGCGCAGCTTAGGTGTTACACCTTCAACAACCTATTTATATATACAAGGTCATCATCTCTTTGATAATATCATCGTACCAGTCTTGAAACGGGTATGCGACCTTCTTGTGCGTGAACGTGAAGACGAGATTAACCGCAATGCAGTACACGATACGCAACGTCGCAACGAACTGTCAAGTTATGGTCATAGTACGGAAGCGATTATCCCTATGCTCCGTCGCAATGTTGGTTATACCAACGCCGAACCATTCCTAAGATTGAAAGAAGATATTTATACATTCTTGAATCCACCGACACAACAACCAACAGACTGAGTTTTCTTTCATGACATCGGCTCTACCTACACTTTCTTTACGAAGTGGGGTGTTATCTGCTGTAGTTTTATTATCTTTGTACTCAAAATCTAAACAACAAAATTCTTACATGAAGAAGACTCTACTTTTAATCGCAACACTACTGGCAAGTTATGTCGGTATGGCACAAGAGACTTACCATCCAACGGCTGAGAATCTCAAAGCACGCAAACAGTTCCAAGACGATAAGTTCGGTATCTTCCTACATTGGGGACTCTACTCGATGATGGGTACAACCGAATGGATTATGACCAACAGGGATATCAACTATAAGGAATATCCTAAGTTGGCAAAGACGTTCTATCCTTCAGAGTTCGATGCGGATGCTTGGGTAAAAGCTATCAAAGCTGCTGGCGCAAAGTATATTACCATTACGACACGCCACCACGATGGATTCTCACTCTTTAAGACAGCTACCAGCTCGTATAATTCCGTTGATGGAACTCCATTCAAACGTGACATCATTAAAGAAATGGCTGATGCTTGCCAACGAAATGGTATCAAGTTGCATCTTTATTATTCACACCTCGACTGGGGACGCGAAGACTATCCAGTGGGAAGAACAGGAACTGGCACTGGTAGACCAAAAGAGAAGGCTAACTGGGCAAGCTACTATAAGTTTATGAACACACAACTGACAGAATTGCTCACAAACTATGGAAAGGTGGGTGCAATCTGGTTTGATGGCTGGTGGGATCATGACAGCGACGCAAAACCTTTCGACTGGCAGTTGGAGGAGCAGTATGCTTTGATTCATAAGCTACAGCCACAGTGTCTCGTCGCTAACAACCACCATCATACTCCTTTCCCTGGCGAGGATATCCAAATCTTCGAACGTGACTTACCGGGTGAGAACAAGGCTGGACTGTCTGGACAGAGCATCAGCCGTCTACCATTGGAGTCATGCCAGACTATCAACGAGCATTGGGGGTACAACATCACCGATACTCTCTACAAATCACCAAAGGAACTGATTCAGATGCTTGTTCGTGCTGCAGGAAAGAATGCTAACCTCCTACTCAACATCGGTCCAGAGCCAGGTGGTGCTCTCCCTGCTCTTGCCCTCGACCGCCTTCAGGCTATCGGTGAATGGCTGAACAAATATGGTGAAACCATCTATGGCACTCGTGGCGGCATCGTTACTCCACACGAATGGGGAGTAAGTACACAGCGTGGTAACAAACTCTACATCCACATCCTAAACTGTATGGACTCCAGCCTCTTCATCCCTACTGGCAACCACAAAATCAAGTCCGCCACCGTCTTTGGCACCAACAAGCGTATTAACTTCACAAAGACTGGTAATGGCATCACCCTTAACTTCGACACCATCCCTACTGATATTGATTATATCGTTGAGTTGAGTTTATAGTATAGGCTTTTAAGTTTATTAACTTCCAAAAACAAGAGGGTGTGTCAAAACTATAATATCCATTCCTGAATATAACAGTTTGAAACAAAAATAAAAAAAATCCATATTTACCCCCTATATTCAAGGTAAATATGGCTTATTTTTATATTAATCGGAGAAACTTTGTTACAAATTAAAAGTTGAAGTCTCTAAAACTTGAGTTTTGACACACCCTCTTTTGTTTATATATAAGTATCGTTTTCTTCCTCTAATTTAAATACTACTGATAATCACAACTTATAGATTTTGTGGTACAAATAAAGAACGGCATAAACATCCTGTATATATTCCTTCAATAACTATCGAGGGCTATCCGTACTCTCACTCTGCCAACAATACTTATTGTTGTCTCTGCATTTTTATTTGTCGCTTGCAAAACGTACAAATATTTTCGCACATGAACAAATCATTTGTGATAGATGAGGAAATATTGGTTAATAAAACTAACGTGTTAATTATTGAATTTGTTGTATAATCTCTTCAGTTTCACCATGACGAGTGTACAGAATGTACGTAACTTATATTTGAGGGTGTTAGTCCTTACAAAAATTCTTTTCATTTCTTTGCTGCCTTCTGGACTAATAGCACTAACTGTTAATGGCAAATCATCTAATGTTATTTCTTGCCTGTCATTAAAAACATTTGCAAATGAAACTCTACCAAGGAAGCGTTTCTGATAATAACATCTGAGAATATATGTTGACCATTCACGTATATTATTTACACTGTATGAATAGATTTTACCATCCACCCTTATTGCAACATTACCAAATTCTTTAACCCCTGTTTCAGAAGATTCACTTAGTAGAGGAATTGTCCTTACAATATTCGCATCTGATGCCATTCTTCCTGTATGTAGGAATTTCGACCTATATGCATATAGTTTATGAAAAACTTTGCCAAGATGTTCTCCTAAAAATTCTGTAGATAAGTTGCGAACTCTATTTGCAATCTTATAGATAACAGCTCCACAAACTTTGCATCTTTCATGATTCGTCTCTGTTGCTGTTACACATTCTATTGCTGATAAATACGACATTAATGCTGATGTCATATATTCAACCTTATTTCGTTGGTCTCTTTTAATAAGTGCAATAGTACTAAATGGAATACTGGCAATAGGTATATCTCCCATTCTTAATTCTGCTTCAATACCAATTTGAATATGCTTGCATGCAGAGATGAAAAATTTCTCAATCTCGCTTTTCTTCTCAAAACGGTTAAGTGATAATATATTTTCGTTTATGAAATTGTACGCATAGCTTGAAATACAAATTTGCCAATTATTAATAGCAGGATAATAGTCTAAATAATCTTCAATGAATGGGCTTATAAATTTACTCTCCAGTAATAGCTCGTTTTCGGCCACGGTAAACTCTTCAAACGAACAATAGATGTTTGTTTCAACTGTAAGGAAAGCACAAATTTCATATAATCTTTCAAGTGCTTGTTGCTCAGCTTCAAATTTATCTATAGCATTTACATAAAAAGAAAGATTGAAGCCTTCATCGCTAGGTACGATACAAAAATTACTAGCATGATATTCTCCAAAACATACATTTCTTAATTTGGCATATATATTCGATTTACATAAAAAACATTTGGTTTTGTCTATATTGGCCTTTGCATCATCAACTAAAACTCTTAGTCTTCTTATCTCATCATGTTTTAGAGCTAATGTTGGACGCATTACTAATAATGAGTCAATATCACCTTTGCGATGATATTCTATAGCAAAGTATAAATCTCCAATACTTGTTTGACAAAATCCGAGGACAGAGACGATACTCTTTTTCCCCACAAACTTTCCTGGGAAATACGCCCACGGTGCTCTATCTACACAATGATTCGGACAAATATGTGTATTCACTTGATTCCATAGTGAAACCAAGAACTTGTTTGATTCAATATAACCTAATGTGTTGACCGTAATCTTTTCAAAATCTTTTTCTGTGTCAACATATATAGGTGTTTGTGTTAATTCATAAGGGTATACAAACGAAATTTTCATTTTTATTTCAAAACGTGAAATTAAAATCTTTAAGCCAATCAACTTGCTATTTTTATCCCATGACTTAATGATCGAAGTTACGTGAATATGCTGGTTCTTACGACTCTACCCAACTGTTCCAAATCTGCTTCTACTCCATCTTTCGAGACAATAGAATCTTTCGGAAGTACATTGTAGTTCTTGGAGATATTCTCTTTCTTATCAGTGAACCATTCTTCAAAAACAGTTATTAGATAGGATTCTACGTCAAGATTCTCTTTTTTGTTGTACTTAACTATGTTGAGCATAAACTGCTTCAATTCAGCATTGCGAAGATTCTTGTTGTAAGCGATCTTCAAATCCTTATCGGCAGACACATATCCACGTTCAAGAAATAGTTTTGTAACCTGCCATACTTTTTCTACATCCTTTGCAGGAAGGAGATTCTCTGGTATAATCCCACGTTGAATCATCATTTGCCGAACAGCTTTATTATTTTCGATATGTTCATTACTGATTTGACCTTCTCCATATAAGTCCTTTTGTTGCACATTGACGTTAGTCATTTCAGCTACAAAATCCTTCGCTTTAATACTGATAGTCGGTAGGAAATCAGCAACAGGTCTACTTGCAGGCACCCCCATCTTCTTTTTTATTTGTGCTATACTTAAGCGAAACAATGCCTGATCTCCTTTAGAGCGGATTACAGCAAAGCCTTTACTGTCAACACCTCTTTCATAGAGAATGCCAGATAAATGCTTTTCCGTTTCTTGCAGCTTTGTACGTGCTTTCACACGTTCTATCTCCAATAGCCTTTGCTCTATTAACTCAGCCTTACGTGTCTGCATCGCAAAATAGGTTTGTGCAAATGCTATCTGTTCTTTACGTGGGTCACCATTTTGTGCAATTAGGTAACAGCCATAGCAAGTTAAGAGAATATCATCAATCTCTCTTTCTGACCCAGAACCAAGATTAACCATTTTCCTAACGTCAGGAAAATGGTCAGAAACCAGATATCCAGCAGTTCCACAAGCTATTTTAGCTTTATCAATTACTTTCGAGAAGTTCTCCCATTTAGAATAATCCAAAAGCAGCTGAAGTTCGCATGCACTCCAACATTCAATCCCCTCGACCTCTACAGCCACAGCTTCAAAGCCATTGTATAATTCTTGAATTACTTCTTTTTTCATCATATCAGTTTTGTAGCTTTTATCTTATTCATAACAGCAAGACTTAGAACACTTTGTAACTTAGACATTAAATATCCTCTCACCTTATCGTCATTTACGAACAAGAAAATATATAGTGTCCTTCCTTACGCTCTTTTATAGATGAGTTTTTAGTTACACTTTCCATTAACATGGGTAACACCTTGCAAATATAATATAAAATATTTATATAAAAAATAAAGAGAAAAGGTTTTTTACAAAAAACTTTTCATGCTGAATGTCAATAAAGCTAACATAGTTTTATTTTTAGTTGCTGTCACTTTTAACACTTCACGCAACGAACAGATGATAAGCGGTTTACAGAGTATATTTGTGTGACAGCAGTGACAGCAACTTTGAAAGTTTATTCGGACAGTAACTAACGATTCAAGATAGGAGAGGCAGACTGGCCAAGGCTACTACGTACTGCCACCAAATATTCTGTGCCATGCGAAGAATGCTTGCTATGGAGGTTCGGGATGTTGGCAAGAACACGACCGAAATGGGAAAGGCTTGTCAGGTGTAGCTGACTGCCATATCGCTGACGAAGTAGGCTGAAGATAGAGGCGGCTGTCATATAGGCACCCTTCGTCAGGTCCTTTGGGATAGAGAAACAATCCAAAAAGAGGGCTTCGGCAGGAGTGCGCTGTTGATACTGCACGTTGTTTGCCATGATTTCTTGGGTGTCAGCCTCATCAAACCAATATCGTCTACCAGCCTCAAGTTCGGCAACAGCCTGTGCATAGAGTTGCTCATAGTCTATGTGATCGGGCAAGCGGATAGGACCTGTCAGCGTAACCGCTATAAAACGACGGCAGCCACTGGGATCGCTAAAGACATCCGAGATATTCGCTGTAGCAATGAAAGAGGCAACACGTGGCAACGTAAGCTGCTGCTGACGATAAGGCTGACGGAGTTTGATACTTGCAAGCTGCATGACATTCTTCAAAAAACCGTCTTGCGTCTTTGCCGACAGGGCATTGAACTCATCAATGTTTATCAGCAGCGACTGTGTCATAGCCCTCAGAGTATTCTGTTTCTCACTCATGATAAGATTATCGTTATATCCCCACTGCAACGCTTCAGGTAGAAGGCATTTGCAGAAGGTAGACTTTCGATAGCCTTGTCGGGAGATGAGCAGCGGAGCCACACTGTTACCATGCGAGACGTCCAGCCCCATCCATTGTGCCACCATCGCCAGAAACCACGTGTGGAACCAGTCTGCCCATCGTGCGTTGTCATTAGGTACACAGTCAGCCAAAGCCTTGATATGGTCCTTTCCGTCCCATCGCCCTCGCAGTCCTTTGAGAAAATCGTCCACAGGATTAAAAACCTTGACAAAGTCCGACTCCGTGTATCGTCGGATGTCTTTGTCCCACACATCAATCCCATCAAGACGCGCCTTGATAGCGATTGTGTTGCGCATCCGTTCATCTACAGACACAAAAGGTTCGTTACTCCCAGCCTTTCGAATTTCCGTACACCCCAAGGCGGTATTACATCTCATTTCATACTTCCGCTCAAGATAGTTAAGCAGACGACGAGTAATATCATTTTTAAGTCTTTCCGACTGTCGGTTACGCTGATTTTCAGCTTTAATATTCTTAAGATTCTTGTATTGCATATACGATAGTTTTAAGTTGACAAGTTTACGAGTGAACAAGTTGCTTGTGAGAAAGGAGAAAGAGTGAAAAGGTTAATCTGTTATTATGTCTTTCTAAAATCTGTCCTTATGTCATCCTGGCTAACAAGCCATAGAAAAGTTAAACTCTTACTATGTCTTTTCCGTCTGACCTTATGTCATTATGGCTGTCATTAAGTCTAACACAGAAAAAGTTAACATGTTACTATGTCTTCTCTTATTCTGTTCACCAGCACCACTCGTGCGAAGCCTCAACACATGATGTGCGGAACGTTAGCACCACAGAAACAAGACCTCTATAACAGTTTACTTACTCGACCCCGTAACGCAAAGGTTACCTTTTCTTTCTCTTACAAAACGTGCTAATGTCTTAACTCCTATCACTTCCTTTCACTCCTTATCTCCTTCCCGAAAGCACTACTATTATTTCCAGCACGTCTGGTAGTTATCATAAACACGTGGGGCAGCATAGCCATAACGCTGGAAGAGTTCGTCAACCCATTGCTGTTCGCCCTCACTCAGTTTATTAATTCCTCGATGGTAACGATAATAAACAAAGCGACTTCCGAAATGACTCTCCATAGTACTACGCAGAGAGCGATAGTCACTGTGCTTCACATCATCAAAAAGGTGCGAGAATCCCCACGCCAATCGTTCTGTCTTCATAGCATGAAACTCCTTACAGCTATTGCCAGAACGAGCAGAGGGAAGAACGGCCAATGCCGAATGTTGGCTAATAGAGAGCGTCTTAGCCGTATAATAACGTAGGCACTGCTCTTTGAGAATACAATCGTGCATAAAGCACACTGCCCAGTCTTTGGGCATGTTAGAAAAATCTGTACACATAAATAGAATGATTTAAGAAAAATAAATTCAAAAAGGAAGATGCGGTTAGTTTGTAGGAAATCACGCTTAACGTGTCGTTGTTCTTCCTTATTTCTGCTTGCAAAGATACAACACAGAGATACCCCTTGTCAAGTTTTTCACGGATTATTTTTATTTTGCTGTCACTACTGTCAGCCTTTTAACTATTATAACACACTGACAAACAATCACCTGCGGCAAATGTTAAAAATGACAGCAAACAGTTTTTAAAATTAGTGTAGTATATAGAACATTTATTGAGAACTCAACATAAGAATTCAAAACACATAATATTCCCTCGTGCTTTTTTCGAACAACGTGTAGGCTGTATGGCGCAAACACTGGCAGACTTTCTCGCAGTGAGTGCCAGCGCAGTGTTCGTAATCGTAGGATAATTGGTTGTATTCTTCTTGGCTCATAGGGCTATTTAATGATGCTTAAGTTAGTTTCATACTACCCTTATTTACCATCTCTTCTTTCAATACTTTTTTTGGTAGACTCTGGTAATTGGCTATACATATTATCTATGTCCTTGGGGTCTGTAATCATAATTTGTCCTATCATATTTACAAGTCTCATTAAAAACTTTGCTGTAGTAATATCATCAACATCGAATGCAATCTTACCAGGGTGTACTGCATTATTACCAACAACTCTGACCAAATCAAGAGCTTTCTGCACCTTTGAAGATAAGCCTTTCTTAACTAATGCTGCAATATTATCATTTATTTTATCTGCGGTCTCTCCCAACTCATGGCATAGCTTTTCTATGGCTAAACGTAATAAAGCACAAGCAGCACGTGGAGACTGATTATAAATTAGCCCTGCCTCATTGTATAGCTGCTTAACAGATTCTGGTAAATCTGGATTCACCTCTTCGGCAATAATGTTAGGATAAATGTACTCATTATCTATCCAAACTATTTTCTTACCACAGCTGCAGCAACGTGCTATATAAAGTATATTTTTGAAATAAGTTTGAGGACTAAGTGCGTTAATATCTTCTTGGAATTTGTGCGATTCAAAATGCATTAACGACAATGTCTGGCAGTGTGGACAAGTAAAACTATCCAAGTTCTTGTCTGGGGCTATATATTTATTGTTCATAGTTCAATTATTAAAAATTAAAAGAGGATATGCTTTTAGAAAGACATATCCTCTTTATGAAATATCTATGTTTTACTTCACTTCCTCAAAGTCTGCATCTTGGATGGTGTCATCCTGCTTTGGCTGCTCCTGCTGACCAGCGTCTGCACCTGGCTGAGGACCTGCCTGCTGACCGCCTGCTTGGACCAGACTTCTGGTCGGCTGGAATCTTGTCACCATTGTCCTTCAAGAAGTTCTCGGTGGTGAAGATCATTGAGTCAGCCTGGTTCAGCTTGTCTATCTTCTCACGCTCTGCCTTGTCGGCTGCAGCGTTCTGCTCAGCCTCAGCCTTCATACGGTTGATTTCCTCCTCGCTCAAACCACTTGAAGCCTCGATGCGGATGCTCTGCTCCTTACCTGTTGCCTTATCCTTAGCAGATACGTTAAGGATACCATTAGCATCGATGTCGAATGTTACCTCAATCTGTGGAACACCACGACGAGCTGGAGCAATACCTGTCAAGTTGAACTGACCGATAGACTTGTTCTGTGCTGCCATTGGACGCTCACCTTGAAGAACGTGGATAGTAACCTCTGTCTGGTTATCAGCTGCGGTAGAGAACACCTCGCTCTTCTTACAAGGAATGGTAGAGTTAGCATCGATAAGCTTTGTCATCACACCACCCATTGTCTCAATACCGAGGGTCAATGGAGTAACGTCGAGCAATACGATGTCGCCTACACCGCTCTCCTTATTAAGGATAGCACCCTGAATAGCTGCACCAACAGCAACCACCTCATCAGGGTTTACACCCTTTGAAGGCTCCTTACCGAAGTAGTTCTTAACCAATGTCTGCACTGCAGGGATACGGCTTGAACCACCTACGAGGATAACCTCATCGATATCTGATGTCTGCAACTTAGCGTCACGGATAGCATTCTGGCAAGGAACGAGACAAGCCTGAATAAGGCTATGTGCCAACTGCTCGAACTGTGAACGAGTCAAAGTCTTAACCAAGTGCTTTGGAACACCGCCCTCAGCTGTGATGTATGGCAAGTTAATCTCGGTAGAAGAAGAGCTTGATAACTCAATCTTAGCCTTCTCAGCAGCTTCCTTCAAACGCTGCATTGCCATTGGGTCCTTTCTCAAGTCGATACCCTCCTCAGACTTAAAGCCATCAGCGAGCCAATCGATAATTACCTGATCGAAGTCGTCACCACCAAGGTGAGTATCACCATTCGTAGAAAGTACCTCGAACACACCACCACCGAACTCAAGGATAGAAATATCAAATGTACCACCACCAAGGTCGAACACTGCAATCTTCATATCCTTATTAGCCTTGTCAACACCATAAGCAAGAGCAGCAGCTGTTGGCTCATTCACGATACGCTGTACGTTAAGACCTGCAATCTGACCAGCCTCCTTAGTTGCCTGACGCTGTGAGTCAGAGAAGTATGCTGGTACGGTGATAACTGCATCTGTCACCTCCTGACCGAGATAGTCCTCAGCGGTCTTCTTCATCTTCTGCAAAATCATTGCAGAAATCTCCTGTGGAGTATATTTACGGTCGTCAATCTGTACACGTGGATAACCACCCTCATTAACAACCTTGAATGGAACACGCTCAGCCAGCAACACAAGAGTTTGTTGTTCCTAAGTCAATTCCAATAATCTTTCCCATAATTGTATATTTTTTTATTATTATTCGTATTCAGTTATTGACGCTTGTCTGTCGTAGTATCATCAGACTAATATCGTCTTCAGCTGCTACTGACAGCGTCATTCGCCAATAATTAGACAAATGATGTGCCAACAGACATAGACTGACAGAATGGCAGAAAGAGTCTACAATATTGTCACAATTCCAATCTAACAGATGAATATAGTCTCTTTTTATTTATCGTTTTCTACAGTTTCACTATCCATTCAGACTTTCCTTATCCAACTATATCGCAACAGAAAGGGTAACGATTATCTTCTTATACTATAATAAAAAATAAACCCGAAAACATCCAAATAGATGTTCTCGGGTTTTTGATTATATTGTCTTATAAAACTTATACTCTTGGTTCAGAAGCAAGATAGAAGCTATCTGCACCCTTACTAACAGACTTGTCGAAGACACCATCAACAACCATTCCTGCCTCTAAAAGGCGAGCACCAAGCACCTTGCGGTCATTATCATAACCACCATAGGTATAATCAGCCTTGAAAAGGAAAACTATAGCTACATCATGAGTTTTACCCCCATAAGTAACCTTACCTAAATCCAAACGATAAGGAGCAATATAAAAGAGGATTGGTTTCACGCTGAACACGCTAATAGCACATTTGATTTCCTGATTTGGCAAAGCCTCAACCGCCTGCTTTAAGTTAGTATCAATGATACTTGCTGTCAACATCTTAGTTGGGATATTTTTGATGATGAGTGTTGTATCATCCTTGATTTCCCAAGTGGTACTGACAGAATCCTGCTTTTCTATCTGTTCCCGTTCGTTTAGACCATATCTGGAAAGTTTACCATGATAAAGACCTTGAATAGTATGGCTTGCAGCCTTCAGTTCAGCCGCAGTTGGGAGGTTTCGTTTTGCCTGCTCTTCATAATCATCATTCAGACAAGCAGTAAGTGATAGTGTTGCCATAAGTGCAACAACTAAAATCAATAATTTGTTCTTTTTCATTATAGTGCGTTTTAATTATTACATTTAAGTTTATTGGTCACAAATTTACACACTTTTTTGAGAAAAGTTCCTGTAATATTGCATTTTTTAGAAAAAACTTTGGTAATTACATTATTTTAATATAATTTTGCAGTGTCAAATCTATGCTGTAGCTTTTTCAAATTATTAAAGTAAACTTTGTTCATTCACATCTGAATACGGTAGAAAATAATAAAAATCGATATAGCATCTGACAAAAGTCAGAAATATGGATGAGACACTACATAAACAGTAAAGCGTCATCAATGCTTTGTCAATTGGCTTCTTGAAACCTCGGAAATTTCAATTTGCTAGTCAAGGACAATGTCAGAAGTGGTTGCTATGGGAATGCTATAATAGTATTCCGGAGTGTGTTGTGAGGGTATTTATTCCCTCACACACACTTTTCCGGGCTACTTATATATACCAGCGCAGGCAAACTTCTACTCGTTCACTAGCATAGGTCTCCGAGGACCTCAAGAGGCGAATGAGTTAGATGGATACCTGCGCTTTTTGTTTTGTGGTTCCTCCTATAGAGTTTAAAGCCTTATAAGGTATCTGAGGCATAAGGCAAATTTAAAATGATTATTATAAGTAATGATTATAACGGGTTTGCAACTCGTTTTGCAGATTTCCTACAGAATTTAAATGGGAACCTGGATATTTCTATTTTGGATAATAATACTTTTGCTGCAAAGGTATGCAATGTCACGAACTCACCTTTTGCCACAAATCCTTTTACTTTATTTGGCAAAACAACTCCGATTATATATAACAAAGATATCATTGAAAGCTGTCAGTTCACACAATCTGAATCAGACGCATGTTTATTACATGAAATTGGTCATTTAATTTATAAAGGGGAAGAAACTGGAGAGGATTTAGAGATTCTTTGTGATAAGATAGCTATAAAAGCAAATATGACTTTACATTTGCTGTCAGCCTTAATAAAGATGCAAAATGTACTTAAAGTTAACCTAGAAAGGCGTATAGAAATACTATATCATAACTTGTACCTTTTCCGCCCAGAATGGACATGTGGACGCTGCAACGAAAAAAAACAAGTTGCAATAATGTATAATTTGATAGTGGGAGCTAGTTTCTTCTTTGACAGTTTCTCTGCTATTGTTATAGGGGAGATATTGAAAGCTAATAGAAATGAAGATATCAATGTTATTGCAATTTCATCAAAAACAGGTATAAGTATAGATTCTTTATGTCAATTTTATATTGTGCTGTTTCAAAATGGCTTATTAACAACTACATGTCCGACGAAAGGTTCTATAGACAAGTATCGACAATTAGTATTAGAAACTAAGACTCAACAGAAATCATGGGTAGACAAAACGACTAGGGAAAAGCTTCCAATGGAAGTAACAAATGCAGAACAGGCATATTTTTCGGCTGTTGACGACGGAAGAACAATATGCTCATGTATGTTTGAACTAACATATCGGTGTAGCGAAATGTGTATTCACTGCTATAACCCAGGGGCAACTCGAAATAGCACAGAAAAAAGTCATAGAGCTGACCAACAAGAACTAACATTGGAAAATTATAAAGATATCATTGATGATATGTACAACCATGGTCTTGTCAAGGTATGTCTTAGTGGAGGTGATCCTTTTTCAAAAGAGGTTACATGGGAATTGATAGATTACTTATACACTAAAGGAATTGTCTTTGATGTTTTCACAAATGGACAAAGAATATTACAGGAAGTGAAGCGGCTTGCAAATTATTATCCACGATTAGTAGGTATAAGCATATATAGTGGGATTGCAAAAGACCATGATGCTATTACTCGAGTTCCTGGTTCTTGGGAAAAATCAATAAGAATAGTCAAAGCTCTGAGTAAACTAGCTGTCCCAATGAATCTAAAGTGCTGTATAATGCAACCTAATATTCATTCTTATTATATGGTTGCAGATCTTGCAAAGGAGTATAGAGCTATTCCCCAATTTGAGATTAATATTACAGAGTCTAACGATGGTGACATCTGTGCAAAACAATTACGTCTAACAGAAGAACAGCTACAAGTTATTCTACGTGATAACAACTTAGCATTATATGTAGGAAAGGAAGCACCTAACTATGGAGGTCAAAAACGTGATTTGTCAATGTGTAGTTGTGGTGCAGGTGGTACTGGCTTTTGTATGTCACCAAATGGTGACTTACGTGCATGCCCAGCATTTACACAAGTTTATGGAAACCTATCCCATCAAACTGTAAGCAAGATACTCTCTGAGAGTTCTACATTAGAAATATGGAGAAAAGCTGTAGTTTCTGACTACACAGAGTGCGGGAGACACGATTATTGCGATTACTGCAATCTTTGTGCTGGAATTAATTATTCAGAACATCAAGATTTTCGTAAACCAGCTGAATCAAATTGTTATATGGCAAAATGCAGGTTTAATCTTGCTCATAAGCTAATGAAACACGATGAGTCTATTGAGAGGGAAGACCTTATAAAACTCATAAGAAAACTACCAATAAACAAAATAGTATTACAACGTAATTATCGAGAAAATGGATAAATGGTATCTCCTTAAGTATACCTATAACCTAAAAGTTACCATTATGAAAGTAGAACTTGGTATCAAGACTACATCAAATGTAGTAGCCGCAAATGGATGTCCAAAATTGTATGAGTCATCATGCGGTATTGCGTATCGTGGCTAAGAGCACGATAGTAATTATTGGCATAGGGAAGAGCTTCCTTTCCTATGCCCCTTTTAATATTTATTTAAAAATATTACAGTAAGAAATGATACAGCTACATAAAATTAAGGACTTCAGTAAGGAATTGAAATCGTATGTGGATAACGTTAATACTGACATCCTTGGTAATGTTATTGCAAATAAAATAGGACATGGAAAGCGTATTATGCTAATAGCACATCAAGATGTTATTTGTCTTATGATATCTTACATAGACGAGAGGGGATTTCTTTATGTCAAACCGTCAGGCGGTATTGACGTATCAATTCTTCAAGCAAGAAAAGTTGTAATTGTACATGAAAATAAAGAAATATTAGGTGTTATAGGGAAAAAACCGATTCATCTTCTACGAGAAGAACAGAATAATAAAATTACTTTTGATAATATATGGATTGATATAGGTGCAAAGAACAAAGAAGAAGCTTTGCAAATAATTAGTATGGGTGATTATGCCTATTTTTATTCAGATTATGAAAGCTTACCAAACAGTATTATAACAGGTCCTTATATTGACGATCAAGCAGGATTAAATGTTTTATGCGAAGTTTCTAAGCGCCTTCAAAAAGTGAAGGCAACATGCGATTTATACTATGTCGCATCAAATCACGAAGAAATAGGATTGAGAGGAGCATACGTTGCAGCAAATTCTATAAAACCAGATATTTGCATCTGTATTGATGTAACCCATGCTACAGACTATCCTAATATGAATGTTATAAGTGATGGAGATGTTAAATTAGGAGGCGGATGTGTTTTATCCAAAGGACCAAATGTTTATCCCGAATTATTTCGTCGTCTGGAAGAAATTGCTTTAAAAAATAACATTACACACCAAATTGAAGTAAACCCTTATCCCACTGGAACAGATGCTAATGTAATACAACTCTCAACTAATGGGGTTAAAACTGCAATTATATCAATTCCATGTAGATATATGCATACCCCTTATGAGATGTGCTCAAAAAAGGATATAAAATCAACAATAGACATTATAAGCAACTTTATACAAGATGAATTTTGTGATAAGAGATAAATATCAAAAAAAAGCTTATAGCAAAAACAAAAAAACGTATGATTAAAACAGGAATAGACTGGAATTTTGAAGGATACAAAGAAGAAGCACATTTCTTTATATGTGGAGCTTTTGAATCATTTGAATTTATACGCGATTTTTTAGAAACAGTAAAAAAATGTCCATGGCTTTTGAAGGATAATGTTATAATAGATAGCGCTTTTGGTTCACCTACATGCGTCTGGAATGGAGGTCGTACGCTAACCAATATCTATTATGATAAACAGCAATTAAAAAATATACGTGATACATATTTAAACCTTGGTATCAAAATCCGATTTATATTTACCAATTCTCTGCTAAATGAATATGATCTTCATGATAGATATTGCAATTTACTTATGGATATCTTTGAGGATATTTCTCCTGAAGTAGTAGTAAACTCACCTATTCTAGAGAGTTACTTAAGAAATAAGTATCCATCAGCTTCTTTTATTAGTTCTACAACAAAACGTCTCCGTACTAGTACGGAACAATTAAAAGAGTTTGAAAGTGACTATAAGTATATCTGTTTAGACTATGATTATAATTATAATTTCGATTTTCTTAAGAGCATTCATCATAAGGAAAGAAAAAGAGTGGAAATACTTGTAAACTCAACCTGTCCTAAAGGATGTAATGCAAGAGTTCTACATCAAATATGTTCGTCCAAAAGGCAGTTAGAATATAATAGTGATCAAGACAATATTGAATCAGAAGATTTTTATAAGTTATGTCCTAAAATTAACGGATACCCTACAAGTTCACTTTCTAAAGATACAAGAATGGGGCTGTATAGTGGATCCAACTTTATTCTTCCACAAGATTTAGATAATTACATTGAACTGGGGTTTAATCATTTTAAAATACAAGGACGAGAACTTCCAACGACACAGTTGTTTGCAGAGTTTTTACCATATCTTATAAAACCAGAATTCTACCCTAGAGCTATTTCCATCATTAATATTAACAGATAAAGACTCTATATAATTCCCAAACATAATTACTATTAAAAGATTAATAAAAGGCTTGGTCGGCACTACCCAATTATGTTAAAATCATTTTCTGTCATTTTACGGATGGTTTCGATATATTTGGAGAAGTGTTGAGTATTATAAAAAAGGGAAAAAGATAGAAACAGACGACTGTCTTTAATCTTTTATTACCACGATAATAAATCTTTTTCTTCATGAAAAGAAATATTTTTTTTCGTGAAAATAAATATTTCTTTTCATGAAAATAATTCACTATCGTTGGTAAGACAGAAGTAATAAAAGCCTATAAAAGTTGTGATTCCCGTACGAGTCAGACAGGAAGATAGCCTTTGTTTACCTTTAGTTTTCCTTCCAGAATGCAGGAGAGAAAAGTACCAAGACAGTAAATAGTTCCAAACGACCTACAAGCATGAGGAATGAACAAATCCACTTTGCAAAGTCTGGCAACTGTGCCCACGACATTGTAGGACCGATTTCCATACCCAATGTAGGTCCAACATTACCCAAACAACTCAACGTAATTGTGATAGCATTCGTGTTATCAATACCAAAGGCAATCATCGTAAAAGCACAGAAGAGCGTCAGAATAAGATAAAGTCCGATGAAACCTAAAAGTGTTACACGCTTTGACTGTGGTATATTCACTCCATCAACCTTCATTGGTAAGACAGCATTAGGGTGTAGTATCTGACGGAACTCATTGCGCACCACCTTTAATAACATCACACCACGAATACTCTTGATACCACCACTGGTAGAACCAGAACAGCCGCCAAAGAACATACAAGCAGCCAAGACAACCCATGTGACATGAGGCCATTTAGCAGCATCATCGCTGAAAAGTCCTGTCGTTGTTATAAAGGAAACAACTTGGAAGAGCGCACTACGGAAGGCATGCTCTATATCATAATGATTACGATAAACAAGCTCAAAAGCAATAAAGATAGCAAACGAGAGTACCATGGTGGTATAGAAACGGAACTCGCTATTCTTTATGAGCTTCTTAATATCTAATCCTGCTGCCGAGGCATATAGCAATGTGAAGTTGACACCAGATAGGAAACAGAATAATGCAGAGACATACTCCTCTGCAGGAGAATGAAAGGTTGTGATAGAACCGCTCTCCGGAGAGAATCCACCCGTCGCAGTACTGGTCATTGAATAGTTGAAAGCATCAAACCATCCCATACCACATACCTTATATGATAGAATGCAGGCAGTAGTCAGAACCAAATAAACTACCCATATCCACTTAGCACTTGTGCTTAGACGTGGGTGTAGTTTACTTTTAATAGGACCAGTTGCTTCGGCAGCAAACACCTTTACCGAACCGCCCACCATAGACGGGAGAATGGCTATAGTAAAGAATACTATTCCCAATCCACCAATCCATTGTGTCAATGAACGCCAGAAAAGGAGTCCTTTTGGTAGATATTCAGGATAGTCTATAATCGTTGCACCAGTTGTTGTGAAGCCTGACATAGCCTCAAAGAAAGCATCTGTGAAACTCCCAATACCTCCGCTAATCATAAAGGGGAGTGTACCGAATATCGTAAAAAGAATCCAAGATATCGTTACAACAAAATAAGCATCACGACGTCCAAGAAGATTGTCAGCATGACGACCTAACAGTCGGAAGATAAAACCAGCACCTACTGTTATGAGAATACTCCACACGAATGGTATAACGTCACTGCCATTATAAAACAAGGACACGAATAGACAACTGAGCATCAGTACGCCTTCTATCCATAACAAGGATCCAAGAATTTTGGAAATAAGTTTCAGATTAAGCATGGTTAAATAAATAATTTCTCCACCTTTTTCATATCAACATTATAACAGAAGACCACAACAGAGTCGCCTGCTTCTATCTGTGTATTACCAGAAACAAGCATTCCTTCTTTGTTTCTTACAAGTCCACCAATAGTCACTCCCTTAGGAAGATTTAATTCTCTTACTGCCTTTCGAGTGATTTTTGACTCAGGGCTTGGCACAAACTCTGCCACATCAGCATTGATAGACATAAGGAACTTCACATTTGCTACATTTGCATCAAGCATCATCTGATAGATATGACTGGCTGCAAGTGCTTTCTTATTGATAATCGTACCAATGTCAAGTCCATCAGCTGTATTCACGTAATCAAAGTTCTCTACGGATGCAACAGTTTTGCGAACACCAAGTCGTTTAGCCGTAAGACAGGCAAGAATATTCGTTTCTGCATTTGAAGTCAATGCCACGAAAGCTTGTGTATGACGGATTCCCTCCTCCTGCAACAAACCAATATCACGACCATCGCCATTGATAACCAATCTGTCTTCACTGAAGATATCATTAAGAATCTCGCAACGAGTAGGATTCTGTTCGATAATCTTCGCATTCATATATTCAGGCAGCATCTTTACGGCACGTGCAGCAGTCTTACCACCGCCCATAAAGATAACATTCTGTACATCGACATAATGTTCCTTACCAACAATCTTACGAACATACGGAATATACTGCTTTGTGGTCATGAAATAAACCAAGTCATATAACTGCAAAGTATCATTACCTCCAGGAATAATCGTTTCGTCATTGCGCTTTATAGCGACTACATGATAAGGATCATCAGGACCACTAATATCTTTCAAAGGACGGTTGAGTATCTCACAAGTTTCACGCAATTTGATACCCAACATTACCAATGCTCCATCATGTACATCCCATCGCTGGCGAACCCATGACATCTTCAATCCATTAATAATATCCCTTGCTGCAAGGATTTCTGGATAGATAATATCACTGACACCCATCTGACGGAACAACTCCTTATTCTGTTCTTCAACATACTCTGGATTGTCTACACGTGCAACAGTCTTCTTTGCACCCAACTGATGCGCCATAACACAAGCTGCGATATTACCCGATTCACTTGGAGTAACAGCGATAAAGAGGTCAGCATGTTCAACACCAGCCTCTTTCAATCCCTTGATATTCGTAGGTGAACATTCCATAGTTAGCAAGTCATACTCACTACTGATCTTCTCCAGATTCTCTGGGTTCTCATCCATGAGTACGATATCCTGCATATTACGAGAAAGCAGTTTTGCCAAGTAAGTTCCTATGGCGTATGCTCCTGCTATGATGATTTTCATTTCTTTTTATTTTTAGTTTGAACGATGGTGAGGCGTAAGTGATAAATTATCAGTTAGCCTTAATTAACTCTTTCTTGATACTTTCAAGATCTATTCCACAGATTTCACGTAGCTGTTGTACCGTTCCCTGCTCTACAAAATGGTCAGGCATACCCATACGAGTTATCTGTGGTGTATAGCCATGATCGCTCATCCACTCTGTTACAGCAGAACCTAATCCACCATTACGTACACCATCTTCTATCGTTATGATGCGTGAGAAACGACTTGCAACCTCTTCAAGAAGTTTATCGTCTAATGGTTTCAAGAAACGCATATCATAGTGTGCGATTGATGGACAATGACCTTCTGTTTTTGGAGATTCAGCACTCTCTATCAGTTTTATAGCCTTTTCAACATCATTACCAATAGGTCCGATACTCAATACAGCAACATCCCAGCCATCATGAAGACGACGTCCTGTTCCTACCTCTATCTCTTTCAGCGGACACTCCCAATCAGTTAAAACACCATTACCACGTGGATAACGAATCACAAAAGTTCCCTTATCAGGCAACTGTGCCGTGTACATCAATCTACGAAGTTCACGTTCGTCCATCGGAGAGGCGATGGTAAGATTAGGAATTGGACGCAAGAAAGCCATATCAAAAGCACCATGATGCGTCGCACCATCTTCACCGACCAATCCAGCACGATCCAAACAAAGGACTACAGGAAGGTTAAGTATAGCTGCATCGTGGATAATACTATCATATGCACGCTGTGAGAAGGCACTATAAATATTACAGAAAGGCTGTAAACCATCCTTTGCCATACCAGCTGAGAAAGTGACTGCATGTGCCTCCGCAATACCCACATCGAAGGTACGGTCAGGCATAGCCTTCATCATTATGTTCATAGAACAACCCGTCGGCATGGCAGGTGTAACACCAACAATACGAGGATTCTTCTTTGCAAGTTCTAATAGCGTCTTTCCAAATACATCTTGAAACTTAGGTGGTTCATTGCTACAGTCTTGCACAATACGCTCACCTGTCTCTGGGTCAAACTTACCTGGAGCATGCCATACCGTCGCACTCTTCTCAGCCGGTTCATATCCCTTACCCTTCTTGGTGTGTAAATGGAGTAGTTTTGGTCCCTTCATATCCTTCAACTGACGAAGAATACGAACCAACTCTTCAACATTATTCCCATCAAAAGGTCCAAAGTAACGAATATTCATACCTTCGAACATATTCTGCTGATGTGCTAAGGCTGACTTAAGAGCATTGTTAAAACGCAGTAAACCCTTTCGACGTTCATCATTCAATAAGCCTTTATCATGCAACCATTGTGACGCCTTGAAGCGTAAACGATTGTATGTCTCGTTGGTATCAAGCTTCAACAAGTACTGTTCCATACCACCCACTGCCCTATCAATAGACATATCATTGTCATTAAGAATGATAAGTAAGTCATTAGGTTGGCTGGAAACATTGTTCAGACCCTCGAAAGCCAAACCACCACTCATAGCTCCATCGCCAATAATAGCAACGACATGACGATGCTGCTTCGTAAGGTTAGAAGCAACAGCCATGCCCAAAGCAGCCGAGATAGAGTTAGAGGCATGTCCACAAGTAAAGGTATCATACTCGCTCTCAAAAGGAGAAGGGAATGGCATCAAACCATTTAACTTACGGTTATTACAGAAATTCTCACGACGACCCGTCAAAATCTTATGGCCGTATGCTTGATGACCGACATCCCATACGATACGATCTTCTGGAGTATTAAAAACATAGTGGCACGCCACCGTTATTTCAGTTGCACCTAAGCTGGAGCCAAGATGACCTGGATTAACGGCAACCTCGTCTATGATATCCTTCCGCAACTGCTGACATAACTTTGGCAAATCATCCAAAGAAAGCTTACGCAAGTCTGCAGGCGATTGTATTTTATTTAAAAGGTCGAATCTATTTTCCTTTGACATTATCAAATAACATGAAATCAATGCAAAGGTACGCTAAATAGATTAAAGGGCAAAATAAAACAGAGAGGTATTCTATTATTTATGGTCTAATTTACAAATGAAGCTCTGTTTCACAGCTCGATATACTTCTTCTTACACAGATAAATAAAGTATAATTAGGTAAGAAACGAATAAAATAATACATAAAAAACAGGGATAAACCTTAAAGATTCATCCCTGTTTATTATTTCAGTCAACCAACCTTATTAAGGTTAGCTAATTGGTAACTTAATTACTTAACGTAAACAACAGCCAAACGGTTAGAAGTTACGCCCTGTACGCCCTGACCCTTAGCCTCGTCAACGATGACACCACGGCTCTGGAGATACTTAGCAACAACGTCTGCACGGTTCTGAGAGAGGCGATCGTTGAGTGCCTTTGGACCCTCTGGAGAAGCTGTACCTACGATCTGTACGTGACGGCCTGCCTTAACATCATCAAGAGCCTTCTTAGCCTCGTTTGTGAGGAAGTACTTACCCTGAGCGAATGTTACAAATACCAAGTTGTCAATGCAGAGAGTCTGAGTTGTCTGTGCAGGAACCTCCTTAATAACTTCCTTAACAACCTCAACCTCCTTAACAACCTCCTTTGGCTTAGCGTTAAGCTGATCACGGAGAGAGTTAATCTCATCGTTCAACTGACCAACATTCCAAACCTTGAAGTTGTGTGTACCATTAGAAGTCTTAAACTTGTAGTTAAGACCTACGAAAAGACCGAGCTGAGCTGCCTGCTTACCGAACTGTACAGCATCGCCAGGACCGTGTGTAAGGTTCCAGAGAACAGCTGGCTCTACATAAAGCTGCCAAGCTCTCTTCTCACCGAGGTTGTAAGCGAAAGTAAGACCAGTCTTAGCTGTCAACTCTGTATCATCACCAGTGTTATTAGTCTGAATGATGTGCTTGTCACCATAAGTGATCCAATAACCGATACCTGCCTCAGCACCTACCTCGAAACGACGATCTGGGTTGTACTCGCAGAAAAGGTTTGTGAAGTTGATAGTACCATTCAAACCGAGGTTGATGGCACGAACAATTGTGTGACTGTTAGAGAAACCTAAAGAACCTGTCTGCCAACGGTTGTCACCGAAGAAAGCAAGACCTTCGAGGTTTGCACCATAAACTGGGCTGAACTGCTTACCGAGCTTAAGACCTGCTGCAGGGTTAACTGGAGCAAAATGTTTGAAATTAAGAGGACCAGTAACACCACCCTCTACACCAAGGTAAACGTTGTCAAATGCCTTAGCCTTCTCGTAAGCTACCTGAGCCTGTGTACTTGTGATACCCATAGCGAGCATCGAAAGTGCAATCAAAAACTTTTTCATAAATGCTTAATATTAATTCTGTTAATTTTAGCGACTTAATTATATTCGGTTTGCAAAGATAGCACTTTTTTTGAATAGACTACATTATTTCATAGAAAAAAATCTAATTTTTAGGCAAAAAAGTGGTTTTTCAACATCTTTTTAACTGTTTTGGGCAATAAAATATCCCTAAAGAGGTAAATTTGCGTTTTAACACTTCCCTTTAAAAATAGCATTAAAAACACATATTCTACACCATATTTTATTGCTATTTTGACATATCGGTCATAGCTGGATTACTTCACCTTATTATATATATAGAAGAAACTAATATACAACAATCCGCATATTCCATACAGATTAGAGATGAAATCAGTAGATTTTTACCAAGCATTTTCATGAAGTATGGGGCATGCAACCTTTATTCTTACCATCAGAAGTAAATTACAGTCATGAAAATAATAAATTATTTACATGAAAAGAAATATTTTTCTTCATGAAAATAATTATTTCTTTTCATGAAAAGAAATCGCAATCCTTCATTTTTATAAAAAGAAAAAAGACTTTATAAGAAAGACTACTACCCATTTTTATCCCTCACCCTATGACAGTTATGTTCGTCGAAGACGCTTGAAAAGATAGAAGATAAACATCATTCCACGGAGAGAGAGTTCAACAGCCATAGCAAACCAGACACCACGAAGACCATACTGTGTTGCCAGTGCATAAGCCAAGGTCAGACGGATAAGCCACATACTACCCAAGTTTATTAAGGATGGCTTCAGCGTATCGCCTGCTCCTATACAGACACTATAAGCAACAATAGCTGCAGCAAAGAATGGTTCGGCAAAGGCTTCAATACGAAGAACAGAAGTTCCCAAAACCTGGATGTCAGCCACAGGAGACAATAAGCCAATCATTTCTGGAGCAAAGATATACATCACAATACCCATAAATGCCATGACTACCATACCAAGCGACACAGTCATCCACGCAAAACTACGATGAAGGTCACGCCTATCTGCCCCAACACTCTGCCCCACCAATGTTGTGGCAGCCTCACTAATACCATACCCTGGCATATAGCAGAGACTCTCTGCGGTAATAGCAAACGAATGAGCAGCAATAGCGATATTACCCAAAGGAGCTACAATCATTGTCGAAACAAGTTGCGCACCATTCATCAGAAGATATTGTAATGCCATCGGTGCACCAATCTTCATTGCATTCCATATATATTGCCAACGCCAAACAAAACGTTCGACATCCTGTTTCCAAGCTAAGATAGGACTGCGAAAGATTGCATAATAAGCCAATGGAAGTGCTACACAAACGAAGGATAAAAGACTTCCAAGAGCTGCACCAGCCACACCTTCACCCAAACCTGGCATCGTCACCTCTACTCCAAAAAGAGAAACTGTGCGTGTAGGAAAAATAAAGAAGTAATTGAAAATCACATCCAACACACACATTAATATCGCCATAAAACTCGGACGACGCATATCACCCGACACCTTCAGCATAGCTGCTGACATATATTCAATAAGGTGGAAGGGAATAATTAGAGAGAAAATAAGGAAGTAAACAGTTGCATCATGTTGGATATCAGCACCACCACCCAACCATACAGGAAGGCGAGAACCGATAAGAAAAGTTATCAGCAATAAAAACAACGCAAAGCATAGTCCGAAAATATAACCATGACGCATCACCGCACGCGCCTTTGCAAAGTCGTTTGCGCCAATAAAGTGAGCTACCTGAACTGAAAAGCCCATTGTCACTGCACTCACTAAAGAGAAGAAAAGCCATGTCGCCGGTTCGACAAGTCCAATAGCTGCTGATGGTTCAGCACCCAACGAGCCCACCATTCCCGCATCAATATAGAACATTAGAACTGTCGTCACCTGCGCTAAGATAGATGGGATACTGAGTTGGATAATGAGATTAAACTTCTCATTCCTGCTCATCATCTCACCACTACGAATCTTGGCAAGAAGACTTTCAGTAACAGACTTACTAAAGGATATACGCACGGGAAACTATAATTTGGAATAAATGAGAAACTGAATAATAAATAATGAGAGCTTAAAGAGAGATAGTAAACAAAAGCCCCTCGCTAAGAATATCGAATTATTAAAAGTAAAATAGGGACCTTGCTCCCGTCTGTTCACTGCTATTATTGAGTCGAACACACGGGAACTTGTGTCCCTACCTATAAGACTAAAGGTCATTCAGACCTTTCAAAAAGGCTATGACAATACACCTTAAATTATGAATCTTTCAACTTTGTACCAGGGTGAGAGAAGTCAACCAATCGTAAGTCGAAGATAAGCGTTGAGTAAGCTGGCACCATACCCGAAGCACTCGCACCATAACCCAACTGATAAGGGATATACACTGTCCAATGATCACCACGATGCATTGACATCAAAGCTGTTGTAAATCCATCAACAAGACTTACCGCCTTACCCTCTGAATTATAAGTAAGACCAATGAAGCTATGTGCTGGGCGTGATGTTGTTGCATTAAAAGTATCATTCGACCATGACTTATCAAAGATAAGCCCTGACGTATAAGTCGTAGATGGAATCAGACGACCCATATAGTGCATAGACACAGAATCAGAATACAACGGACTTGCTGTGCCTGCTCCAGCCTGCTCTACATGTGCAATGATATAATCCTCAGGACTATAAGTCAGTGCAGAACCAGAAGTCTGTTTCTGATTTTGGAAAGTATAATTAAGTATTATCTTCCAAGAAGTGTCCCCACTTTTAATTTTCTGCTGTGTTGTAGTATAAAGCTTATTCCAATAAGTTTCGTTCTTCGACTGCCAATTAGTAAACTCCTCTATAGTGTTATCTTTCTCCGTACAAGAGGTAAAGAGACCTGCAGAAAGCAGCATTCCGCCCAAGCAGAAGACACTTGCAGCACGACGAATAAGCATCTTTATTTTCTTTGTCATAGTCTTTTATTTAAATCAGAAAGGGATAGTGGAGTGGGATTATTAGAAACAATAAAGATTCCTGTTACTCTATTAGATTCTAAAAAGCCTACTCTGCTATCCTTCTTTTAATTAGTCAATATCAATCTTCTTCAGCAGAGAAGTGATAGATACGCGGTCTTCAATAATCTCACGCAACTTCTCAACTGGCACACGCTCCTGCTTCATAGAATCACGATAACGCAATGTAACTGTGTTGTCTGTCAAAGTATCGCCATCTACTGTCACACAGAAAGGAGTACCGATAGCATCCTGACGACGATAACGCTTACCAATAGAATCCTTAGCCTCCATGTGTGTATTGAAATGGAACTTAAGACTATTCACAATCTCCTGTGCCTTCTCTGGCAGACCATCCTTGTTAACCAAAGGAAGAACTGCACACTTAACAGGTGCCAATGGCTCTGGCAACTTCAAGACAACACGACTTGAACCGTTCTCCAATGCCTCCTCTGTATAGCTGTGACACATAACAGAAAGGAACATACGGTCAACACCAATAGATGTTTCTACTACGTATGGAGTATAGTTCTCATTGCGTTCTGGGTCGAAGTACTTTACCTGACGGCCAGAGTACTTCTCATGCTGAGAAAGGTCAAAGTTAGTACGTGAGTGAATACCCTCAACCTCCTTGAAGCCGAATGGCATATGGAACTCAATATCTGTTGCTGCATTAGCATAGTGAGCCAACTTCTCGTGATCGTGGAAACGATAGTTCTCATCACCCATACCAAGACCCTCATGCCATGCCAAACGATGCTTCTTCCAATATTCAAACCACTTCATCTCGGTTCCTGGCTGGCAGAAGAACTGCATCTCCATCTGTTCGAACTCACGCATACGGAACACAAACTGACGTGCAACTATCTCGTTACGGAAGGCCTTACCAATCTGACAGATACCGAAAGGCAACTTCATACGACCAGTCTTCTGTACGTTGAGGAAGTTTACGAAGATACCCTGTGCTGTCTCTGGACGCAGATAAATCTTGTTAGTAGCATCGGCAGATGCACCCATCTCAGTAGAGAACATGAGATTGAACTGACGAACGTCTGTCCAGTTAGTTGTACCACTGATTGGGTCTACTATACCCTCGTCAAGAATAATCTGCTTCAAAGCTTCCAAGTCTGGTCCTTGCATAGCCTCAGTATAGCGTGCATGAAGGTCGTCACGCTTCTTCTGATTTTCAAGAACGCGTGGGTTAGTCTCACGGAACTTAGCCTCGTCGAAAGACTCACCGAACTTCTTAGCAGCCTTAGCTACTTCCTTCTCTATCTTCTCCTCGTATTTACCAATCTGATCCTCGATAAGGTTATCAGCACGATAACGCTTCTTTGAGTCGCGGTTGTCAATCAATGGGTCGTTGAAAGCATCAACGTGGCCACTTGCTTTCCATACTGTAGGGTGCATAAAGATAGAGGCATCGATACCAACAATATTGCTATGCAGCAATACCATTGACTGCCACCAATACTGCTTGATATTATTTTTCAGCTCAACACCATTCTGACCGTAGTCATAAACAGCTGCTAAACCATCATAAATATCACTACTTGGGAAGACGAAACCATACTCTTTACAGTGGCTTACAATCTTCTTGAAAACATCCTCTTGTGCCATAATTATCTATTTATACCTTAATTTTTACCGCAAAGTTACGCTTTTTTAGCCGAATAAGAACAGGTTTACCACGAAACTTTATCCTAAATCGATTATTCATGAGTCTGTCCTTTGATTTACTTGAGGTTATGCTATCTCGTAAATAACACTTCACGATATTGTAATGTGCCGACAACCACGAACTTTTCTTACATTTCCAACAGACTTATTAATGCCCAACACGAATGGTGTTAAGCCTCCGCACCATGCGTGCTAACGCCCCGCACCAATGGTGCGGAGACTCAGTCCAATCATTAAGAGGGGTTCTCTATCCGGATGATAACAACCCATTTGGCTTGAAAAAGGGCTATAAGACGAGTGAAACAAGAGCAGGCTACAAACAGAAAACCAAATCCAACACTTGAATAAGCTATAATTTGCCTATTTACTTTTTTTTTCGTACATTTGCAGTCTTATGAAGCTTGCTTCTTTACGTGATAAAACAAGAACTATATGGATGACGAAATAAAAGACTTGGATGGACAGACTCCTGAGGAAGAGACTCAGGAGCAGGATTCCCATTCCGATTATAAACCTGCCGATAGGTTTGATGCCTCTGCCGTACATCATCTCTCTGGCATGTACAAAAACTGGTTCTTAGATTACGCCAGCTACGTAATCTTGGAACGTGCCGTACCTCATATCGAGGACGGTTTGAAGCCTGTACAACGCCGTATTCTCCACTCTATGAAACGAATGGATGATGGACGATACAATAAGGTAGCTAACATCGTTGGTCATACGATGCAATTTCACCCACATGGTGATGCCTCTATTGGTGACGCCTTGGTACAGTTAGGACAGAAAGACCTACTCATCGACATGCAGGGTAACTGGGGAAACATTCTCACTGGCGACCGTGCTGCTGCGCCACGATACATTGAGGCGCGCCTATCAAAGTTTGCCTTAGAGACTGTATTCAATCCGAAGACAACAGAATGGCAACTTTCTTATGACGGCAGAAACAAAGAGCCGATTACGCTTCCTGTAAAGTTCCCACTGCTTTTGGCACAGGGTGCTGAAGGTATCGCTGTAGGCTTGTCATCCAAGATTCTTCCACATAACCTCAACGACATCTGCGATGCAGCTATCAGCTATCTGCGTGGCGAGGAGTTTAACCTCTATCCAGACTTCCCAACAGGTGGTAGCATTGATGTATCGAAGTATAATGATGGTCAGCGTGGTGGTGTTCTGAAGGTGCGTGCAAAGGTAGAGAAGCTCGATAATAAAACCCTCGTCATCCGTGAGGTTCCTTTTACAAAGACCGCTAACACGCTTCAAGAGTCTATCACAAAGGCTGTTGAGAAAGGCAAACTAAAGATTCGAAGAGTAGAGGATATGACTGCTTCGGAGGTGGAGATTCAACTTCATCTTACACCGGGTACGTCAAGTGACAAGACTATTGATGCCCTCTATGCTTTCACTGATTGCGAGATAAACATTTCGCCAAACTGTTGTGTCATCCGAGACAACAAACCAGAGTTCTTGACGATATCAGATGTATTGCGCAATTCTGCCGAACATACGAAGGCTTTATTGAAGTTAGAGTTAGAGATTCGCAAGCATGAATTAGAGGAACAGTTGTTCTACAACTCGCTTGAACGTATCTTCATCGAGGAGCGTATCTATAAGGAGCGTAAGTTCGAAACAGCTAAGGATATTGATGAAGTTGTGAGCTTCGTCGACTCAAAACTCGAGCCATATAAGAAGACGTTTATCCGTGAGGTGACACGTGACGACATCATCCGCCTTTTGGAAATCAAGATGCAACGTATTCTGAAGTTCAATAAGGATAAGGCTGACGAACTGATTCAGAAGATTAAGGCAGAGATTGCCGAGATTGACAAGGACCTTAGTGAGATGGTTCGCGTCACCATCGAGTGGTTCACACACCTGAAAGAGAAGTACGGAAGCGACCATCCACGTCGTACAGAGATTAAGAGCTTCGATACGATTGTTGCTGCTAAGGTGGTAGATGCCAACGAGAAGTTATATATTGACCGTCAGGAAGGTTTCATTGGTACAGGTCTTAAGAAGGCAGAGTTCGTTCAGAACTGCTCTGACCTCGATGACGTGATTATCTTCTATCGTGATGGTAAGTATAAAGTTATCCGAATTGCCGACAAGGTGTTTGTTGGTAAGGGTGTACTTCACGTACAGGTGTTTAAGAAGAACGATAAGCGTACGATTTATAACGTCGTTTATCGTGACGGAAAGACGGGACCTTACTATATCAAACGCTTCAACGTGACTTCTATCACACGTGATAAGGAATATGACGTAACTCTCGGTACGCCTGGTTCAAAGATTAACTACTTCACAGCTAACCCTAATGGTGAGGCGGAGTTGATAAAGATTACACTCGATCCAAACCCAGATAAGAAGAAGCAAAACATCTTCATGGAGCGTGACTTTGCAAGTATTCTCATCAAGGGTCGCGCTGCAAAGGGTAATCTGCTGACCAAAGAGAGTATTCACCGTATCTCACTGAAGAGCCACGGACACTCTACATTGGGTGGACGAAAGGTGTGGTTCGACCCAGATGTCAACCGTATCAACTACGAAGACCATGGTCGTTACCTCGGAGAGTTCTCTGATCAAGACAGCATCCTTGTGATATTGAAGAATGGAGAGTTCTATATTACCAACTTTGACGCATCCAACCACTACGAAGATAACATTCTCCGTATAGAGAAGTTTGATGCTGATAAGCCTTGGACAGCTGTCATCTTCGATGCCGACAATCAAGGTTATCCTTACTTGAAGCGATTCCAGATGGAAGCAAGTAAGCGTCATCAGAACTTTATTGGTGATAATCCTGATTCGCAGATGGTACTGCTGACTGATGTTGCCTTCCCTCGCATACAGATTACTTATGGTGGTGCTGATGCGGCACGCGGCACTGAGGAGATTGATGCAGAGCAGTTTGTTGGCGTGAAGGGATTCAAGGCAAAGGGCAAACGCCTGACAACTTGGACAGTTGACAAGATTGAAGAGTTGGAGCCAACACGCTTACCTGAAGAGGAGAAAACTGATGACGAGAGCAATGAAGATGATGTACAAGAAGAGAACTCTGCAGCTACTGAAAAGGAAGAGAACCTCGATCCAGATGCAGGTAAGTCTCAACAGCAGGTCATCGATGAGATTACTGGTCAGCTAAACCTCTTCGACAATGAATAAACAACACGATAAATAACGAATTGAAAAAGGGGACATACCGCCCGTATGTCCCCTCCTTCAAAGACTATTTATAAACGCTTGGGACCTTATCACCCAAAAGTTAACACCAAACATCTATTTGACTTACACTTTTATTGACACTTTTCAATTACGCCTATGAACCTAAAAAAGTCCTTATTTCGCTGTTTCTCCCTTTCAGTAATAATTCTTTTCGCTTTATCATCACCTACACTTGCACAGGACACATTGCGTAGTAACAAGGTAATTACCAATACACAGATGTTGGGAATAGGTGCTGTAAACACTCTCGACACCTACCTCTCACCTGAAGAATATACAGGGACAGAACTACGTTATATCTCTCATTCTGTGCGTGAGAACGGAACCAAGCTATCAAGAGAACTCGTACATCAGGCACAAATACTATCAGTACGTAATCGAAGGGAGAATAACAATGAATTAGGTGGCTTCTACAACTTCCAATACAACTGGCAATATGCCTTAGGACAATGGAACGTTGGAGAGGGAGAACTACGCTTAAAAGTGGGTGGAGGAGTTGATACACGACTCGGTTTCCTTTACAATATGCGTAATTCTAACAATCCTGCACAGGCTTACGGACAAGTGAATATCGCTCCGAATGCTGTTGCTGCCTACCGTTTCCGCCTTCGAAATCTTCCTTTCCAACTGCGATATGAAGTACAAGTACCGCTTCTTGGACTGGCCTTCTCACCCAATTACGGACAGAGTTATTACGAGATTTTCACTCGTGACAACTATGATCATAACCTTATTGTCACATCTCCTATATCTGCTCCATCGCTCCGTCAGCTGCTTACTCTTGATTTCACGGTTCGCCACACGACCTTCCGTGTTGGCTATCTTGGCGATTATCAGCAAGCAAAGATTAACCAACTGCGCCAGCATGTATGGAGTAATCTCCTTGTATTAGGTATTGTTCGTAAGTTTTCTATCAATAAGTTCATCCCATGAGAAAGCTATATCACTTCTTTCTGTGCTTACTTATTCCGGCACTGACCCTACTCAGTACTGTGACAAGTTGCGTCACCAACGACCAGCAATCAGATAGTCCTCAAGGTAACTTTGAGGCTTTATGGAGAATTATCGACGAGCATTACTGCTTCTTCTCACAGAAAGGAATAGACTGGCAGGAGGTACACAGCCGTTATGCACGCCAGTTTGACAACTCTATGACAGCCAAACAACAGTTCGAAGTAATGACTAATATGCTCTCAGAACTAAAGGACGGACACGTCAATTTATATACCTCTTTCAACGTAGGTCGCTATTGGTCATGGCATGAAGACTATCCCAAGAACTACTCTGACACACTTCAACGTCTTTATCTCAAGACTGATTACCTCATTGCAAGCGGCTTAGACTATACTGTCCTTGATGATAACATCGGCTATGTACGCTGTGAAACCTTCCAGAATAGTATTGGTGCTGGTAACCTTGACGATATATTCATTCATCTTCAACCTTGTAACGGATTGATTATCGACGTGCGTAACAACGGAGGTGGTAATCTAACAAATGCCGAAGCATTTGCTGCACGCTTCACAAACGAGGAACTACTTGTTGGCTACATACAGCATAAAACGGGGAAAGGTCATAACGACTTCTCTGCGTTACAACCTGAATATCTCAAGCCTGGAAAGGGTATCCGATGGCAGAAACCAGTTATCGTATTGACCAATCGTAGCGTCTTCTCGGCAGCAAATGAGTTTGTTAAATATATGAAGTGCTGCCCAAATGTTATTGTAGTAGGCGACCGTACAGGTGGTGGAGCTGGTATGCCCTTCTCTTCCGAGCTACCTAATGGATGGTCAGTCCGCTTCTCTGCTTGCCCAATGTACGACCGTGACAAACAAATGACGGAGTTCGGTATTGACCCAGACTATAAAGTTTCCCTCACTTCCGACGACTTCACACGAGGCAAAGATACTATTATTGAGTTTGCAAGGAAGATGATAAAGACCTTTCCCAAGCCCCAATCCCTCTAAAAGGAGGGACTGGGAAGCTCTGAAGAAACTCTAAGTTTTATATTTTACCTTGCTCTATCTCGTCAAACATCAGTTTGTTACCAACCTTGATAACCTTTACCTTATTGGTACATTTTATGCCCATATCCAAGAAAGTATACTGATACCAGTTGTTACCAAGGCTCACAACACGCAGAACCTTATGTGCATTAGATGGTCCATCTTGAGCACCAGAGCGGAACAACCAGCCTGCATAAGCATTTGGAAGTGGATCATATTCATCATCATACGCAGCCTTCAACACCTTCAGCAACTTCTTCGTACAGTGCCTCTTCAGGTATGCAGTGTTATCAAAGCCTTTTGTGTTATACATAGACGTAATAAGTGAGATAGCTGCACGCTCATCTTTACTCAAAGCATTCTTGGTAGGAGTAGCCTTAACAGAGACTGTATTCTGCCTCATAATTACGCCAGTTTCACCAGCACCATTGTAAACCACAGAAGCTGACGCATACAAAGCTCCCAGGCATAAAACAGTTAATAATGCCTTTCTCATTATCAATCGTTAGTTAGTTAAAGAAATAATATTGTTAAAATCATAGTCGCTTATTCGTAAAAACAGCCCTTTCATTCTCATAAGGTATCGTGATAACATTAGAACTCAAGGAGATATTTTATTTAGCAACCAAACCTTCTTCGCAAAGATATATATTTAATTTCACTCATAAACAAATAGTATAAGATTATTTACTAACAAAAATCATATAGGCAGAAAAGGTGTATAAGAGAAAAGAAATTCCCAAACATTTGGCTATATCCAAAACATTGCGTATCTTTGCAGTCGTTATGCGCCTGTGGCGGAATTGGTAGACGCGCTAGACTTAGGATCTAGTAACTTACGTTGTGCAGGTTCGAGTCCTGTTAGGCGCACTGAAATAAGAGCCGGATAATTGGTAATCAATTATCTGGCTCTATCATTTATAAAGGCTTATTTCTATAAGGAATAGACATAAACAAGAAATCGGTTCATTAGAAAGTTACCAAGAACTTTTTCTAATGAACCGATTTATTTTATACAGATAAATCCCAAAACCTATCTATTAAACTCAACCAAACAGCTGATGTCTGACGTAGACTTTTAGGACCTACCTTATATATTTAGAACTTGTAAGCTACACCTACACCAAGTACCAACTGGCTGTAGTTGTTGCTAACAATCTGATACTTCAACTCAGCGTTTACGCTCAAGTCCTTAGTAAGCTCATACTCAGCACCACCACCGAGGTTAATAGCGAGACGACCATCTGAACCCTCAATTACAGAATGACCAGGATACTCATACTTGTATGACCAGTTTGTATAGCCAAGACCTGCGAGTGGATATACCTTAACCTTGTTAGCTACATCAAAGAGGTAGTGAACATTCGCATTGATATCCCACATTGAGATACCCTTATTCTTGAGGAAGTAGTCAAAAGAGCCCTCACCTCTAATCTGGTCTGTGAAGTAGTACTGACCCTTAACACCGAAACCGATGCTGTTTGTCTCAGAACCGAACACGAGCTGTGCACCAAGTGCCTTATCACCTGCCTGCGCTGAAGCTGAAAGACTCATAACTGCAGCACATACTAAAAGTAAAAGTTTTTTCATTTCTAATAATTGTTATGTTAAA
>QWCR01000029.1_pt1 | contig 77775 bp, 75 predicted proteins | sample 1972581 | NCBI WGS metagenome assembly QWCR01 (sample SAMN09866703, study PRJNA288562) | Human oral metagenome isolate pre4_saliva, whole genome shotgun sequencing... | isolation source: mouth | host: Homo sapiens | place: USA: California
ATGTTCACAAAACCACTTTCTGCCCACTCTTTTAAGTGAGCGGCCATCTCTTCTGCCCCTAAATCATAACCACCAAAAGCATTTGGCAAGCCCGCATTCGGATGCACAGAAACATAGGTTTCACTGATTTTTGAAAGCTGTTCTACATATTGGCGTAATTCTTTTGGACCTAAAGCACAGTTCAAACCGAAAGTGAGCGGTTTTGCGTGACGAAGGGAGTTATAGAAAGCCTCGGTAGTTTGCCCAGAAAGGGTACGCCCTGAAGCATCAGTAATGGTGCCGGAAATCATGATTGGCAATTCCACGCCTAATTCTTCGAATACACTTTCAATGGCGAAAACTGCTGCTTTAGCGTTAAGCGTGTCGAAAATGGTTTCGATCATAATTAAATCCGCGCCACCTTCGATTAAGCCTTTTGTTGCTTGGGCATAAGCATCCACCAACTCCATAAAAGTCACATTACGGAAACCTGGGTCGTTTACATCGGGTGAAATAGAGGCTGTGCGGTTTGTTGGCCCTAACACGCCCGCGACAAAGCGAGGTTTTTCTGGCGTGCTATATTTATCTGCTGCCAAACGCGCTAATTTTGCGCCAACAAAATTGAGTTCATAAGCGATAGATTGCAAATCGTAATCCGCTTGAGCAATCGTAGTTGAACTAAAAGTATTGGTTTCAATAATATCGGCACCTGCTGCCAAATATTTTTCGTGAATCGATGAAATCAACAACGGTTGTGTAAGCGTGAGCAAGTCATTATTGCCGCGCAAATCGACCGCACTTTCCTTAAACCGCTCGCCGCGAAAATCCGCTTCGGTGAGTTTATATTTTTGTATCATCGTCCCCATCGCACCGTCTAAAATGAGAATACGATTTTCTAGAGCTTGTTTAAGTTGAGCGGTTTTATTCACCATCATTATTTTGTTCCGTAAATCTTAATAAATAACGAGGGAATAATAGGTGTAAGGGCTAGGGGTGTCAAATGTTAGAAGGAAAGTGCGGTTGGAAAATAAAATATTTTTCATATAAGAAAGATAAAAATTTTATGTAAAACGGTTGAATTATTGCTCAAAAATCCGTTAGCATAGTGGCGTATTAGTTTATCTAATATGTTAAGTTTAACTATTATTAACTAGAGGATCTCTTCATGAAGAAACTTATCGCAGTTGCGGTGCTTTCTGCATGTAGCTCGTTAGCTCATGCAAACACCAACATTCCAAACTACAATACAGACACCCATCTTTACGAATTCACGCAAACCTACGATTTAGTTGCGCCAAAAGGCTCGCAAGGACAAACTAATTTATGGGTTCCATTGCCATTTAATGGAGAATACCAACAAGTGAAATCGATTCACTTTGAAGGTAATTACATGAATGCCTATGTGACAGAAAACAATAAATATGGTGCGAAAACCTTATTTGCCACTTGGGATAAAGATGCACAAAAACGTGATTTAAAAGTCACTATGGTCATTGAAACAAAAGACCGTGAGCCAATGGTGAAAGGTGCCTTAGAGAATTATACTCCGCCAAAAGATATTCAGTATTCCGTGGATGTACAAGAGTACTTAAAAGCTACTCCACATATTAAAACTGATGGTATTGTGAAAGAATTTGCAGACAAAATCGTAGGTAAAGAAAGTAATCCATTGAAGAAAGCAGAACTTATTCACCATTGGATCGTAAAAAATATGGAACGTGATAATTCTGTATTAGGTTGTGGCGACGGCGATGTAGAAAAAATTCTTACCACTGGCGTATTAAAAGGTAAATGTACCGATATTAACTCTGTATTTGTGGCACTAGCTCGTGCGGCAGGCATCCCAGCCCGTGAAATTTTTGGTATTCGCTTAGGTGCGGCAGAGAAAATGGGCAAATATTCCAAAGGTGCTTTCGGTAGTGCGAATGAACAAGGCATCGCAAACGTAAGTGGTGGTCAACACTGCCGTGCTGAATTCTACCTTGCAGGGTTTGGATGGGTACCAGTTGATTCCGCAGACGTTGCCAAAATGCGTTTAGCAGAGAAAAAATCTGTTGAAGATAAAGATACACAAGCCGTAGCAAAATATTTGTTTGGTAACTGGGAAGCAAACTGGGTCGGATTTAATCATGCCCGTGACTTCGATTTATATCCACAACCAGAACTAGCTCCGATCAATAACTTCGGCTATCCGTATGCTGAAGTGGGTGGCGATCCGTTAAATTCCTTTGATCCAAAAGAATTTAAATATGACTACGTCTCTAAAAAACTCTAATAAATCCTTTTGGGTTGCCATAGCCACCGCACTTAGTGCCGCGGTGGCGTCAACTTTATGCTGCATCGCACCATTAATCTATTTAGTGTTCGGCGTATCATCTACTTGGTTGATTGGCTTAGGCGAATATGATTATTTGCGTATTCCAATGCTCATTATTTCATTATGCGCTTTTGCCTATGGATTTTGGCTGCTGATGTTTTCCCAAAAAATTATTTGCAGCAAATATATTTCCCGTAAAAAACTCATCGTTTTATATTGGATTGTATTTATCGTGATGATTTTTTTCTTAACCTATCCAACAATTTTGCCTTGGATTTTAGAATTAGCTAATTAGGAATAAAAATGAAGAAATTATGTACCGCACTTTTGCTTTCGCTGTTTGCCATTTCTTTCGCTCATGCGAATGAAACCAAACAAATTGTGCTAAAAGTAAAAGAAATGAATTGCCAGCTTTGTGCTTACTTAGTCAATAAAGAATTACGTAATATCGATGGTGTCATTTCAACAAAAGCATCTATTAAAGATGGTTTAGTGACGGTTGTGGAAGATCCAAAAGTCACAAACCAACAATTATTCGATGCGATTCATAAGCTAAAATATACTGCTGAAGTCGTGAATTAAACGCGAAATATTTAGCAAAAAAAGTGCGGTGAAAATTCACCGCACTTTTCGTTTCGAACAATCGAATTATTTAATCACACCACATGCCATACGTGGGCCGCCACCGCCAAGTGGAGCTGGATGATCGGAGTGATTATCGCCACCTGCGTGGATCATAATAGAGTGACCGCGAACATCATCTAAATGTTTAAGACGTGGTGCTAAAACAGGATTAGTTGCAGTGCCATCATGTAATACAGTTAATGCAGGTAAATCACCTAAGTGTGCGTCATCTTGCCATGGATAACCATGTTGTTTTGCACCTTTAGGATCCCAGTGACCACCAGCACCTAAACCAGCTGTCAATTTACCCTCTTTTTCTTTTGGCTCACAGCTTGGGTTTTCATGGATGTGGAAACCATGTAAGCCTTCGCTTAATCCTTGTAAATTAGGGGTAAACACAAGACCATAGTTAGATTCAGTAATAGTCACTGTACCCACATCTTTGTTACCGTTTACTGGATCAAGTTGTTGCACTTTCACTTCAATAGAAGCACCTTTGGGTGCCATATTGTGATCATGATTATGCTCATGTGCTTGCGCCACACCAACTGAACATACCGCACTAACCGCTAGTGCTAATAAGGTTTTCATATTCATTGCAATCTCCTTTATTGCAGTAAAAACTCATGACTATTTTAGTCAATTTCGTTTAAAAAGCCGACAAGTTTTTACTAAAATTTCACATTATTTTAAACATCCACGTACAATCAATACGCCAACATTTCGAGCTTGTGCGACAGCTTTCGGTTTACTCAGTTTAATTTTTAATCCTTGAAGTTGATAACATGATTCAAGCAAATCCGCCACTTCATAAGCCACTCGTTCAATCAACAAAAAAGGTTTACTTTCCACATAATCAATTATCACTTGGCTCACCTCAGCATAATTCAAACAATATGCAACATCATCCGTTTCCGCCGCTTGTTTACAATCCCAAGCCATTTCTAAATCAAACACAAGTTTTTGCTTAATTTGCTGTTCCCAATCATATACACCGATTTGTGCAAAAACAGTCAATTCTTCAATAAAAACACGATCCATAAGATTTCCTCTAAAATTATTGTAGGCGTATGCTATCAACTTTGGGTAGAATAACGAATAATTTTTCTTGCTGGAGTACAAAATGAGCCTTTTCGCCCTTTTTTATATGCTTTGTGCCTATCTTTTAGGCTCTATTTCCAGCGCTATTCTAATTTGTCGCATTGCAGGCTTGCCTGATCCTCGTCAAAATGGCTCATGTACCCCAGATGTAACAAATGTATTTCGTATTGGTAATTATTGGGCTGCATTAATTGTATTAATCCTTGATCTTTTAAAGGGGATGCTCCCCGTATGGGCTGGTTATTATTTAGGTTTAACTCAATTTGAATTAGGTATGGTTGCTTTAGCTGCATGTTTAGGCCATATTTTCCCACTGTTCTTTCAATTTAAGGGAGGAAAAGGTGTACCGACTGCATTTGGTGCGATAGCACCTATTTCATGGGCTGTTGCGGGTTCAATGTTTGGAACGTGGATATTGATCTTTCTTGTTAGTCGTTATGCATCATTAAGTGCCGTACTTGCGGCATTGCTTGTGCCTTTTTATGTATGGTGGTTTAAACCTGAATTTACTTTCCCTGTTGCTTTAGTTTGTTGTTTATTGATTTATCGTCATCACGATAATATTCAACGTTTATGGCGAGGTCAGGAAGATAAAGTTTGGAGTCAACTAAAAAAGAAGTAAGAAAATAACCGCACTTTTATCTATAAATTGATGTTATTTCATTGGAGTTTCTGTGCATACTAAACATTCTGTTTCTACACGTATTGCTAAATATTTATTTATTATCCTTATTGTTTCTGGTGTTATTAGCTCACTAAGTTTAGCAATTATGAGTAGCAATAAGTATGATGCTGAAGCGATCAATATTTCAGGTTCATTGCGCATGCAAAGCTATCGGTTGCTCTATGAAATGCAATCTCAACCCTCAACAGTCGAGGCTAATTTACGGCATTATAATATTAGTCTCCATTCATCTGCATTATTAGAAATTCAACGTCAATTTTTTACTCCAGATGCAGTCAAACAATCCTACCATACTATTTTACAGCGTTGGGCATTAATGGAAAAATATGCCCAACAGAAAAATGTAAAAAGTTATAGCGAACAATTAACGGATTATGTCGCAGATGTTGATCGTTTTGTGTTTGAATTACAGCGTTTTAGTGAGCAAAAATGGATCCTTGGCGTATTTGTACTTTGTTTAGCTATGTTATTAATTTTGGTCATGGTTTCCTATTTGATTTGGTACACTCATCGTGAGGTAGTGAAACCTTTAGAGCTAATGACAAAAGCAAGTATGCAAGTGCAGATGCGTCAGTTTAATCATATTTCATTAGATACAACAAAACAGAATGAATTGGGCACATTGGCACATGTTTTTACACAAATGTCGATGGAATTAGGTCAACTCTATTCTCGTTTAGAAGATGCCGTAAATGAAAAAACACAAAAATTACGCCAAACCAACCGCTCTTTGACAAACCTTTATCAAAGTTCACAGATTCTTAATGCGAATTCTATTAATGATAAAATTTTAAGCCAAGTATTAGATCTCATACGTGTGAGTGAGCATTTGCAATATATTAAAATAGAAGTTATGGGGGCGGAGCATTGGAATATTGCTTTTGGAGAGCAGGATGCTCATCGTACTTTACAACTCGAAGTGCTATCGGTAGATAATGAAGATTTAGGCGTACTTTCTTGGCAATCAGGATTACCTTGTCCCGACCCTAGAATGATGCAGAATTTAGCACAAATGCTTGCACGAGCTTTGTATTTCCATAAAAGTTTGCGTCAGCAAGAACAGCTTTTGTTGATGGAAGAACGTTCTATTATTGCAAGAGAACTGCATGATTCTTTAGCTCAAGTATTATCATTCCTGCAAATTCAACTTACGTTGCTTAAACATAATTTAAGGAAAGAAGAACCACACGCAAGAGAAAAAAGCTTGGGGATTATTGCTGATTTTGAACAAGCACTTTCAGGTGGTTATGCACAATTGCGTGAACTTTTAGCAACATTCCGATTAACGATTCAAGAAGCTAACTTACAACTGGCTTTGGAGCAAGTGATTGATTCTTTACGTGCTCAAACTAGTATGAAAATGAGTGTGAATAGTCATTTGCCTTCACAAAGTTTAAATCCTCAGCAGTTAGTACATGTGTTGCAAATCGTACGTGAAGCAACAACAAATGCGATAAAACATTCTAAAGGTTCTGCCATTGAAATTCATGCCCTGATTAACCCTGAGGGAGAGTATGAAATTTCTGTGCTAGATAATGGCATCGGTATTCTTAATCTTGAAGAGCCCGAAGGACATTATGGTTTGAATATTATGACAGAACGTTGTCGTCAATTGAATGCAGAATTAGATATTCGACGTCGAGAAGAGGGGGGGACTCAGGTAAAAATTACTTTACCTCATACCCTAGTTTAAACGTAGAGTGAATTTAAAAATTCATACACTTTTGATAATTCATGCACGAGTAGCAAAGCATAAGTGCATCCTAAAATGGTATTTTAAATGCAAAATTTACAACCTTTTCATACTTTTCATATTTCTGTTCAAGCCCATGAAATTATTGATGCGCATAGTGTGGTACAATTGCAAGAAGCTTGGGATCATGCAAAAACAATGAATCTTCCCATACTTTTTCTTGGTCAAGGAAGCAATATGCTATTTTTAGCAGACTTCAGTGGTATTGTTGTGCTTAATCGATTAATGGGGATTACACATACACAAGATACTGAATTTCATTATCTTCATGTAAATGGTGGCGAAAACTGGCATCATTTGGTGGAATGGAGTGTAAATGAAGGTATCTATGGTTTGGAAAATCTTGCACTCATTCCAGGTTGTGCAGGCTCGGCACCGATCCAAAATATTGGTGCTTATGGCGTAGAATTTAAAGATATATGCCATTATGTAGAGGTGTTAAATTTAAGTACTCATGAAATATTTCGATTAACAGCTGAAGAATGTAAATTCGGTTATCGAGACAGTATCTTTAAACACCATTATCAGTCTGGCTATGTGATCACTGCGATAGGATTGAAATTAAACAAAAACTGGCAGCCAGTGCTAAAATATGGCTCTTTAACTGAGTTTGATTCTCTGAAAGTTACGGCAAAACAAATTTTTGATGAAATATGTCAAATTCGTCAAAGTAAATTGCCTAACCCAGATGAATTTGGTAATGCAGGAAGTTTCTTTAAAAATCCCGTAGTGAGTGCAGAGCATTTTGCGGAAATCAAAAAATATCACGAAAATTTACCGCACTTTCCACAACCTGATGGCTCAGTCAAACTTGCTGCTGGATGGTTAATCGATCAATGTCAATTCAAAGGTTATCAAATTGGTGGAGCAGCAGTACATGAAAAACAAGCACTGGTGTTGATTAATAAGGGCGGAGCTACTGGTGAAGATGTGGCAAATCTAGCTCGTCATGTGCGTCATACTGTGGAAATTAAATTTGGTGTATGTTTACAGCCAGAAGTCCGTTTTATAGGTGCTGAAGGGGAGGTTGATTCTGTTTCAGTAATTCGTTAACAATCATTAATTTTATTTCAAGACATATTAATCAAATCAGGAACATTATGCGTAACTACATTAAAATTGGCGTGGCAGGCCCTGTTGGCGCGGGCAAAACGGCCTTAATTGAAAAACTCACTCGTGAAATGGCGAGTAAATATAGCGTGGCAGTAATTACTAACGATATTTACACCCAAGAAGATGCGGAATTTTTAACGAAAAATAGTTTACTTCCGCCAGAGCGAATTATGGGGGTAGAAACAGGCGGTTGCCCACATACGGCAATTCGTGAAGATGCCTCAATGAATTTAGAAGCGGTCGATGAAATGGTGGCACGTTTCCCTGATGTAGAAATTGTTTTTATCGAATCAGGCGGTGATAACTTATCGGCAACTTTTAGCCCTGATTTAGCAGACGTGACAATTTTCGTGATTGACGTCGCACAAGGCGAGAAAATCCCACGCAAAGGTGGGCCAGGTATCACTCGTTCAGATTTGTTAGTGATTAACAAAACAGACCTTGCACCATTTGTTGGCGCGGATTTAAGTATTATGGAACGAGATGCGCGTCGTATGCGTAATGGTCAGCCGTTTATTTTCACTAATTTGATGAAAAAAGAAAATCTCGATGGCGTGATTGGTTGGATTGAAAAATATGCGTTGTTGAAGAATATAGAAGAACCTGAGGCATTAGTGAGATAAAGAATCATCCCCACTCCTTTAAAGAGGGGAGTTTTTTACAAATTAAAAAGATTATGAATAGTACCCTCAAACTTTCAACCAAACTTTCCTCAAACGGCAAAACTCAACTTAATGAATACTTTGTGACGCCACCTTTTAAAGTAATGACATTGCCTGCTTACGCTGATTCTTGGGAAAATGGACTTAGCGCAATGCAAATGTCATCTTCGCCAGGGTTATTGGCAGGGGATCGAGTTGATATTCAAATAACGCTCGAAAAATCTACCGCACTTTCTTTAAATACGCAGGCATTTACTCGAGTTCAGGCAATGAATGAGGGAGATTTTGCCGAGCAAAATACATTGATTCAACTTGCTGAGAAAAGTCGTTTATTTTATTTACCTCATCCATTAGTTTTGCATAAGAATTCAGCCCTTAAGCAAAAAACGTTAATCAATATGCAATCTGAGAGTACGCTAATTTATGGTGAAATTGTGGCTATTGGGCGAGTGGCTAATGATGAGCGTTTTGAATTTCGCCAATTTTCTTCTCATTTAAAAGTTCAGCTTGTACAAGAAAATGGGAAAGTTAAACCGCTGATGTTAGATTGTATTCAGTGGTTGCCAGCTAAAATGAATTTAACTGCGTTAAGCCAAATGGAAGGTTTTTCACATCAGGGATCATTGGTTTACATTAACTTACAAAAAACATCTGCAGAAATTAAGCAGATAGCACAACAGCTTCAACAGCAAGAAACAGATAAATCCTTACTTCTTGGTATATCTCAGTTGAATGAAGGTGGATTGATTGTGCGAGTGTTAGGGCATAGAGCAGAGCAAATTCAGAAACTGTTTGAGAAAATTGGTGAGCAGTTAAAAGCTGCGTAAGATTGATAGAAAACTTATTTTCCCCTAAAAAAACTAATCCGAAAAATGAAAATATGTCTTGAGAGCATTTTTTGAAAATGTGATCTTGGTCAAGTTTTTTCTCCTTAAAATTTTTATAATGGCGTCAAATTAACTAACCAGAAAAGGTGATTCAAATGACTCAATTTAGAAAAGAAGTAGATTTACTCGGCGAACGTGATGTACCAGCAGATGCGTACTGGGGTATTCATACATTAAGAGCGGTAGAAAATTTCAATATTTCTAACGTAACCATTTCTGACGTGCCTGAGTTTGTACGTGGCATGGTGATGGTGAAAAAAGCAACGGCTTTAGCTAATGGTGAATTAGGTGCAATTCCAAGTGATATTGCAAAAGCGATTGTAGCAGCTTGTGATGACATCCTTACCACGGGAAAATGCTTAGATCAATTCCCATCAGACGTATATCAAGGTGGTGCTGGTACTTCTGTCAATATGAATACCAATGAAGTGGTTGCTAATCTTGCGCTTGAAAAAATTGGTCATAAAAAAGGCGAATATAACGTGATTAACCCGATGGACCACGTTAATGCAAGCCAATCAACCAATGATGCGTATCCTACTGGTTTCCGTATTGCAGTGTATAACAGTATCTTAAAATTGATCGATAAAATTCAATATTTACACGACGGTTTTGATAATAAAGCAAAAGAATTTGCGAACATCTTAAAAATGGGTCGTACTCAATTACAAGATGCTGTGCCAATGACTGTAGGCCAAGAATTCAAAGCTTTCGCCGTATTACTTGAAGAAGAAGTGCGTAACTTAAAACGTACAGCAGATTTACTCCTTGAAGTAAACCTTGGTGCGACTGCAATCGGTACTGGTTTAAATACTCCGCAAGGCTATACAGAACTAGTTGTAAAACATCTTGCTGAGGTAACCGGATTAGCTTGCGTACCGGCAGAAAACTTAATCGAAGCAACATCTGACTGTGGTGCTTATGTCATGGTTCACGGAGCATTAAAACGTACAGCAGTGAAACTTTCTAAAGTATGTAATGACTTACGTTTACTTTCTTCTGGTCCACGTGCTGGTATTAAAGAAATTAACTTACCTGAATTACAAGCTGGCTCTTCTATCATGCCTGCAAAAGTAAACCCAGTTGTTCCTGAAGTAGTGAACCAAGTATGCTTTAAAGTAATTGGTAACGATACCACTGTGACCTTCGCATCTGAAGCCGGTCAATTACAATTAAACGTAATGGAACCCGTGATTGGTCAAGCAATGTTCGAATCTATCGACATCTTAACGAATGCTTGTGTGAACTTACGTGATAAATGCGTGGATGGCATCACTGTAAACAAAGAAATTTGTGAAAACTACGTGTTTAATTCAATCGGTATCGTGACTTACTTGAATCCATTTATCGGTCACCACAACGGCGACTTAGTGGGTAAAATCTGTGCGCAAACAGGTAAAGGCGTACGTGAAGTTGTGTTAGAAAAAGGTTTATTAACAGAAGAACAATTAGATGACATTCTTTCTGTAGAAAACTTAATGAATCCAACTTATAAAGCGAAATTAAATAAATAATCTTGATCTAAATCATCGGGCATTTAAGTCATTAAAGCTCGGTGATTAAGCAAATATGATAAAGGGAACTTAACGTTCCCTTATTTTTTACAAAAAGAACCTAAAGAATCATTTTCACCAATTTATCCGCTTTAATTCGTGCAAATTTTTTCAAAAGTTTTTGCACTGGTTCTGGGTATTGATTCAATTCTTCTAATTCAGTGTAATGTTTTAATACTCTTGTATGTTGACGAATTTGGTTTTGCTCTTTTTCCACTTGGGCTAAAAGTTGTTGTTGAGGATCGTAAATTAATAAGCCATTTTCAGCATCCAAACGCCATGCTCGAGGGTTAAGATTATTGCCCGTAAGTAAAATATAACGGTCATCTACCCACACACCTTTTAAGTGGTAACTATTATCTCCATCACGCCATAAACGCACCACAAGCTGGCCATTTTCAATTTGAGTCTCAAATTTTTCACAGAAACGGCGAAGATTACTTTCATAAAGATAAGGTAACGCCCCTGCCATTTTGAATGGTTGTTCTGGTGGAATATAAAAATCGTTTGCGACTTTATCGCCAACAATAATTTCTACTCGTTTACCGTTTTCCAATAACGTTGCTATTTTATGTTGCAATGTGCGTGGGAAATTAAAGTATGGCGTACAAATCACCAATTTTTCTTGTACTTGCAAGAATAAATCTTCAATCACTTGATTTAATTCATTGCCTGATGCCCCTAAGCCAAACAGTGGTGATACGCTTAAAACATCAGGTAATTTCACCGCACTTTTTAATGAATATTCACCATTTTGCGCAAGGTCTTTACGATAAGCGCGAATATTGCCACGGATCTCTTTGGTGAGAGGGCGGTTGGTGATATCAAGTGGATAAACTGCACTGAAATCTAACAAGTAATCATTGATGAAATTCACCATCGAATCAGCTAATTCGGCATGAGTGATTTTTTGATAGCGGTCGTAACGATATTTTTCAAATTGATGAAGATAGACATTATTAATGCTTGCACCGCTATAAAGCACCGTATCATCAAATACAAAGCCTTTAACGTGCAATACACCAAAAACTTCTCGCGTGTTAATTGGCACACCAAAGAACATATTCGGATCATCAGGTAACTGATAAGTTTGGCGTTGCTCGCAATACCAATCTGCATTGGTGGCCGATTTTTCCGCGCCTAATAAATTGCGTTGTGCGCGATGCCAATCTATGAGAATTTTTACATCCAAGTGTGGATTTTCTTGCTTCACGCGATAAATTTCATCGAGGATTTCCTGCCCCGCTTCATCTTTTTGCCAATAAAGTGCGGTGACATAAATACGTTTTTTTGCGTTTCTGATTAATTCAATAATTTGAGTTTTAAATTCAGCCGGGCTACCCAAAAATTCAATTTGCTCAGCTTGCAAAGCAAGGAATGGCAAATTATTTAAATTTTGTTCAGCTCGTTTGGTTTTATTGATTAACATAATCCATCTCGTGATTAAAGACTAGTGCGTTAGTTTACAATATTTCACGCGCTTATTAATAGAAAAAAGGCTTTTTTTCGTTATAATGCTCACAAATTTTAGCATTTTTTGGCTAAAAAATATTCATTTTTATTCAGGGAAACCCTATGAACGATAAAAGCAAACCGTCTTTTCAAGCCGCCGGCAGATCCTTTCAAGAACGCTCAGTAGGTGAAAAATACAGAGAAAAACCAACTCAAAATCGACCGCACTCTAATGATAAATTTAATGGAAAGAGAAACGAAAAATCTCGTTTTTCTCGTGATAAACAAGAAGTGAAAGAAACTAAAATTACGCAACTCTCTTTATCTCGTGCGCCATCAAATAAAAATGCAGAACAACCTAAGGTTCAAGTGACGATAAAAAGTACGGGTACGGTTTATAAAACAAAAGAAAAGAAAACTGGCGCGCTTTCTCCTCGTGCACCTGAAAAAATTAAGAAAAACCGTGCGGAAGAAATGAAAGTTTATGGTGAAAATGCCTGTTTAGCTTTATTTGCCGAGCGTCCTGAAAGTATTGTGCGCTTATGGGCAACCGTACAAATGTCACACAAAATTGGCGAGGCATTGAGTTATTTAGCCGAAAACAAGAAGGCTTATCATGTTGTAGATAGCGAAGAATTAGCTCGAGTGAGTGGAACAGAACATCATGGTGGCATTTGCTTATTGGTGAAGAAACCGCGTGCTTTCACGTTGCAAGGGTATTTAGATATTCCTCGTGAAGAGGATTGTTTAGTGCTATTAGACAACGTGAATAATGCACAAAATATTGGTGGGGTATTACGTACTTGTGCTTATTTTGGCGTGAAAAATATTGTCGCTGATAATGTGGAAAATCTGTATTCGGCAGCCTCAATGCGCGTAGCAGAAGGTGGTGCGGAATATATTCGTGTGTTAGAAACGGATTATATTGATTCTGCTGTGATGCAATTGCGTAAATCAGGCTATCAAATTATACACGTGTCGCATAATAAGCAAGGTGAGCCGTTGGATAAAGTGCGGTTAAAAAATAAAGTGGTTTTTGTGCTAAGTGAAAGTTCTACGGAAGGTTTAGCAACTTCAGAAGACACACGAGTACGTTTAACGCTTGCAAGTCCAATTAAATCAGGCTTAAACATTGCAGTGAATGCTGGGGTGTTGTTGGCGAAGTGGTATTTTAGATAGTGTATGATTAAAGGGGAAAATGATTTCCCCTTTAAAATTTCAAATAAAAGTCTTTAGTCAATTCAATAAACGCTTCAGTGTATTGATTATCCTCATCATAAATTACCAATTGATCTTGTATTGAAACTTGGGGTTGTTTAGAAAACGTGAGTAGCATTCTTTGGGGCGTTTTTCCCACTTTAGTAATGACATTCGTCTGTTTTATGCAAAAAAGTGCGGTGGATTTTATGAGTATTTTGCCTGCATCATAAGGCAAAACAAAACTTATTCTCCCATTTTCCGATAAGCGCATTGCAGCCCATTCTAACCAATTTAAGTGGCTTTGCTTGGTATAACGAGCTAATTCTCTTTCCTCGTTTTTGCAGGCAATACCTTGTTCAAAATAAGGTGGATTTGCCACAATTAAATCAAAGGTTTGTTCAGTGGTTTGTAAAAAATGCTGTATATCCGTTTGAATAAGTTGAATGCGATTTTTCCATACTGAATCATTGATGTTTTCTTGCGCTTGTTTTGCTGCAATGGGATCCAACTCAACCGCTTTAATTTGGCAGCTTTCTTCTGTTCGTTGTGCTAACATTAAAGCCAACAATCCTGTGCCACTGCCCATATCTAAAATATTTTTACAATGTTTTACATCAGCCCAAGCACCTAACAAAATGCCATCAGTGCCGACTTTCATCGCACAAGAATCTTGCTTGATATGGAATTGTTTAAAGGTAAATCCGCTCATAAATTTTTCGTAAATTGACCGCACTTGGGGCTGTTGATAACTCATTTCCCGTTTGAGCTGGAGACTATTTTTGGTGAGAACAAGGCGAAAGCGGCAAAGTTTAGCATTTTAAACGATAACTCAAGCGTGAAATGAGTTATCAACAGCCCCTAATTTCAGGTATAATCCGCGCCAATTTTAACAAAGAACCGCACAATAATGAATTTATCCCAATTTGAACAATTTGATCTTTCTCCCGAACTTTTAAAGGCGCTTGAGAAAAAAGGTTATTCCCGCCCAACAGCAATTCAAATGGAAGCCATTCCTGCAGCAATGGAAGAGCGTGATGTATTAGGCTCTGCACCAACGGGAACAGGGAAAACGGCTGCTTTTTTATTACCTGCGCTACAACATTTATTGGATTATCCGCGTCGTAAGCCAGGCCCACCGCGTATTTTGGTATTAACACCAACCCGTGAACTGGCAATGCAAGTGGCAGAGCAAGCGGAAGAATTAGCGCAGTTCACTCATTTAAATATTGCGACAATTACAGGCGGTGTGGCATATCAAAATCATGGCGATGTGTTTAATACCAATCAAGATTTGGTGGTGGCTACGCCTGGTCGTTTATTGCAATACATTAAGGAAGAAAATTTTGATTGCCGTTCAGTTGAAATGCTGATTTTTGACGAAGCCGATAGAATGTTACAAATGGGATTTGGACAAGATGCGGAAAAAATTGCGGCTGAAACCCGTTGGCGGAAACAAACCTTGTTATTTTCTGCAACGTTAGAAGGTGAGCTATTGGTCGATTTCGCGGAGCGTTTGTTGAATGATCCTGTTAAAGTGGATGCTGAACCAAGCCGTCGAGAAAGAAAAAAAATCAACCAATGGTATTACCACGCAGACAGCAATGAACACAAAATCAAATTGCTTGCGCGTTTTATTGAAACTGAAGAAGTGACGCGTGGAATTGTGTTTGTTCGCCGTCGTGAAGATGCGCGTGAACTTTCTGAAACATTGCGTAAACGAGGCATTCGTTCCGCGTATTTAGAAGGCGAAATGGCACAAACTCAACGTAATAATGCAATTGATAAGTTGAAATCAGGTATTGTGACGGTATTGGTTGCAACGGATGTGGCTGCGCGTGGTATTGATATTGACGATGTAAGCCATGTTATGAATTTTGATTTGCCCTATAGTGCGGATACTTATTTGCATCGAATTGGACGTACAGCGCGAGCAGGTAAAAAGGGCACGGCGGTCTCTTTTGTCGAAGCCCATGATTACAAGTTACTAGGTAAAATCAAACGTTATACTGAGGAAATTTTAAAGGCGCGCATTTTAGAAGGTTTAGAACCTCGCACTAAGCCACCAAAAGACGGTGAAGTGAAATCTGTAAGTAAAAAACAAAAGGCACGTATTAAAGAAAAACGTGAAGAAAAGAAAAAAACAGAGGCAAAGAAAAAAGTGAAATTACGTCATAAGGATACGAAAAATATCGGCAAACGACGTAAGCCGAGTAATTCTATATTTTATCAATGATGTTTTTATTAAAATGGCGTATGTTTATTCACATCACATACGCCTTATTTTTTAATTGTGTTTTATTTTAAGAAAAATTGTCCTTTGGCTAATTTGTAGATGGTCATTAATACGAGTAAGCCAATCATAAGGTTAGAGAATACAAAGGCAAAAATTGAGATACCTTGTAATACGTCGCCGTGAAAAAAGGCAATTGAGCTATTTGCCATAGACGCTAATCCGAATGAGAATCCCCATAATCCAATATTCAAGCCTTTTTCCATAATCCAAGGTAATAACCGTAATAAGAAAAAGAGTTGTAGAAAGCCATATCCCCAAAGAATTTTGACGAATGTATCAATTTCCCCTTTATTTAGAGATAAATATGCCGCAGCCCCTACAAACGCTGGAGCAAGAATGATTCCCATCGTAGCTCGAAATGGTGGTTCAAGTGATGAAATTCGTAGGTGTTGAAGCAATACGGGTTCAAAAATGATCCATGCTATTAGACCTGCACCAAAAAATAAATACCCTAAATCGTGATAGCCAAGTAAGGCAAGAGAGCTTGCACTCGTGAAGTTGGCTGCAACTGCAGGTAAATAAAAAGGCGGGCGAGTAGATTTTTGTTCAAATACACCACCTTGCCATAGTTCACTAATGCGTAAGGACGAGAAAAGTAATTGACCAATAGTACCAAGCCAAATCATTACTTCCGCAAGCCATGGAGTCCAGCGATAAGTAATATCGCCTATAAGCATTGTGGTGATAGGAATGAGTGCAATGAAAGAAAAACGTACTGGGCAATGATATTCTGAGCGAACCTCATCACTGTAATAACGAAGTTTATAGGCATACATTAGAATAAATAGAATCCAAATTGCACTTGCTATGATACCAATTACATCACTTATAGTGCGAGCTACAGGAAAGTGATTTTCTAAGTGCAACCAAGCTAGAGATAATGCTGCCAGTCCAAGAGGAATACCGAAATAACCCGTAGGAAGCGGGAATGTTTTTGTTGAATTCATAACATAGTCCTTGTATTAATAAATTTCCTATTATATTACTGCGTATCTTAAGTAATCACTTTGCTTAGAATCTCAAATTATTGTATTTTTGATTAAATAAGTATTATTTAAATGGTACTGGTTTACCGAATATTCGTCTTTTAATTCGCCCCAATTCATTGATCACTTTTTCTAATGGGGTTGTTTTGGTTTGATTAGCATGAACGGTTTCTCTACCATCTTGTAAGCTACTCTTAAATTTACTTTCACCATTTATAATTAAATCTTGGATACAGACAGCGGGATAGAGTTGCATAACTTTATATTCTCTTTGGTTTAAGAGTTTATCAAAAATAAGCGTGTCTATTGCTAGAACAAGTTGTCTATTTTGGATTTTATTCAATAAATATCGAGCACCTTTGGCTGTGATGGTATACCCTCCCATACCAGTATGTTTATACTTTAATTGAAATATATTTCGTTGACATTTTATTTTATACATACTGCCGAGCATAATTTTACCGTACAATGTTTCTAGTTTAAGAATATCGGTATCTTTGGGGATGTAATCGATTTCAAGTAATTCTTTTGCATTTTCCCCCAAATAAATATCATCTTCAAAAATATTAATATAATCTAAATTATTTTCTAAAACGAAATTCCATAAAACGATATGGCTTAGTGCACAGGCTATCTCACCGTCACACAAAGTTGCTTTTGATGAACGATCAAAGGTGATATTGAATTTTTTAGCTGTTTCTTCAATAAGTTCAGGCGTGATAGCATCAAAAAATTCGAAAGGAATATTCTGCTTACCGAATTCTTCGGTGATATGTTTTCGACGTTTTTGTTCAGTAGTTAAACTAATGACATAATTGTGCTGTGCTGTGCATAAAAGTTACCCAAATAAATAAAATGTGGAATGGTATAAGATAAAAAGTGTGGTGAAAAATCATAGAAATTTTCACCGCACTTCTTCATTTTAAATATTATGCGCTAAACGATATTCAACCAAATCTTCAATGGTAAGCACAGAATAACCAAATTTTTTCGCAAATTCTACAATCTCGGGAGCGCGAGCCATTGTGCCATCATCGTTAGTAATTTCACAAATCACACCTGCATGTTTAAATCCTGCCAGACGCGCTAAATCAACGGAAGCTTCAGTGTGTCCGCGGCGAGTAAGTACGCCACCATTTGCTGCACGAAGTGGAAAGACATGACCGGGACGATGTAAATCTGTTGGAACTGCATCATCAGCAATCGCCGTTTGAATCGTGGTTACTCGGTCTGCGGCAGATACGCCTGTAGACACACCTTTCGCGGCTTCAATCGTCACCGTAAAAGCTGTTTTGTTTACGCTATTATTGTGTTCTACCATTGGCGGTAAATCGAGTTGTTGGCAAAGTTCATCGGTAATGCACAAACAAACGATACCACTTCCATAACGAATTAATTTTGCCATTTGTTCTGGCGTGATTGTTTCTGCTGGGAAAATTAAATCGCCTTCATTTTCACGATCTTCATCATCTAAAACCAATACGCCATTTCCATTTTTGAAGGCATTAATTGCGTTAAGTACGCGTTCTTCAGCGGTATTGCCGAATGGAGATAAAATTGACTGATTCATAGTAATTTCCTAATTTGAGATTTCAATTAAATACCAGAATCAGGGCTGAGAAATGCAAATAAAATGAACGATTTGGGAACCCAATTCGTTTTATTCTCTTTCATCCAGACTTTACTGTCGGCTTTGGAATTTCACCAAATCTGCTGACTTTAAAAGTGAAAATCAGGACAATTTAGCAGGGAAAATTTGCCAAAAATTGACCGCACTTTTAAACGCTCGTGGGCTTTACCACCGGTAGGGAATTTCACCCTGCCCTGAGAATGCACGCTAAGTATAGCGCAAAATACTTAGGCACTAAATCAGAACGTGAAAAATATTTTCATTTAGCCTACAATAAACGCACTCAATTCTTACGCTATCAAGAGCGGATTATGTCAAAAGCAAAAGAGAAAAAAGTCGGTGTTATTTTTGGGAAATTTTATCCCGTACACACAGGCCATATAAATATGATTTATGAAGCGTTCAGTAAAGTAGATGAACTGCACGTTATCGTGTGTAGTGATACAGAGCGCGATTTGAAATTGTTTTACGATAGTAAAATGAAACGCATGCCAACTGTGCAAGATCGTTTGCGTTGGATGCAGCAAATTTTCAAATATCAAAAAAATCAGATTTTTATTCATCATTTGGTTGAAGACGGTATTCCGAGTTATCCAAATGGCTGGCAATCTTGGAGTGAAGCGGTTAAAACCCTATTTAATGAAAAACATTTTGAACCTTCAATCGTATTTAGTAGCGAACCTCAAGATAAAGCACCTTACGAAAAATACTTAGGTTTAGAAGTTTCGTTAGTCGATCCCGACCGCACTTTCTTTAATGTGTCCGCAACCAAAATTCGCACCACACCATTTCAATATTGGAAATTTATTCCGAAAGAAGTTCGACCTTTCTTTGCCAAAACTGTGGCGATTTTAGGTGGAGAAAGCAGTGGTAAAAGTGTGCTTGTGAATAAGTTAGCTGCCGTATTTAATACCACTTCTGCATGGGAATACGGACGTGAATTTGTATTTGAAAAGCTAGGTGGCAATGAGCAAGCGATGCAATATTCTGACTATCCGCAAATGGCACTTGGTCATCAACGATACATTGATTATGCTGTGCGCCATGCACATAAAATTGCATTTATAGATACGGATTTCATCACTACGCAAGCGTTCTGCATTCAATATGAAGGAAAAGCTCACCCATTTTTAGATTCGATGATTAAAGAATATCCTTTCGATGTCACTATTTTGCTGAAAAATAATACTGAATGGGTGGATGATGGCTTACGTAGCTTAGGCTCACAAAAGCAGCGCCAACAATTTCAACAACTGCTCAAAAAACTGTTAGATAAATATAAAGTTCCTTATATAGAGATTGAATCGCCAAGTTATCTTGATCGCTATAACCAAGTTAAAGCAGTCATTGAGAAAGTGTTAAATGAAGAAGAAATCAGTGAATTACAAAATAGTCCATTTGTTATAAAAGGAAAACATCAATGATCTTATTTGCCGGTGATCCACACGGAAGCTACGATCATATTTACCCTTTTGTGAGAGAGCAGGAAAATGTCGCACTCATAATTTTAGGCGATTTACAGCTCACTACAACAGATGAGTTGGATAAACTCGCACAACATTGTGATATTTGGTTTATTCATGGAAATCATGATAGCAAAACAATTAGTGCTTTTGATGCGATTTGGGGCTCTGAATGGCAATCACGGAATTTACACAATCGCGTAGTTGATATTCAAGGAACCCGCATTGCAGGATTAGGCGGTGTATTCCGCGGGCAAATTTGGATGCCGCCCAATCGCCCCATGTTTTTTGATCCTATTCATTATTGTCAATATAGCCCACAAGAGAAAATCTGGCGAGGCGGTGTGCCTTTGCGTCATCGCACGTCAATTTTTCCATCAGATATTGAAATCTTAGAAAACCAACAAGCGGATGTGTTGGTTTGTCACGAAGCCCCTAAACCACATCCGATGGGTTTCCAAGTAATCAATGATTTGGCCATGAAGATGGGAGTTAAGCAAGTATTCCACGGTCATCATCACGAAAACTTTACTTATCGAACAAAGTATCCCTACAAAATCACGAATGTAGGTTTCCGCAGTCTTGCTGATGCAGATGGAAATTATTTGCTACAAACTATCGACGATCGTGAAAAATAAATCTATTCCAAAACAAAAGCCGATTCAAATGAATCGGCTTTTTTACATTCAAAGTGCGGTATTATTCCGCATTGTTTTTCGATTTAATAATGGCGTAAACCACACCTGTTGATAAAGCACCAATCGCAATTGCACCAAGATATTTCAATGGCTCAGATACAAATGGAATGACAAATAATCCGCCGTGTGGAGCTTGTAATGTAATATTTAATCCCATTGAAATCGCACCAGCCACCGCACCACCAATCACTGAGCTAATAATGACTCGAATTGGATCTGCTGCCACAAATGGTAATGCACCTTCAGAAATAAAACATAAACCAAGAACAAATGACGCTTTCCCCGCATCGCGTTGGCTAACTGTGAATTTATTGCGAGCAATCCAAGTCGCAACTGTCATACCAATTGGTGGAACCATACCCGCGGCCATTGCAGCAGCCATTGGCGTATAAACTTGGGATGCAATCAATCCAACAGAAAAGGTGTACGCTGCTTTATTTACCGGTCCGCCCATATCTATACACATCATTGCACCGATAATTGCGCCTAACACAATCGCATTCACTTCGCCCATTGAAGTAAGCCAATTACTTAGCTCTTTCATAATTTCAGCCACTGGTGGATTGATGAGGTAAATCATCGTCAAGCCAACAATCATCGAACCTAAGAGCGGTAAAATTAAAATCGGTTTTAATGAAGTCAGGCTTGCTGGCAATCGAATAATCACATTCAGCCCTTTCACCACATAGCCCGCTAAGAAACCAGCAATAATACCGCCAAGAATCCCTGCACCCGCTTCACTTGCCAGCATCCCCGCAATCAAACCAACTGCAAGTCCTGGACGATCCGCGATAGAAAATGCAACGTAACCGGCAAACACGGCAATCATTAACTTGAACGCCACTCCACTACCGATATTCATCAACATATTTGGAAGATCCTGTAAAACTCCTGTATTTTCAATTACATTAAAACTGAACATAAAGGACATCGCGATCAACAACCCACCCGCAACCACTAACGGTAACATATGAGAAACGCCAGTCATTAAGTGTTTGTACACACCTTTTTTCTCACGGCTTTCTTCTTTTGATTCCGAATTATTTCCACCATCAAAAATTTTGGCTTCTTTAAATGCTTTATCAAATTCTTGCTCGGTTTTCTTCAAGGCTAATCCTGTTGAAGTTCGGTACATTGGTTTACCTTTAAATTTATCTAAAGGCACATCAATATCTGCTGCAACAAATACCAAATCAGCCGCAGCGACTTCTTCTGCAGTAATTTCATTGCCCGCCCCAACTTGACCACGGGTTTCAACTTTTACATTCCAACCTTGTTTTTTCGCATAGGTTTCGATCGCTTCGGCTGACATAAACGTATGTGCAACGCCTGTCGGACAAGCAGTTACCGCAACAATATTTTTTACACCAGAAACACCTGTAAAACTCACCGCACTTTTCGGTGCAACATAATCAGCTCCATTCGCTAAGGCATTTGCCAGCGTGACTTCAGGAGAAATCATGGCGATAGCTTCGCCGATAATAAAGACTTTTTTACCAACTAACGCAGAGTTATTTGGTAATACTGAACCAAATACAAGAACAAGATCTGCTTCGGCTGGTGTTTCTACAATAGAGACATTCGCTTTTTGTGCAGCCGCTCGAAAAACTTCATGTAATAAATAGGCTTTCGCATCACCTACATTAGCTGATTGGGTTAAAAATAACTTCATACTATCCTTCAATCATCGTTATTTGTACTTTTTCTAAAATGGGGTCAAGTAAACTCAAATCACTCACACCAACATTACTTTGAGACACCGCAAAAGCGGACACAGCCGTAGCAAAAGACAAAGTTTCTGTTTCCGATAACCCTTTTTCAAAACCATAGATTAAGCCTGCTACCATTGAATCCCCAGCCCCAACGGTACTCACTACATTTTCACATTTTGGTGGTTCGGCTTTGAGCACGCCTTCATTATTAATCCATAAAGAACCTTTTGCGCCCATTGAAATAATCACGTTTTCAATGCCTTGTGCTTTGAGTTGCTGTGCAGCGGCAATAATTTCCTCAAGACTATTTAATGGATGACCAACCCAAGCCTCAAGTTCTCGATGATTGGGTTTTACTAGCCAAGGTTTCGCTTTTAATCCAGCGGTGAGCGCATCATTGCTACTATCAAGCACAACTTTTACGCCAGCTTGATGAAGCTGATTCAACCAATCAGCAAATAATTCAGAAGATACACCTCGAGGTAAACTGCCACAAACTGCGACAATGTCATAATCTAAACAATAAGCCAAAGAATCAGTCACAAATTGTTGCCAAACTTGTGGGCTTATTTGATATCCCAAGAAATTTAAATCTGTCACATCCGCTTCAGTCTCGGTAATTTTTACATTGATGCGCGTTTTGCCATCAACACGGTGGAATTTATCTTCCAAACCGTACTTATTAAACATTTGCTCGAAATCAGCTGAATTATCCTCGCCCAAGAAACCGCCTACTGCAACATCAACGCCTAAATCTTTTAGTACTTTTGCAACATTAATACCTTTCCCCGCAGGAAATAAGCCAAGGGTTTCTACCGTATTTACTTCACCAAGTTGGATACGATTTAAACGCCCGACTAAATCATAGGCGGCATTTAAAGTAATTGTTACGACGCTTGCCATACTATTCCCCTAAACCCGATTCAATCACAGCACCGATTCCGTCAATAGCCTGTTGCGCTTCATCGCCTGTCGCAACAAAACGTAAACGAGTCCCTTTCACCACTCCAAGCGCAACAATTTTCATCAAGCTTTTAGCGCTCACTAATTGAGAATTACGATCAAGATTCTGAACTGCCACAGAGGCATTATATTTTTTCACTTCGTTTACTAACACTGCACTTGGGCGAGCGTGCAAACCGTGTTCGTTCTTAATTACAAACACAGCCTCAATGGCATTTGCCGGTAAGTTATGATCTTCGCTTACCGCTAGTACGTGAATTTGTTCTCCCATAATCTCAATGGTGTCTGGTTCAGATGGTGGCACTGCAGAAACATTCTCACCCAAACCATCAGCAATCGCTTTGCCCAATGTTTCAATAGCTTGTTTTGCATCTTCCCCCTCTGCCACAAAACGTAAACGATGTCCTTGTGTTACACCAAGCGCAACAATCTTCATCAAGCTTTTTGCGCTGACGACTTCACTTTCACGAGTAAGATTTTGCACGGTAATTTTCGAAGTGAATTTTTTCACTTCATTAACCAAATTTGCACTTGGGCGCGCATGTAAACCGTGTTCATTACGAATCGTAAAGGTTCCTACAACAGCACCTTCTACAGATTGAGTTTCAACATCACTCGATGAACCCAAAAGTGCGGTCAAAATTTCTGTTGAATTACCATTGAGCAAGGTTGTTTGAACATCGTCATCTAATAAACGCGCTAAAGTTGGATTAATTTGATCACTGACGGCTGCAACAGTTATCACGCCTTTTACGGCTTTGCCATTGTGGCTAAAAATCGTTTTGACACGACTAAATGCCAAGGCATTTTTCACATTTCCTACGACAGAATCCGTTACCCATAACCCTTTGCCAAGCGGTAATGCCGCATTATTAATCACCTCAGAAATAAAGCGATTTTCTACCGCACTTTGCACCTGTAATTGCCCCGCATTAATCGCGACTAAAGTTAATAAACTTTGGGTATCTACATCTACACTGATATTGGCAGCAGGAATTTCAAATGGCTCAATTGTCTCGCCCATTAAAATCGCACGAAATTCAGCAACATCCGTTATTTTTGCTAATTTCGCTGCGGTATCTTCATCACTCAAAACGTGAGTAAGTTGACGTAATAAGGACAAATGCTCATCAGATCGCGCCGCAATACCAATCACGACATAAGCAATATTTCCCTCACCCCATTCTATGCCTTGAGGAAATTGAAACACTTGCACTCCCGTTTTCTTTACCATCGAACGAGTATCCAAGGTGCCATGAGGAATAGCGATGCCATTGCCTAAAAAAGTTGAGGTTTGCTGTTCACGCGCCAACATTCCTTGCAAGTAACCATTTTCCACATTATCTGCTTGAACTAATGCGGACGCGGCCATTTCAATCGCTTGTTCTTTATCAGTTGCGTTAGCATTTAAATGAATGTTGCTTTCCGAAAGTTCTAACATTCTTGCTCCTTAATAATTTAAAAATAAAGCTGCTGGTGAAATAAATCGACCAGCAGCTTGTTGAAAAACAATTATTTAGATGTACAGGCTTTCAGCAGTGCTTCACTACCTTGCGCAATATATTCATCATTTTCACCGCGCTCTTTGCCTTTTTGCAAATCACGCATCGCATCATAAATACCTTGAGTCATGCTTTGCGAATCCACTTTTTCCCAACAATTTGCGTTCAAACGTTTAATATTAGCTTGCAATGCTTCCGCATGTAACACACCACTATAATAAGCATATACATCAGAATCATGTCCGCCAGTGTAAAGTTTATCTTGAATTTGTTTCACAGGAACTAAAATACGCCCCAAATACCAGTCATTCGCACCACTTGCAAAATTATCTACAAAGAAATTTTCATTCACGCGACCTTTATATGTCGCCACAGTCGCTTCATAAGCTGCTGCATAAGATTTCTGATCGATTTTATCTTTATCTAAATCAATCACTTTTTTATCGTTCCCCATAAATGGAATATAGTTGGTAACCGATGACCAAGAAGAACAACCTGCCAACATTAACGTAAAAAATAAAACAGAGATTTTTTTAAACATAGTCATACCTGATTAAAGTTAATAAAACGCCGCCATTATACTGGCTGAAGGGGATTAAAGAAAGGGCGGTAATTATTCCGCCTCTTTTACTAAAGACACCAAAATCTGATCGATTTTAAAGTTTTCCGTATCAATCACTTCAAACTTGTATTTTCCGTAAACCACAGAATCGGTTTTTTTCGGGATTTTACGTAGCATATACATCATAAAGCCACTGATGGTTTCGTAATTTTCTTCATCTGGGAAAGATTCAATATCTAATACTCGTGTCACATCTTCTAATGGCGTTGCGCCATCAATAAGCCATGAGTTTTCATCACGACTCACAATATATTCTTCTTCGTTAGAAACTAATTCCCCCATAACAATACTCATGACATCATTTAGCGTAACAATACCCACTACGAGGGCATATTCATTTACAATAATCGCAAAATCTTCACCGGTAGATTTAAACAATTCTAATACTTCGTAAAGAGAAAGCGTATCCGGCACAAATAATGCTTTACGGAGTAGTTTAGGATCTGTGAGCACCACATTTTCATTCTGCAAATACATGGTGAGCAACGTATGGGATTCTACATAACCTAAGATTTTGTCGAGGCTATTGTCACAAATCACAATTTTAGAATGAGAATCACGAGAAAGCGTATCCATGACTTCTTGGCGAGAAAAAGTGCGGTCTAAATACACGATATTTTCACGCGTTGTCATGGTGGAAGTCACTGTACGTGATTGCATATCGAAAATGTTTTCAATGAGATAATGCTCTTGAGTTTTTAATACACCAGCTTCAGCCCCCGCTTCTACTACAGCGAAAATATCTTCAGACGTCATGCCATCTTCACGCACAGTGGAAATACGAAATAAGCGGAAAAATACATTAGCAATCGTATCAAAAAACCACACAAGCGGCTTAAAGACAAACATACTGAAATTCATAATGCCGACAACGCGCAATGCCACCATTTCAGGATAAGTAATGGCAATACGTTTTGGAATAAGATCAGCAAATAAGATAAAGAAACAAGTAACCAACACAAACGCAATTGTAGAAGCGGTTGGCTCAATCCAATCGCCCACAAAAGAGCGGCTTAAAATTTCCGCGATATAAGGGCTTAGTGCGCTTTCACCAATTCCCCCGCCAAGAATCGCCACCATATTCAAACCGATTTGAACCACGGTAATAAAACGACCAGGGTGCTCTTGCAATTTAAGCACTTGAAGCGCGCGCACATCCCCTTCATTCGCAAGGGTTTGTAGTTTCAATTTACGCGAACCCGCCAGTGAAATTTCTGCAGAAGAAACAACCGCACTAATTAGAATTAAGGCAATAATCGCCAAAATAGTATGAAATAATTCCATAATCATTACTCAAAAATATGAAAGAAAACGACCGCACTTTGCGGCCGTTCAGGATATTACTCTTCGCTGTCAAACCAGCCGCGAACAAATTGAATAGACAAGAATAAGGTAGCTAACAGGAATGCATAGAAAATCCAAGAAACGATTGGATGACTTGGCGTGTCATCAGCCGTAATTTCTTTAATTGAGGTTGCATTGCGATATTCATCCATCATCGTAATACGCCAACCATAGTATTTAATTTGCACAAGTTTGTTGTCATTACCCAAAGCCTGCGCTTCAGCCTGTAAATTGGCTGAGCCAAATTTGAAGTAGAACGGAAAACCCCAACGTGTATCTTCATTGCGATACACCATAATTTTGCCATCGTCATTTTGCGTGTTGATGTAATACACATCACGTGTTGGGCCATCAGCTGGATTCGATTTTGTGATTGGCCCATCTTTATCAACACGTTTAACTTCTACGCCAGTAACACGTGTCACATCATAATGAGGGAACACATAATTCACCACAGAAAACATAAAACCGTGGAATAAAAAAACAACAATAAATAAGAAATATTTAAAAAACTTTCGCATACTTTTCCCTTGTCAGAACTGTGCATTTATTCTACACGAATTTTAAATAAACGCTCGAAATTTTGCGTAGTGATTCGAGCAAACTCCTCAGTAGAAAAGCCCTTTAAGGTTGCCACGTATTCACATACTTCTCTCGTATAAGCCGGTTGATTTTCTTTTCCCCGATAAGGCACTGGCGCAAGATAAGGCGAATCTGTTTCCACCAATAAGCGATCCGTTGGCACATAACGAATAACCTCACGAATCACTTCGGCATTTTTAAAGGTCACAATGCCAGAACAAGAAATGTAAAAACCTAAATCTAACGCTTTTTTCGCAAATTCCATGGTTTCCGTAAAACAATGAATAACGCCACCGCACTTTTCAGCATGGTGTTGGCGTAACATTGAAATGGTATCATCACCTGCAGAACGTGTATGAATAATTACAGGCTTATCTAACTGGTTTGCAATATCGATTTGGCTACCAAACACCGCTTGTTGCTCCGCTTTATTGTCCGCGCTGTAATAATAATCTAATCCAATTTCGCCAATCGCAATCACTTTTGGATCTTGCGCTAAACGCAATAAGCGTTCTGCGTCATAAGGTTCTTCTTCAAAATCCAGTGGGTGAACACCACAAGCAAGCGAGACATTATTAAATTCGCGTAAAGATTCATAAGCCTGCTCAAAACGGCTTAACGTTACACCAATTGCGAGCAAATGTTTCACATCACGCGCGCGCGCTTTTTCCACCACATCTGCAATGTTTTTATGTAAATTTTCATAATCCAATGCATCTAAATGGCAGTGGGAGTCAACAATGAACATAATTATTTTTCCTTATACCTAAGGCTTGAACGCCATAGACGATATATCTTTAATTTATTGCGTTTCAAATACTTCTGTGACTAATCTGGTCAAGCTATCTAATAGCATCAATTCAACATTCACACCATTAATTGTAAGCAAATCTGACCGCACTTTTTGCATAATTTTGATTGCTTGTAATAAACCAAGAGCGGTTTGCTCATCGCTGAATTGTTCGATACCGCGGCCAAGATCGGCAACTTGTCGATGACTATCAATTTCAAGTTTATGTTTTAAACAATCGGAAAGAAAAGCCAAAATCCAATCCACTTGCTGAACATAGCGTTCTTTATCAAACAACGGAAGCAATTCCAATGGTGAACGTCGGCGATAGAACACCCAAAATTGACGTAAGAAGTTTTTACGCTGTTCAATAAGCCCTTGTTGTAAAGTCTCTAATGCTAAAAGCGGACGCCCAAGATTCATCGCAAGTGCGGTCAAAATTTCCTGATTTTCAGCCGCACTTTCTGATTTCAACCAATCAAGAGCCGTTTGCTCATTAGGCACGGACAAATTCCACACTTGGCATCGACTATAAATGGTTGCTAATAAACTTGCTGAACTATCCGCCTGAAGTAAAAAATAAGTATTTGGACGAGGCTCTTCCAATGTTTTCAATAATGCATTGGCAGCCGCTTCCGTTAAACGCTCCGCACCTTGCACATAGACCACTTTATTGCCGTTTTGTTGTGCGTGTTGAGCAACCATTTCATTAATATCGCGCACTTGATCAACGCCAATATCCTTACCATCAATAGGGCTCAATTCATGATAATCTGGATGGCTATGGGCTTGCATTAAATGACAAGAATGGCATTGACCACAAGGTTTATCGCCTTGAGCCACACACATTATTTTCTGTACAAGTGCATCAAATAAACGTTCTACACCTAAACCAGAATCAGCTTTAATCAGCACAGCATGATGCCCCAAACCTTCGTCAAAGGTTTGAGCAATTTGATGATAAATTGGCATTAGCCAAGGGTAAAGTGCGATCATTTTTCGTTTGATTTCCACCAATTTTTTACCGCGCTTTCGATATCAGCTTGAACAAGTTCAATACTCGGCTCAGCATTAATCACCACTGCTTTTGGATTATCTTTTACTAACGCTAAATAGCGTGCTCGAGTGCGATGGAAAAAATCCAAATCCATTTGCTCAATACGATCTAATTCACCTCGTCCACGAGCTCGTGCTAAACCGACACTCGGTTCTATATCCAAATAAATTGTGAGATCAGGCTCAAAATCACCTAATACGGTTTCTTTCAAGGTGAGCATAAAATGCGGGTCTAATTGACGTCCACCACCTTGATACGCCTGAGATGACATATCGTGGCGATCACCTACCACCCATTTTCCTTGCATTAAAGCAGGTTTAATCACATTTTCTACTAACTGAATACGTGCTGCATAAAGCATTAATAACTCTGCTTTTGCTGTCACAGGTTCTTCAGTTTCATATTTGATTAGATGACGTAATTTTTCTGCCAATGGCGTTCCGCCCGGTTCGCGAGTAAACACCACATCTTTAATTCCCAGTTCATGCAAGACTTGCACAACAGACTGGTGAGCAGAGCTTTTTCCCGCGCCTTCTAAGCCTTCAATAACAATAAACTTTCCTTTCATATTTTCTTCCGCTCTTTTATTTGGCATTTTTCTGACTGCTATACCAACGTAAATATTCTTGTACCGCTTTATTATGTTCATTCAAATTGCGGGTAAATTTATGCCCACCAGAACCATCTGCCACAAAATAATAAAAATCTGTTTTTTCAGGTTTTGCAACAGCTTGTAACGAACTTTCACTTGGCATAGCAATTGGTGTTGGCGGCAATCCATCAATCACATAGGTATTATAAGGCGTTGACATTTCTAAATCTTTTTTACGAATATTACCACTGTAATTCTCACCCATACCATAAATTACCGTTGGATCCGTTTGTAATTTCATTTTTGCCTTCAAACGGTTGATAAATACAGAGGCCACTTTTGCTCTCTCAGTAGCAATGCCTGTTTCTTTTTCTACGATAGAAGCCAGAATCAACATTTCATAAGGATTAGCTAAAGGTAAATCCTTATCACGCTCGTTCCACGCCTTATTTAACGCCTTTTTCATTTGCTCAGCCGATCGCTTAAGTAGCTCCAAGTCTGTCGATTTAGGCGTGTAGTTATAAGTATCAGGATAAAGCCAACCTTCCACATTTTTTAGTTCAAGATTTCGACCAAAATCTGGCAAATCAAGTAATGTGAAAATTTCTTCATTACTCTTATCTTTCAAGGTTTGCACCAAGTGCGGTGTATTTTCAAGATCTTTTCGCCAATCCTTGAAGGTTTTTCCTTCAATCCATTTTACATTGAACTGCACTTCCTTACCTGAATTAAGCAAATCCAGTAAATCTTGCACAGTTTTAACATTCTCAAGAGAATAAGTCCCTGCTTTTATTTTATTTAGCTCAGGTTTCAACTTCAGCAAATAAGGTAATAATTTCCCATCATCAATTAACTTTTCTTGCTCAAAAAGTGCGGCTAATTTTGAACCAGTTGTGCCACGTTCAATAGTTAAAAGTTGATCTGCCTGCACATTTACCGGAGTTTTTACAAATTCAGTAATTTTGTAATAACCAAAATTAACCACGCCCGCTAAAATCAAAATTAAAAGTAAAATCGCAATTAAAAATTTCTTCATAAGATATAAGAAAGAGAAAATAAAAAACAACAAAAGGGGCAATTAAGCCCCTTTCTTTTAAATATTAAATCATTTATTAAAATATTGGATATCTGCTTTTTTACGCAATGCTTTAACCCAGTCTTTTGTTGCATCTTGCAACTGAGAGTTTACTAAATGTTCATAGGCTTTTTGTGCGTAGGCCTCTGCAGTAAGATCGCCGTCTCTCATCCCTGTCACTTCTAAAATGTGCCAGCCAAACTCTGTTTTAAACGGTGCAGAAATTACACCTTGTTTACTTTGTACAACAGTTTGTGCAAACTGTGGCGCATAAGTTTCGGGGAATGCATAACCTAAACTGCCGCCATTTGCGCCGGATAAATAATCTTTTGAATATTTTAACGCTGCATCTGCGAAAGAAATTTTTCCAGCAAGAATATCTGAGCGAATTTTTGTAAGTTCTGCTTTAGCTTGAGCATCATTTAGCATTGGATTTAGTTTAAGCAAAATATGACGAACTTCATATTCTTTTCCTGTTATTTTCTGTGCAGAACCTTTTTCTTTTGCTTCCTCTAACATTTTTTGTCCAAGGGCCCAAGCTTCACTACGTGCTTGTTCAACATCCACGCTTTCATGAATTGCTCTATTTCGAATTGCATCGCGGGTCATCGTTTGTAATTGGTTTTCCCAGGCTTTTTTGACATCTTTTGCGATACGTTGGCGAAATTCATTTAGTGAGGAACCTTCATTACTTAGCGCAATAGCGAACTGCCCCAAGGTTAAATTGTTTGCTGCAGCAATATGATTAAGCTGTTGCTCTACAGCTGCATTTAATGCTTTAGGGTCAATTGAAGGGGCTTTCACATCTTGCATTGCTTGATGAAGCAAAATGTCATCAATAATTTTATCTAAAGCAACTTGGCGATTTCCACTTTTTCCTATATTTGCTTGAACCTGGCTTTCAAGGATTGGAACGCCATTCACCATTGCTACAACACGTTCTTCGGCTTTTACAACAGAAGCTAAAACAATGGCGCTAATAGTGGCTAAAAACAATGATTTAAATGTAGATTTTTTCATTTCTGTTTTATCAAAAAGTATCAACAATGTTCTTTAGATTATCAGTTCTAAAGAAGGTTCACAAGTGACAGTAATTATTTCCCAATAATAGCAACTTCATAGCAACCATCATATTTTTCAGTGCGAACTTGTACTAATTCCTCGCGACTTGTTGGGACATTTTTTCCTACATAGTCAGCTCTAATTGGTAGTTCTCGATGTCCACGATCGATAAAAATGACTAACTCAATTTTTGCCGCTCTACCAAAATCAGTGAGTGCATCCATTGCTGCTCGAATGGTTCGACCAGTAAAAAGTACATCATCGACAAGAATTACTGTTTTGTCTTGAATATTCAAATATTGTGAGGAGCCACTGTATACCGGCATTTTATCCTCTTGATCTACTAAGGTTAGATCGTCTCGGTAAAAGGTAATATCCAGTTCCATAGATGGTAATTTATTACCACTTAATTTCTCTACTCTATGCTGTAATAATGCGGCAATTTCAGCCCCTCGGCGTTTGATTCCAACAATCACTACATTATCGAGAGATTGGTGTTTTTCAATGATTTCATGGGAAATGCGTGAAATTGTACGAGAAAAACGATCGTGATCGATAATAATTTTTTCCATCTTGTCCAGCTTAATAAAAGATTTTCTAGGGGCTAGAGTATAAAGAAAAAGTAGTTAAAAAGCGATTGTATTTACACCCTTTTTCTTATTGTTCCGTTATACTACTAAACAGATAGATTATTGATTAGGAGGCGAGACAATGCATTATTCTATTCAGGATTTTATTCAACTTATTGCTCAATTGCGCAATCCAAATGACGGATGTCCTTGGGATTTAAAACAAAATTATGAATCTATGATTCCTTGCTTAACGGAAGAAACTTACGAAGTAATCGAAGCGATTGAGAAAAAAGATATACCAAATTTACGCGAAGAACTAGGGGATTTATTGTTACAAGTTGTTTTCTTCAGCCAGCTTGCTACGGAAGATAAATACTTTACTTTTGACGATGTATTGCAAGATGTTGCTGAAAAAATTGTGCGCCGTCATCCTCACGTGTTTGGTGATGAAAAAGCTGGGGATGAAACAGAAGCCCTTTCTCGTTGGAACGAAATGAAAGCGAAAGAAAAACAAGGTAAAAGTGAAGAAACCTCTATTTTAGATAATGTACCTTGTGCTTTGCCTTCTCTTACTCGAGCAGCAAAATTACAAAAACGTTGTTCTAAAGTAGGGTTTGATTGGGAAGAAATTTCCCCAGTATTTGACAAAGTGCAGGAAGAATTAGAAGAAGTTCAAGCTGAAATTCACCGCACTTCGATTGAACAGAACAAAGTGGAAGAAGAAATCGGCGATTTATTGTTCGCAACCGTCAATCTTGCTCGCCATTTAAAATGTGATCCTGAAGATGCATTAAGAAAAGCGAATTTAAAATTTGAACGTCGTTTTAGAGCAGTAGAACAAGCGGTTCAACAACAAGGTAAGCAAGTTAATGATGTGCCACTTATTGAGTTAGATTTGTTGTGGGATGAAGTGAAAAAACAAGGAAACTAATTGAGAAGAGCGGTAAAAATTTCTCTCATTTTTACCGCACTTTCTTTGTTAAAGTTGCTGAATATCCAATGCCATTTGGTCTAACATTTCATAACGTTTACGATACATAGAACGTTTTTTACTTGCGATATCTTCTAACTGTTTGCGTTCAATATCCAAAGGTAATTGCCAATAATTATGGCGATATTTCCCTTGATTCTCTTGCCAGAACTCATCGTAATTAAACAAAATCTTACTGCGCGCAGCAAGACGATATTTTCCTTGCGCTTTGTGCGGAATGCCCACTAGCTCACATTGCCATTTTTCAGCAAGCATTTTGAATGCATTAACCAACAGAAACATTGGGCGCATACCGTGCAATGCCTTCGTAGCCTGTTTTACAAGTTCTTGAGCATTGTCACTTGAAGGGCCTTGAATCGAGGCGATAAGCAATTTATTTGGGCTCAAAAAAGTGAAAGAAGCATCGTATACTCGCTCATTATGTTGATTACGAATATTAATAGAAAAATACCCTTCAAAGGGATCGATATGGTTGATACTCAAAGATAAACGCAAATCGTCAGTTAATTGTGTTAACACGATATTTTGTTGTTCTAATAATTGTTGGCAAAGCGAACGTCCCATTTTCTCTTCAGCCAAACGTAAATTCTCCGTAATCGCCGTTAAACGTTCTGAAGCAGAAAAGCGTTTATCGCAAAAAGTAGTCAGAACCGTATTGATACGATAATAATCTTGTGTAAATAAAGGCTGCCATTGAGTTTCTGTATTAAGAAAATCCACTAATTGGTTACATTGCTTTTGATATAACCATTTATAGCCATAATAGCGTAATTTTTCCCGCACTTGTTTGAGAAAAGGGCGATCCTTGGAATAAGGATACATTTGAACGTAAGTGGGGAAAATAAAATTATTTTTCGTGGACATAACTCAATATTTTGTGAAATTTAATAAAATTATCGGCCATTTTAGCGATTATCACTTCATTTGCCAAAATTCTTTTTTGTTTAAAACCCACTTTATAACTCAGATTTTGTTATAATCTTTTCCTTGAATTCCTTTTTCCCTATCCCAATATTTACCCAAATTATCGGAAAGAATTAAGAGAGATAAATTATGGCGAAGAATACCCAACGTACGATGCCCGTATTGCCATTACGCGATGTCGTCGTTTTCCCTTATATGGTGATGCCACTTTTTGTAGGGCGTGCAAAATCAATTAATGCCCTTGAAGAAGCGATGAACGATGATAAACAGCTTCTTTTGGTATCTCAAAGAGAAGCTGATTTGGAAGAACCTACCCCTGAAGATTTATTTGACGTGGGTACCATTGCTAATATTATTCAATTGCTAAAATTACCTGATGGCACAGTGAAAGTGCTAGTTGAAGGTCAAAATCGCGCGAAAATTAACAGCCTTGAAGATGGCGAAAAGTGCTTTTCCGCAAAAATTACCCCTATCGAAACCACTTATGGTGATGAGAAAGAGTTAGATGTTGCGAAAAAAGCGGTACTTTCTGAATTCGAAAATTATCTCACCTTAAATAAAAAAATCCCTGCAGATGTATTAAATGCACTTCATCGTCTTGGTGATGCAGATCGTTTATCAGATACAATGGCAGCTCATTTACCAGTAAGTGTTCGCCATAAACAAAGTGTCTTGGAACTTGCTAACGTACAAGACCGACTAGAATATCTGCTTGGCATGATGGAATCAGAAGCAGACATTCTCCAAATTGAAAAACGTATTCGTGGCCGAGTAAAAAAACAAATGGAGAAAAGCCAGCGCAACTATTATCTTAGCGAACAAATTAAAGCCATTCGTAAAGAAATGGATGATGGTGAAAGTGAGGATACGATTGATGAAGTTGAACAACTTCGTCAAAAAGTAGAAGCTGCTGGCATGCCAGCAGATGTGCGCAATAAAGTGGAAAATGAGCTACAAAAACTCAAAATGATGTCAGCCATGTCTTCTGAAGCAACCGTTGTTCGTAGTTACATTGAATGGATGATCCAAGTGCCTTGGCATCAACGTTCTAAAGTGAAAAAAGACATTTCGAAAGCACAACAAGTATTAGATGCCGATCACTATGGTTTAGAACGAGTGAAAGAACGTATTCTTGAATATCTTGCAGTACAAGCTCGTTTAAACAAAGTGAAAGGACCCATTCTTTGCTTAGTTGGCCCTCCAGGCGTAGGTAAAACCTCTCTTGGTCAATCTATTGCGAATGCCACTGGTCGTAAATATGTACGCATGGCATTAGGCGGTGTTCGCGATGAGGCAGAAATCCGTGGTCACCGTAAAACCTATATTGGTGCATTGCCGGGTAAATTAATTCAAAAAATGGCAAAAGTGGGGGTGAAAAATCCATTATTCTTGCTTGATGAAATCGACAAAATGGCATCCGATATGCGAGGCGATCCAGCCTCAGCATTACTTGAGGTGCTCGACCCTGAGCAAAACACCACGTTTAACGATCACTATTTAGAAGTGGATTATGATCTTTCTGATGTAATGTTTGTGGCGACATCAAACTCTATGAACATTCCAGGCCCATTATTGGATCGTATGGAAGTTATTCGTCTTTCTGGTTATACAGAAGATGAAAAACTTAATATCGCGATGCGTCATTTGTTAGCGAAACAAATTGAACGTAATGGTTTAAAGAAAGGCGAACTTACCGTCGAAGAAAGCGCAATTTTAGATATTATCCGCTATTACACACGTGAAGCGGGCGTTCGTGGATTAGAACGTGAAATTTCAAAAATCTGCCGTAAAGCAGTGAAAAATTTATTGGTAAATCCAAAACTTAAATCTATCACCGTAAATTCAGATAATCTGCACGATTATCTTGGTGTCAAACGCTTTGAATTTGGCAAAGCCGACACACAAAACCGCATTGGTGAAGTGACAGGTCTAGCTTGGACAGAAGTCGGCGGCGACTTACTCACTATTGAAACTGCCTCCGTTGTTGGTAAAGGAAAACTCACATTTACCGGTTCATTAGGTGATGTAATGAAAGAATCCATCCAAGCGGCTATGACTGTTGTGCGCGCTCGTGCGGATAAACTTGGTATTAATTCTGAATTCCATGAGAAACGCGATATTCACATTCATGTGCCAGATGGTGCAACACCAAAAGATGGTCCGAGTGCAGGTATTGCAATGTGTACTGCATTAGTTTCTTGTTTAACAGGTAATCCTGTACGTGCGGATGTAGCCATGACAGGTGAAATCAGTTTACGCGGTAAAGTATTACCAATCGGTGGATTAAAAGAAAAACTTCTTGCTGCACATCGTGGCGGAATTAAAACCGTATTAATTCCAAAAGAGAACGTTAAAGATCTCGAAGAAATTCCAGAAAACGTAAAACAAAATCTTGCGATTCATGCAGTAGAAACCATTGATGAAGTACTTGGCCTTGCATTGGAAAATCCGCCTGAAGGCATTGAGTTTGTCAAAGTTGAAGCTAAAGCGGCAAAATCACCCCGCCGTAAAGCGACCAGTAAGACAACAAGAGCGGTCAATTAATTGAATGTTTTAGGGCTTGTGAAAACAGGCCCTTTTTATCAACATTCATAGTGTCAGCTAAGATTTCATATTTACACAACGTTAATTTGTACTTTTTCAACTGTTCTCACATTTAAAACTTGTTAATAACAGCATGCTCAAACTTCCTCCACTTTCCCTTTATGTACACATTCCATGGTGCGTTCAAAAATGCCCTTATTGTGATTTTAATTCTCACGCACAAAAAGGCGATATACCAGAACAAGACTATATTTACCACCTTCTGCAAGATCTACGGGCTGATTTACAGCGCTTTAAAGATTCAATTCAACAACGAAAACTCCATTCAATTTTTATTGGTGGCGGTACGCCAAGTTTATTTTCAGCAAAAAGCATTGCATATCTCTTAAAAGAAATAAAAACGCAGATTGATTTTGAAGATAATATTGAAATCACATTAGAAGCGAATCCTGGCACGGTAGAAGCTGAACGTTTTAAAGGTTATGTATCAGCAGGCATTACGCGAATTTCTATGGGGATACAAAGCTTTGATGATGACAAATTACAGCGTCTTGGGCGGATTCATAATGCAGCAGAGGCAAAAAGTGCGGTCAATTTAGCGAAAGTTTCTGGGCTAAAAAGTTTCAACTTAGATTTAATGCACGGTTTGCCAAACCAAACGTTGGAAGAAGCCTTAGATGATCTTCGCCAAGCTATTGAGCTATCTCCTCCTCACCTTTCTTGGTACCAGCTTACTATTGAGCCAAATACGATGTTTGCTTACCGCCCACCTAAATTGCCAGATGATGATGAGCTTTGGGATATTTTTGAACAAGGCCACCAACTGTTAACTGCGGCAGGCTACCAGCAATATGAAACATCGGCTTACACAAAAGCGGGTTTTCAATGTAAACATAATTTGAATTATTGGCGGTTTGGGGATTATTTAGCCATTGGCTGTGGCGCACACGGGAAATTGACGTTTCCGAATGGCGAGATTACCCGCTTTTCTAAAACTAAGCACCCGAAAGGTTATTTGCGTGGCGAATATCTTTACGAAGAAAAAAACGTGCCAGAAATTGACCGCCCTTTTGAATTTTTTATGAATCGCTTTCGTTTGTTAGAAGCGGTACCCAAACAAGAATTTGAAGATTACACAGGTTTATCGCAAAGTGCGGTGAAAAATCAAATTGATTTTGCTATTCAACAAAACTATATTGTGGAAAACAATGATTCTTGGCAAATCACTGAGCATGGCAAATTATTTCTCAATGGACTTTTGGAATTATTTTTAACGGAATCGTAGCTTATCCGTTAAACCTATCACTGCTGAAAATTACACTTGTTTATTAAATACTCTCGTAATAAAGTAACGCAATCGTTTACTTATTAAAATAAGGAAAAGAAATGAATCAATTAGAAATGAAAAAACTCGCAGCACAAGCTGCATTACAATATGTAAAAGCTGACACAATTGTTGGCGTGGGAAGTGGCTCCACTGTGAACTGCTTTATTGAAGCTTTAGGTACAATCAAAGATAAAATTCAAGGCGCAGTTGCGGCTTCCAAAGCATCAGAAGAATTACTCCGTAAACAAGGTATCGAAGTATTTAATGCAAATGATGTCTCGAGCTTAGATATTTATGTGGATGGTGCAGATGAAATCAATCCACAAAAAATGATGATTAAAGGTGGTGGCGCAGCACTCACTCGTGAAAAAATCGTCGCTGCATTAGCGAAAAAATTTATTTGTATTGTGGATTCGAGTAAACAAGTGGATGTGTTAGGTTCGACCTTCCCATTACCAGTTGAAGTTATTTCAATGGCTCGTTCACAAGTAGGCAGAAAATTAGCCGCACTTGGTGGCGCACCGGAATATCGTGAAGGAGTGGTGACTGACAACGGCAATGTGATTTTAGATGTGCACAACTTTACTATTTTAAATCCAGTTGAAATGGAAAAAGAATTAAACAACGTTGCGGGTGTCGTCACTAACGGGATATTCGCGTTACGTGGCGCAGACGTTGTGATCGTCGGTACGCCTGAAGGCGCCAAAATTATTGACTAATTCATAATAAAAATCATAAGGAAGCAAACATGACAAACAAAGTCTCTCTAGACAAATCAAAAATCAAATTTGTATTGTTTGAAGGTGTGCATCAAAGCGCACTTGATACGCTCCATGCGGCAGGCTATACCAATATTGATTACTATAAAAAAGCACTAGATGGTAATGAATTAAAAGAAGCCATTAAAGATGCACACTTTATCGGCTTGCGTTCTCGCACCCATTTAACGGCAGAAATGATTGAGGCCGCACCCAAATTAATCGCAGTAGGCTGTTTCTGTATTGGTACCAACCAAGTGGATTTAAATGCGGCAAAAGCGCGTGGAATCCCTGTATTTAATGCGCCATTCTCAAACACTCGTTCTGTCGCAGAACTTGTATTAGGCGAGATTTTATTACTTATGCGCAATGTGCCACAGGCGAATGCCGAAGTACATCGTGGCGTCTGGAATAAATCAGCGACGGGATCTCATGAAGTGCGGGGTAAAAAACTTGGAATTATTGGTTACGGCCACATTGGTTCACAATTAAGTATTATTGCGGAATCATTAGGCATGGATGTACATTTCTACGATATCGAAAATAAACTTCCGCTCGGTAATGCCAAACAGGTTCGTAGCCTTGAAGAATTACTCAGTTCTTGCGATGTGGTTTCATTACATGTGCCAGAGCTGCCATCTACCAAAAACTTAATGAATGCTGAGCGTATCGCACAATTAAAACAAGGTGCAATTTTGATCAATGCTGCGCGTGGTACAGTGGTAGATATTGATTCTCTCGCTCAAGCCTTAAAAGACGGTAAAATTCACGGTGCTGCCATTGATGTATTCCCAATTGAACCTGCGTCAATTAATGAAGAATTTGTCTCACCGTTACGCGAATTTGATAATGTGATTTTAACTCCACATATCGGTGGTTCAACAGCAGAGGCACAGGAAAATATCGGTTTTGAAGTAGCAGGTAAATTTGTCAAATATTCAGACAATGGTTCAACACTTTCTTCCGTCAACTTCCCTGAAGTATCTTTACCAGAACACGAGGGAACAAAACGTTTATTGCATATTCATGAAAATCGTCCTGGTATATTGAATAAACTGAACCAAATTTTCGTCGAAGCCAACCTGAATATTGCCGCGCAATATTTACAAACTGACCCGAAAATTGGTTATGTTGTCGTTGATGTAGAAACAAATGATGCATCGCCATTACTGGCGAAATTGAAGGAAATCGATGGCACAATTCGTGCGCGAGTACTTTATTAGTTAGAAAATAACCCAACTTATATGAGACAAGTTGGGTTATTTATTTTACTCGCTAGATTAAGTAAAGAAGAGCCTAGATTTTAGGATGGATTCAATTTAATTAAAAATTGTCTAGTTTTCTTAATTTCTTTCATAAGGTGCATCCGTTAAGGTTTTTAAAAAAGATTCTAGTGCATCAATTTCTGTATCAGTTAATGGTTTTCCTTTAAGCGCGTCGTGGCTTACAGTTGGTGCATATTCGGGCAAATCCCAGGGCTTACTGGTTTCTGGATTAATTTTTCGTGCAGGGTTATTGTAGCTATCTAAGAATAATAATACGGTGCGAAGTTCTTTAAATACTCCATTGTGCATGTAAGGTGCAGTAACTGCGACATTACGGAGTGTGGGCACTTTGAATTTTCCTTTTTGTTTTTCATCTCCCTTTACCATTGGATTATCAAGCAAGCCATTATCAATCCAGTTATTGTCTAATTTATTATGTGCAATTAAGGCTTCATTCTTAGGAACACCAAGATTGAAATAACGATAGTTTGTGAAAGTTTCTTCTTCGTGATCGTCTGTCTGTAATTGATGACAATTACTGCAATTTGTTTTTTCTTTATCAAAAAATAATGCTTTTCCTAAAGATTCTTGTTCTGTGAGGGTATCCTTTCCAGCTAAAGTGCGGTCGTATTTTGAGCTGAATTGGTTAAATAAATCTAAATGTTCAAAAGTAGCTAATGCTTGTTCCATAATGGCATATATTTTCTGATTATCTTTCCATATTTCGGCACCGAAATATTTTGTAATGTAATCTTTCACGGCTTGATTTTCTTCAATACGTTTTACTACATCTGTTTTATCTTTCATGCCCATTTCTACAGGGTTTAATGGCGGACCTCCAGCTTGTTCTGCAAGATCTTTTGCTCTACCATCCCAGAATTGTCCGCCCACATAATCTTTAATTTTTTCATCAAAATGGAAGCTAGGTGAATACTTAGCATAAAGTGCAGTTGGCGTGTTACGGTTACCAAATTTTGTTGGATCATCTCCTTGAGAGACCATATGAGCGATGTCATTTTGACGCAAGTCCGCAAAGGCTGCTGCTGGCATATGGCAAGTGGAGCAGGATTGGGTCTTATTATGAGAGAGGGATTTATCAAAAAAGAAAACCTCTCCAAGACCGAGTAAAATAGGATCGATTTTTGTTTCCTGTGCTAGACATAGAGTGGGGAGAATTAACATAGGAAGTAATAATTTTTTCATTGAGACTCCAATAAAAAATAGGTAAAAACAAACCGCACTTTGGGTTTTATTCTATATGTTCACTCAAGAATCCACCGCTTTGGTGAGCCCATAGTTTTGCATATAGTCCATTTTGCTCCAGTAATTCAGCATGGGTACCTTGTTCAACAATTTGTCCTTTATCAAGCACAATCAGGCGATCCATTGCGGCGATGGTGGATAAACGATGGGCAATAGCAATCACAGTTTTATTTTCCATCATCTTATCGAGACTTTCTTGTATCGCCACTTCCACTTCCGAATCCAATGCACTTGTGGCTTCATCTAACAATAGAATTGGTGCATCTTTTAACATGACACGAGCAATAGCAATGCGCTGACGCTGACCACCTGAAAGTTTTACACCTCTTTCACCCACATGAGCATCATAGCCTTTTCTGCCCTGAGCATCAGTGAGGAATGGAATGAAATCAGCGGCTTCCGCTCGTTCAGCAGCTAAAATCATCTCTTCATCTGTGGCATTCGGGCGTCCGTAAATAATATTGTCACGAACAGAGCGATGTAGAAGCGAAGTGTCTTGAGTTACTAAACCGATTTGGCTTCGTAGACTTTCTTGTTGCACATCTAGTACATCTTGCCCATCAATAGTAATCGAGCCTTGTTGTGCTTCATAGAAACGCAGTAATAAGTTCACAATTGTAGATTTACCAGCACCAGAACGGCCGATCAGTCCGACTTTTTCACCAGGTTTGATGGTGAGATTGAAATGATTGAGTAATGGTTTCGTCGGATCATAAGCAAAGGTAATATCGTTAAACTTAATTTCCCCTTGTGTCACCTGTAACGGAGATGCTTGTGGTTTATCCACAATAGTGTGAGGTTTGGTTAAAGTATTCATTCCGTCGTTTACGGTGCCGATATTCTCAAATAAACGGGCAGATTCCCACATAATCCAGCGAGACAGCCCATTTACTCGTAATGCCATTGCGGTTGCCGTTGCAATTGCACCCACGCCAACTTGCCCATTTTTCCATAAAATAATACCAAGTATTGCCGTACTTAACGTAAGTAGAATATTTGTAGCGTAAGTGAGTGTATCTAGTGATGTGGCTAAGCGCATTTGGGCGTGCACTGTGACCATAAAATCTTCCATAGAACGTTTGGCATAAGCGGCCTCACGCGAACCATGAGAGAATAATTTTACTGTGGCAATATTGGAATAAGCATCTGTAATGCGTCCTGTCATTAAAGAACGAGCATCCGCTTGTCGTTGAGCTGTCTTTGATAATTTAGGAATGAGGGTTCGTAGGATAAAAACAAAAATCGTAATCCAAGCAATAAATGGCAGTAAGAACCAAGAATCTAATGCTGCTAGAACTAATCCTGATGTAATAAAATATACGATGACATATACAAACATATCCGCAAGTGTGAGCACTGTATCACGAACAGCAAGTGCGGTTTGCATTACTTTGGCAGACACTCTGCCAGCAAATTCATCTTGATAGAAACTCAAACTTTGTCCAAGCATTAAACGATGGAAATTCCAACGTAATCGCATTGGAAATACGCCTTGTAAGGTTTGTAAACGTACGGTAGAGGCTAAAAATCCCCACACGACGCTAACAAGTAATAGGGCAGCCATACCAATTAATAAATGACCTTTTTCTTGCCATAATGCCTCAGGCGTGAATGTCCCTAACCAATCTACAAGCGTTCCCATAAATTGGAATAATACGGCTTCCATTACACCAGTACCAACCGTTAGTACTGTCAGTAAGAGAATCCAGCCTTTCATTCCTTCAATGCTAGACCAAATAAAACGCAATAAGCCTTTTTTAGGTGTTGTTGGATTACCTTCTGGATAAGGATTTAAACGGTTTTCAAACCACGAAAAAATTTTGTTAAACATATCTTTTCCTTAAAAAGAAAAGGCAACAGATGTTGCCTTTCAAAAAAACTTGGCGATTATAGCGCAAAAATTCTCCAATTTATAGGCTGGCAGATTTTCTGTATTGGCTTGGCGAAATTTGGTAGTAATTCTTGAAGGCTTTACTAAAATGCGCTTCCGATTGATATCCTACCTCTAAAGCAATGGCAAGCACAGATTGTTGGGATTGCTTTAATAAAAACGCTGCCGATTGTAACCGCACTTGAGTAATAAAACGCCCTGGCGACATACCAAGTTGTTGCTGAAAAACACGAATAAAGTTTGCACGAGACATTGCAGAAAGATCGGCTAACTGTTCAATTCGCCAATCTTCTTGAGGGCGTTGTAATATCGCACCTAGCACCGTATTTAATCGCTTGTCTTGCAACGCAAGTAGCACACCGCCTGTAATTAAGTTCTCTTGAATCGCATGGCGTAAAATATAAATTAAAAGCACATTCGAAAGTGCATCGACGACTGATTTCGTACCTGCATCGTTTTTTTGTGCTTCTTGTAGAAAAAGTTGAACCAAAGGATGAATCGGTGTATCACATAAATTGAGATGCAAATATTCAGGCATAGAAGCTGTGAGGAGAGCATCTTGCTGATAATAAAATGCACCGCAGAACATTTTTAAATCTGGTGTGCCTTGCCCTACTTGATACAATTCAAATGCACCTTGCCAGCTTTTTTTCAATGATGCGTCCTTTATTTGGTTGGATGAATGACGCATAAAGTGCGGTTGATTTTGGGGAAGGAAAAAGATATCACCTTCCTTTAAATGAAATTGCTTTTGTTCGAGTGTAAGCCAGCATTCGCCTTGTTCAATAAGATGGAATACGCCTTTTCCTGCATCTTTTTCTTGATGGGCGACTTGCCATTCACCTTGAAATTCACAGCGAATATTAATTTCCCCACGCACTTGTGCTAAATGGGTGAGTTTATCTAAATAATCCATAATGAGATGTTAGCGATAAAAATTGAGATAAATAAGCAAGTATCATAATCCAATCTGCCTATAATTTGCCATACCAGTTCGTTATTAATTCAATATATTTAGGAGAACATTATGTTTGCAGATTGGAAAGAAGAAACATCACACGTTAAAAAATCATTTGGTGCGTTAGGTAAACAATATCCAAAAATGTTACAAGCTTATCAAGCATTAGGCGCAGCAGCGGCAGAAGGCAATGTGCTTGACGCTAAAACTCGTGAACTTATCGCATTAGCCGTTGCGGTAACAACTCGTTGCGAAAGCTGCATTAGCGTACACGCAGAAGAAGCTGTAAAAGCTGGCGCAAGCGAAGCTGAAGTCGCTGCAGCATTAGCAATGTCTATCGCATTAAATGCAGGCGCTGCTTATACTTATTCTTTACGTGCATTGGAAGCATATAACGTACAGAAAGGTTAATCACCTGTTATTCCATAGAGTTAAGTTGATTAAAATGAGCGTTATCTTCTGGTGATGCTCATTTTTCTATTCCGGTGTAATCCAGTCGACCGTCCAGCTTCCTGTACCTTTTGGAACTAATGTTTTTGTGAGATAAGGCAAAATTTCTTTCATTTGGGTTTCTAATGTCCAAGGTGGGTTAATTACTATCATACCGCTTGCCGTCATACCTCGTTGATCGCTATCAGGGCGAACGGCGAGTTCAATTTTTAGAATTTTTCTAATCCCCGTTGCTTCTAATCCCTTAAAAATACGTTTAGTTTGTTGGCGTAATACAACAGGATACCAAATCGCATAGGTACCAGTGGCAAAACGTTTATAGCCTTCTTCAATGGCTTTGACAACGAGATCATAATCTTCTTTTAATTCATAAGGCGGATCGATTAGTACTAAGCCACGGCGTTCTTTTGGAGGTAGTGTTGCTTTGACTTGTTGAAAGCCATTGTCACATTTTACGGTGACATTTTTGTAGTCACTAAAATTATTGCGAAGAATTGGATAATCGCTAGGATGAAGCTCGGTCAATAGTGCGCGATCTTGTGGGCGCAACAATTCAGCGGCAATTAACGGTGAGCCAGCGTAATAACGTAGTTCTTTGCCACCATAATTGAGTTTTTTGATCATTTTTACATAACGAGCAATATCTTCGGGTAAGTCTGTTTGATCCCACAAGCGTCCAATACCTTCTTTATATTCCCCCGTTTTTTCTGATTCGTTTGAGGATAAACGATAACGACCTACACCAGAGTGTGTGTCCAAGTAAAAAAAGCCTTTTTCTTTGAGTTTAAGATTTTCCAAAATGAGCATTAAGACGATATGTTTCAAGACATCAGCATAATTGCCTGCGTGGAATGAGTGACGATAACTCAGCATAATATATCCTTTGTTTAATAACGAAGGCGAGCCCATTGACTCGCCTGATTATGCACTAAAGTGCGGTCATTTTTAGAAGAGTTCTTCTGGCTGGCTAACTGGCACGGGCGCTTTGCCTCCAGTACCATTTAAGCGTTGTTGTAATTCTGGTGGAACATAGTAACCGCGTTCTTGCATTTCGGAAACGTATGTACGGGTTGGTTCAGTTCCCACAATAAAGTATTCTTTTCGTCCACCGGATGGAGAGAGTAAACCAGTCATCGTATCAATACTTTTTTCCATAATTTTTGGTGGTAACGATAATTTACGTTCTGGTTTATCGCTCAATGCTGTTTTCATATAAGCGACCCAAGCTGGCATTGCAGTTTTCGCACCCGCTTCACCTTTACCTAATTCGCGTTTGTTATCATCAAACCCGACATAAGTTGTGGTTACTAAGTTTGCACCAAATCCCGCATACCAAGCCACTTTTGCACTATTGGTGGTACCTGTTTTACCGCCTATATCGCTACGTTTAATAGTTTGTGCGATACGCCAGCTGGTGCCTTTCCAGCTTAAACCTTGTTCACCATAAATCGCAGTATTTAAGGCGCTGCGAATTAAAAATGCTAATTCGCCACTGATTACTCGAGGGGCATATTCAGTTTTAGATGAACCATTTTTTGCATCCGCCATTAAATCAATCGCATCTTCTTTAAGTGCGGTGACATTTGACTGTAATTCTGGCAGTTCAGGCACAGTTTCAGGTTGTTGATCAACTTCTTCACCGTTTGTACTGTCATCTGATGGTTTTAAGGCATTTTCGCCTAAAGGAATATTCGCAAATCCGTTGATTTTGTCTTTCGTTTCACCATAAACAACAGGGATATCATTACATTCAATACAAGCAATTTTAGGGTTTGCAACGAATAAGTCTTTACCCGTGTTATCTTGAATTTTTTCAATGATATAAGGTTCAATGAGGAAACCGCCATTATCAAACACCGCATAAGCTCTAGCCATTTCTAATGGTGTGAAAGAGGCTGCGCCAAGCGCTAAGGCTTCACTTGCAAAATATTGATCACGTTTAAAACCAAAACGCTGTAAAAACTCTGCTGTGAAATCAATACCTGCTGTTTGAATAGCGCGAATAGCAATCATATTTTTAGATTGACCTAATCCTACGCGTAAACGCATTGGACCATCATAACGATCAGGTGAGTTTTTGGGTTGCCACAATTTTTGTCCAGGTTTTTGAATAGAAATTGGGCTGTCTTGTAATACACTAGAAAGTGTTAAGCCTTTTTCTAATGCCGCTGCGTAAATAAATGGTTTAATAGAGGAACCCACTTGAACTAAGGATTGAGTTGCTCGATTGAACTTACTTTGTTCATAGCTAAAGCCACCAACAATAGCTTCAATCGCACCATTATCTGAGTTAAGCGATACTAACGCAGAGTTAGCTGCTGGAATTTGTCCTAATTGCCATTCACCATTAGTGCGTTGACGAATCCAAATTTGCTCACCTACTTTTACAGGAGTGCTTCTGCCAGTCCAACGCATTGCATTAGTGGAGAGCGTCATTTTTTCACCGGATGCTAATAATAGATCTGCACCACCTTTTGCCATGCCAACCACAGCCGCTGGAATAAATGGGTTAGAATCTGGCAATTTACGTAAAAATGCTAGAATACGTTCATCATCCCAAGCCGCTTCATTTTTTTGCCATAAAGGCGCACCACCACGATACCCACGACGCATATCGTAATCAATTAAGTTGTTACGTACGGCTTTTTGGGCTTCAGCTTGGTCTTTTGAAAGTACAGTGGTAAATACTTTATAACCACTGGTGTAGGCGTTTTCTTCACCAAAACGGCGAACCATTTCTTGGCGTACCATTTCAGTGACATAATCAGCACGAAATTCAAATTTTGCACCATGATAACTGGCAACGATAGGCTCTTTTAATGCCGCATCATATTCTTCTTTGCTGATGTATTTTTCATCTAACATTCGGCTTAGCACCACATTGCGGCGTTCTTCTGAACGTTTTAAAGAATAAAGCGGGTTCATGGTTGAAGGTGCTTTTGGTAAGCCTGCGATAATGGCCATTTCCGATAACGTCAATTCATTTAATGATTTACCGAAATAGGTTTGTGCAGCAGCCGCAACACCATAAGAACGATAGCCTAAAAAGATTTTGTTTAAATAAAGCTCTAAGATTTCTTGTTTAGTGAGAGTATTTTCAATTTCTACCGCAAGCACGGCTTCACGAGCTTTACGAATAATGGTTTTTTCTGGGGTTAAGAAAAAGTTACGTGCTAATTGTTGGGTGATCGTACTTGCACCTTGTGATGCGCCACCATTATTCACTGCAACAAACAATGCTCGGGCAATGCCGATAGGGTCTAATCCGTGGTGATCGTAAAAGCGGCTATCTTCTGTCGCTAAAAATGCATCAATTAAGCGTTGTGGCACATCTGCTAATTTCACTGGAATACGTCGTTGCTCACCCACTTCACCAATTAATTTACCGTCGGCCGTATAAATCTGCATTGGCTGTTGTAATTCAACGGTTTTTAATGCTTCTACTGAGGGCAATTCTGATTTTAGGTGGAAATACAGCATTCCGCCTGCGACTAAACCTAAAATACATAAAGTTAATAGGGTACTAAATATTAATTTTGCGATCCGCATCGTAAAATTCTCGCTTCGTTAATGAATATTCTTGTCAAGAGACCTATGATTTGGCTGCTAAGTATAAAAGATTCAGTCTTTAAAGAATAGGAAAGAATATGCAATTCTCCCTGAAAAATCACCGCACTTTACAAATCGGAGTTCATTGTAAGCAGGATTATTTTGATTTTGTGTGGTTTGATGAACTTGAACAGCCACAATGTTATCAAGCCTCTATCAATGATAGTGATTTAAAAAATCGTTTTTTGCGACATTTAAAAAACCAATCTCAAGGGAAAACCTTTTCTTTGCAGTTTGTGGCGAGTATTTCTGCTCACTTGACTTGGTCGAAAGTATTAATGTTGCCGCAAATATTAAATGTGCAAGAATGTCATCAACAATGTAAATTTGTGATTGAGAAAGAGTTGCCTATTCCTTTGGATGAATTGTGGTTTGATTATATTTCTACTCCGTTAAAGCAAGGTTTCCGTTTAGAGATTACAGCCATTCGAGAGGCGAGTGCTAAAACTTATCTGCAGGATTTTCAACCATTTAGAATTAATGTGTTAGATGTTGTTCCTCATAGCATCTTGCGTGCATTTCAATATTTGTTGAATGAGCAAGTGCGGTCAGAAAATACCCTATTTTTATTTCAAGAAGATGACTATTGCTTGGCGATTTGTGAAAGAGCGCAGCAATCGCAAATTTTACAATCTCATGAAAATTTGACCGCACTTTATGAGCAATTTACCGAACGTTTTGAAGGGCAAATTGAACGAATTTTTGTTTATCAAATTCCTTCAAGTCATACGCCATTACCAGAAAACTGGCAGCGAGTAGAAACGGATTTACCTTTTATCGCACTTGGCAATGCGCTGTGGCAAAAAGATTTACATCAACAAAAAGTGAGTAGCTAAATGTCGATGAATTTATTGCCTTGGCGTACTTATCAACATCAAAAGCGTTTACGTCGTTTAGCTTTTTATATCGCTTTATTTATCTTGCTTGCTATTAATTTAATGTTGGCTTTTAGCAATTTGATTGAACAACAGAAACAAAATTTGCAAGCACAACAAAAGTCGTTTGAACAACTTAATCAGCAACTTTACAAAACCACCACGCAAATTGAACAGTTACGTAGTGCTGTGAAAGTTGGTGAAATTTTGCACTCTCTCACGAATAGACAAGTTCAAAATAGTTTGCAGCAATTAAGTGAATTGCCTCTTCAGAAAGGCGAATTAAACCGATTTAAACAAGATGCCTATAACTTAAGTTTGGAAGGTCGAGCACAAGATCAAACAGAATTTGAATCGGTACATCAATTTTTAAATAAACATTTTCCCAATGTGAAATTAAGTCAAGTTCAGCCTGAACAACATACATTGTTTTTTCGCTTTGATATGGAGCAAGGAGAGGAAAAGTGAAAGCCTTTTTTAACGATCCTTTTACTCCTTTTGGAAAATGGCTAAGTCAGCCTTTTTATGTGCACGGTTTAACTTTTTTATTGTTATTAAGTGTGGTGATTTTTCGCCCCGTTTTAGATTATATCGAGGGGAGCTCGCGTTTTCATGAAATCGAAAATGAGTTAGCGGTGAAACGTTCAGAATTGTTACATCAACAGAAAATTTTAACTTCTTTACAGCAGCAATCGGAAAGTCGAAAACTTTCTTCAGAACAGGCTGCACAAATTATGCCGTTGAATAAACAAATTCAACGTTTAGCTGCGCGTAACGGTTTATCTCAGAATTTACGTTGGGAAATGGGGCAACAGCCCATTTTGCATTTACAGCTTACAGGGCATTTTGAAAAAACGAAGACATTTTTAACCGCACTTTTAGCTAATACGTCACAGCTTTCTGTAAGTCGGCTGCAATTTATGAAACCCGAAGACAGCCCATTGCAAACCGAGATTATTTTTCAGCTAGATAAGGAGACAAAATGAAACATTGGTTTTTCCTGATTATATTATTTTTTATGAATTGTAGTTGGGGACAAGATCCTTTCGATAAAACACAGCGTAACAGTTCTCAGTTTGATAACGCACAAACAGTAATGGAACAGACAGAAATAATTTCCTCAGATGTACCTAATAATCTATGTGGAGCGGATGAAAATCGCCAAGCAGTTGAAATTCCTTTGAACGCTTTAAAATTGGTAGGCGTAGTGATTTCTAAAGATAAAGCCTTTGCGTTATTGCAGGATCAGGATTTGCAAATTTACAGTGTTTTAGAGGGCGTTGATGTGGCTAAAGAGGGCTATCTAGTGGAAAAAATTCATCAAAATAAAGTGCAATTTATGCGTAAGCTCGGTGAGCAATGTGATAGCACTGAACAGAAAGAATTAAGTTTTTAAAGGAAGATTATGAAGAAATATCTTTTAAAGTGCGGTTGTTTTTTAATGTATTTTTGGTTGCCATTAATCGTTTTTGCTAACCCCAAAACTGATAACGAACGTTTTTTTATTCGTTTGTCGCAAGCGCCTTTAGCTCAAACTCTGGAGCAATTAGCTTTCCAACATGACGTCAATTTAGTGATGGATGAGACGCTAGAAGGCAATATTTCTTTGAAATTAGATAATATTGACATGCCACGTTTGCTACAAATAATCGCTAAAAGTAAGAAGCTTACTTTGAATAAAGATGAGGGTATTTATTATCTGAATGGAGGGCTATCAGGCAAAGGTCAAGTTGCAGGAAATCTTGCTACAAATGAACTGCACTTAGTGAGCCATACGGTAAAACTCCATTTTGCTAAAGCCTCTGAATTAATGAAATCCTTAACAACAGGAAGTGGATCGTTGCTTTCGCCTGCAGGGAGCATTACCTTTGATGATCGTAGTAATTTACTGGTTATTCAGGATGAACCTCGTTCTGTGCAAAATATTAAAAAATTAATTTCTGAAATGGATAAACCTATTGAGCAGATCGCTATTGAAGCTCGTATTGTGACAATTACGGATGAGAGTTTGAAAGAACTTGGCGTTCAGTGGGGGATTTTTAATCCAACGGAAAATGCTGCGCGTGTAGCCGGCAGCTTAGCCGGTAATGGCTTTGAAAATATTGCGGATAATCTTAATGTAAATTTTGCGACAACGACGACACCTGCTGGCTCGATAGCATTACAAGTCGCGAAAATTAATGGGCGATTGCTTGATTTAGAATTGAGTGCGTTGGAGCGTGAAAATAATGTAGAAATTATCGCTAGTCCTCGCTTACTAACCACGAATAAGAAAAGTGCGAGTATTAAACAGGGAACAGAAATTCCTTATGTTGTGAGCAATACTCGTAACGATACGCAATCTGTGGAATTTCGTGAGGCAGTGCTAGGTTTGGAAGTGACACCACATATTTCTAAAGATAACAATATTTTGCTTGATTTATTGGTGAGCCAAAATTCCCCAGGTTCTCGTGTCGCTTATGGACAAAACGAGGTGGTTTCTATTGATAAGCAAGAAATTAATACTCAAGTTTTTGCCAAAGATGGGGAAACCATTGTGCTTGGCGGCGTGTTCCACGATACGATCACAAAAAGCGAAGATAAAGTGCCAGTACTTGGCGATATACCAGGGATTAAACGATTGTTTAGTAAAGAAAGTGAACGACATCAAAAACGTGAGCTAGTGATTTTCGTGACGCCGCATATTTTAAAAGCAGGAGAAACGTTAGATGCTTTGAAGCAAAAAAGTGCGGGTAAAAAATAACTTTTTTAGATGATGAATTTTTTTAATTTTCGCTGTATCCACTGTCGTGGCAATCTTTATGTCGCAAAAAATGGGCTATGTTCACGTTGCCAAAAACAAATTAAATCTTTTCCTTATTGCGGTCATTGTGGTTCGGAATTGCAATATTATGCGCAGCATTGTGGTAATTGCCTTAAACAAGAACCTAGTTGGGATAAGATAGTCATTATTGGGCATTATGTTGAGCCACTTTCTATATTGATTCACCGTTTTAAATTTCAAAATCAATTTTGGATTGACCGCACTTTGGCTCGGCTTTTATATCTTGCGGTGCGTGATGCTAAACGAACGCATCAACTTAAATTGCCAGAAGCAATCATTCCTGTGCCTTTATATCATTTTCGTCAGTGGCGACGGAGTTATAATCAGGCTGATTTATTATCTCAGCAATTAAGTCGTTGGCTGGATATTCCTAATTTGAATAATATCGTAAAACGCGTGAGACACACGCATCCCCAACGTGGTTTGAGTGCAAAAGATCGTCGTCAGAATTTAAAAAATGCCTTTTCTCTTGCTGTTTCGAAAAATGAATTTCCTTATCGTCGTGTCGCGCTGGTGGATGATGTAATTACTACTGGTTCTACACTCAATGAAATCTCAAAATTATTGCGAAAATTAGGTGTAGAGGAGATCCAAGTGTGGGGGCTGGCGCGGGCTTAATATAAAGCACTGGAAAAAAAAGCGCGATGAGCGTATTATTCCCGATACTTTCTCTCAAGTATTTAGGACATAATATTATGGAACAAGCAACCCAGCAAATCGCTATTTCTGATGCCGCACAAGCGCATTTTCGAAAACTTTTAGACACGCAAGAAGAAGGAACGAATATTCGTATTTTCGTGGTTAATCCAGGCACACCCAACGCGGAATGTGGCGTATCTTATTGCCCACCGAATGCCGTAGAAGAAAGTGATTTTGAAATGAAATATGACACTTTTTCTGCATTTATTGATGAGGTCAGCCTGCCTTTCTTAGAAGAAGCAGAAATTGATTATGTTACTGAAGAACTTGGTGCGCAACTTACCTTAAAAGCACCAAATGCCAAAATGCGTAAGGTGGCTGATGATGCGCCATTAATTGAACGTGTTGAATATGTGATACAAACTCAAATTAATCCACAGCTTGCAAGTCATGGTGGACGCATAACCTTAATTGAAATTACTGAAGATGGTTACGCAATTTTACAATTTGGTGGTGGCTGTAATGGTTGCTCAATGGTGGACGTTACGTTAAAAGATGGCGTAGAAAAACAACTTATTAGCCTATTCCCTAATGAATTAAAAGGTGCAAAAGATGTAACCGAACATCAGCGTGGAGAGCACTCTTATTATTAGTGAGTGGTAAAAAGAAGATTTATAATAACCGCACTTTGAAAGTGCGGTTATTTTTATGGAGTAAAAAATGAAAACACTTCATCCAGATGATTTTGGTTATTGGTTGCTTACTCAAGGTTCGAATCTTTATTTGCTGAATAATGAGTTGCCTTGTGGTACGGCTAAAACACTTGGAATGGAAGGATTGCAGGCAATGCAAATCGGGGAATGGAAAAATCATCCGTTACGGCTTGTGGCTGAGCAAGAAAGTGATGAACGGGAATATGTAAGTTTACGTGGATTACTTTCACTACCAGAGGATGAATTCCATGTATTAAGCCGAGGTGTGGAAATTAATCATTTCCTGAAAACCCATAAATTCTGTGGAAAGTGCGGTCATAAAACACAACAAACTCAAGAAGAGCTTGCCGTGCAATGCACTCACTGCGGGTATCGAACTTATCCTGTAATTTGCCCATCCATTATTGTTGCAATTCGACGTGGCAAAGAAATATTGCTTGCTAATCACAAGCGTCATTATCACCCGAACGGAGGAATGTATACCACTCTTGCAGGTTTTGTAGAGGTCGGTGAAACATTTGAACAAGCGGTGCGGAGAGAGGTTTTTGAGGAAACAGGGATTTTGATAAAAAATATTCGTTATTTTGGTAGCCAGCCTTGGGCATTTCCGAATTCTCAAATGGTCGGTTTTCTTGCTGATTATGAGAGCGGTGAAATTACTTTGCAGGAAAGTGAAATTCATGATGCGAAGTGGTTTTCTTATGATCAACTCTTGCCAGAATTACCGCCAACAGGTACTATCGCACATAAACTTATACATGCGACGCTTGAGCTTTGTCGAGCAGAGGATAATCAGAAGGAAATCTAAATGTCAGTATTAAAAAATGATCGTTATTTAAAAGCTTTATTACGTGAATCAGTGGATTACACCCCTGTTTGGATGATGCGTCAAGCTGGACGTTATTTGCCTGAATATAAAGCGACGCGTGCCCAAGCAGGAGATTTTATGTCACTTTGTCGCAATGCTGACTTAGCTTGTGAGGTGACGCTCCAACCGCTTCGTCGTTATGATTTAGATGCTGCGATTTTATTTTCTGATATTTTGACTATTCCAGATGCTATGGGGCTAGGTTTAAGTTTTGGTGCGGGGGAAGGTCCTAAATTTGCCCGACCAATTGAGTGTAAAAGCGCGGTAGAAAATTTACCTATTCCAGATCCTGAGGAAGAACTTCAATATGTTATGAATGCTGTACGCACAATTCGTGGTGAGCTAAAAGGCGAGGTCCCTCTCATTGGTTTCTCTGGTAGTCCTTGGACATTAGCTACTTATATGGTAGAAGGTGGCTCAAGTAAGACTTTCGGAAAAATCAAAAAAATGATGTATTCTGATCCGAAAACACTTCATTTATTACTCGATAAACTGGCTGATTCCATCACGCTTTATTTGAGTGCCCAAATTAAGGCTGGCGCTCAGGCTGTGATGATCTTTGATACTTGGGGCGGAGTGTTGGGACATAGAGAATATTTAGATTTCTCTCTTCAGTATATGCATAAAATTGTAGATGGATTGATTCGTGAGAATGATGGTCGTCGAGTCCCCGTAACATTGTTCACCAAAGGTGGTGGTTTATGGTTAGAAGCCATAGCTAATACCGGATGTGATGCGATTGGATTAGATTGGACAGTGAATCTTGCTGATGCTAAAGCACGTGTAGGGCATAAAGTTGCATTGCAGGGTAATATGGATCCAAGCGTATTGTATGCATCATCAGAGCGTATCGAACAAGAAGTTCAATCAATCTTAGCTGATTTTGGTACTGGAAGTGGTCATGTATTTAATCTTGGGCATGGAATTCATCAAGATGTGCCAGAAAATGCACCTAAAGTTTTTGTAGATGCGGTGCACCATTATTCTAGAATCTATCATAAATAAGAGAATATCATGCGAAATCCAATTCATAAACGTTTGGAGAATTTAGAAAGTTGGCAACATCTTACTTTTATGGCTGCATTATGTGAACGAATGGCACCTAATTTCAATTTATTCTGTCAGATGAATAATCTTGAAATGGAAGTAAAGGTTTATCAAAACATACTTAATCTAGTATGGGAATATTTAACCGTAAAAGATGCGAAAATCAATTTTGAGAGTCAGCTTGAAAAATTAGAAGAAATTATTCCTGATGTAAATGATTATAATAGTTTTGGGGTTATTCCAGCGTTAGATGCGTGTCAATCTCTTTCAGAGATATTACACGGCATCATAGCGGGCGAAACCTTAGAAAGAGCGGTTGAAATTAGTCAAATTTCTTTAGGTACAATCACGAGTTTGCTAGAAACTGAAACAGGACGAGATTGGACTGAACATGAATTGAAAGAAAGTGAAGAGATCCAAGGTGAATTAGATATACAATGGCAAGTTTATCGTTTGCTTAAAGAGTGTGAAAAGCGAGATATTGCTTTAATTTTAGGCTTAAAGAATGAAATTAGAGCTGAAGGTATATCTAATATTGGTATAGAATTCCATCAATAATGTGATATTTGTCACAAAAAATGAAAATCTTTCTTTTATTTCTTTGAAAGTTAGATTATCCTTTGCAAAGCTATTGCGGTAAAGCCCGCTGGCGTATTTAAATAGTAAAATTTTTCTTTTAACAGAAGGTACAAATTTATGAACAAAACAGATCTAATTGATGCGATTGCAAGCGCAGCAGAATTAAATAAAAAACAAGCTAAGGCTGCATTAGAAGCTACTTTAGATGCAATCACAGCAAGTCTTAAAAAAGAAGAGCCTGTACAATTAATCGGTTTCGGTACATTCAAAGTAAATAAACGCGCAGCGCGTACTGGTCGTAACCCACAAACTGGTGCTGAAATTAAAATCGCCGCATCTAAAGTACCAGCATTCGTATCTGGTAAAGCATTAAAAGACGCAATTAAATAATTAATATTTGAATGATTTTAAACCCTGCTAGTGAGCAGGGTTTTTTGTTACCTAAAATTTACTTTACAAAACAATATTACTTGCATAAACTTTTGAATCGAAATTTTTTTATCTAAAGATAGCTTAATGAAAAAAAATAGCCAGTCTCGTAATACTAAACAACGTCGCCATACTATTATGCAACTTTTACAAGAACAAGGTGAAGTGAGCGTAGAACAGCTAGTGCAGCTTTTTGATATATCTGAAGTGACTATTCGTAAAGACTTAAGTGCGCTAGAAACAAATGGTTTTTTATTGCGTAAATACGGCGGCGCAATTTTAATGCCAAAAGAAATTATGGATGAAAACGAAAATGATGAACTTATGAAACGAAAGTTTGTCATAGCAAAAGCCGCCGCCGAGCGTATTCGCGATCATAACCGTATTATCGTAGATAGCGGTAGTACTACGGCGGCTCTGATTAAACAACTTAATTTAAAACAAGGCTTAGTGGTCATGACGAATTCACTTTCGGTGGCAACAGAATTGAGAGCATTAGAAAATGAGCCAACGTTGCTGATGACTGGTGGAACTTGGGATACTCGTTCGGAATCGTTTCAAGGAAAAGTAGCTGAACAGGTGCTGCGTTCTTACGATTTTGACCAACTTTTTATTGGTGCGGATGGCATTGATTTAGCGCGAGGCTCTACGACTTTTAATGAACTTGTAGGATTAAGCCAGGTGATGGCGGAAGTTTCACGTGAAGTTGTTGTGATGGTGGAATCTCAGAAAATTGGTCGGAAAATGCCAAATTTAGAATTAACTTGGCAACAAATTGATGTGCTTATTACTGATACGGGATTATCAGAACAAGATAAACAAGCCATTTTGGCTCATGGCGTAGAAGTAATTTGCGTATAAAGTGCGGTTAAAAAATAGACGTATTTTTTATTTAATGAACAGTAAGGAAAGCTTATGTGTGGTATTGTCGGCGCGGTAGCGCAACGTGATGTAGCGGAAATCTTAATTAATGGTTTACATCGTTTGGAATATCGTGGTTATGATTCTGCAGGCGTAGCAGTGGTAAATGAAAATTATGAATTACAACGCGTGCGCTGCTTAGGTAAGGTTAAAGCATTAGATGAGGCTGTATCGGAGAAACCATTGATTGGTGGTACAGGGATTGCGCATACTCGTTGGGCAACGCATGGTGAGCCATCGGAAACCAATGCTCATCCACATGTGTCAGGTACCTTTGCCGTAGTACATAACGGGATTATTGAAAATCATGAGGAACTTCGAGCATTACTAAAATCTCGTGGTTATGTCTTTTTATCACAAACAGATACTGAAGTGATCGCTCACCTCGTTGAGTGGGAAATGCGTAGCACGGATTCACTTTTAGAAGCTGTGAAAAAAGCAGTAAAACAACTCACGGGCGCATATGGTATGGTGGTAATGGACAGCCGTTATCCTGAACATTTAGTCGCAGCTCGTTCTGGCAGTCCGCTAGTGATTGGCTTAGGTATCGGTGAAAATTTCTTAGCCTCAGATCAACTTGCGCTTTTAAGTGTTACCCGCCGTTTTATCTTTTTAGAAGAAGGGGATATTGCAGAAATTACACGCCGTACAGTTGATATTTATGATACGTACGGAAATAAAGTTGAGCGTGAAATTCACGAATCTAATCTTGAAAATGATGCGGCAGAGAAAGGTAAATTCCGTCATTTTATGCAGAAAGAAATTTACGAACAGCCAACCGCACTTATCAATACAATGGAAGGGCGTATCAATCATGAAAATGTGATCGTCGATTCAATTGGCAATGGTGCAAAAGGCATTTTAGAAAAAGTTGAGCATATTCAAATTGTTGCTTGTGGTACATCCTATAATGCAGGTATGGTGGCGCGTTATTGGTTTGAATCTTTGGCTGGAGTGAGCTGTGATGTTGAAATTGCCTCAGAGTTCCGTTATCGCAAATTTGTTACCCGTCCAAATAGCTTATTGATTACACTTTCTCAATCTGGCGAAACAGCCGATACTTTAGCTGCACTTCGTTTAGCGAAAGAAAAGGGCTACATGGCGGCCTTAACAATTTGTAATGTGGCAGGCTCTTCGCTAGTACGCGAATCAGATCTTGCATTTATGACTCGTGCCGGTGTTGAGGTGGGAGTGGCATCAACAAAAGCATTTACGACACAGCTCGCTGCGTTATTAATGTTGGTGACGGCACTTGGTAAAGTTAAAGGTCATATTTCTGCAGAAAAAGAGCATGAAATTATCAAAGCAATGCAATCTTTACCTGCGGAAATCGAAAAAGCGTTAGCATTTGATACAGAAATTGAAGCATTGGCTGAAGATTTTGCTGAAAAACATCATGCGCTTTTCTTAGGTCGTGGTGCATTTTATCCAATTGCCGTAGAGGCCTCTTTGAAATTGAAAGAGATTTCTTATATTCATGCTGAAGCGTATGCGGCTGGAGAATTGAAACATGGTCCATTAGCGTTGATCGATGCTGATATGCCAGTAATTGTTGTGGCACCAAATAATGAATTATTAGAGAAAGTAAAATCGAACATTGAAGAGGTTCGTGCTCGTGGTGGCCAATTATACGTATTTGCTGATAAAGAAGCGGGCTTTACACCAAGTGAAGGAATGAAAATCATCACGATGCCAAAAGTCAATGATATTGTTGCACCGATTTTTTATACTATTCCAATGCAGTTGCTTTCTTATCATGTGGCTTTAATTAAAGGTACTGATGTAGATCAACCTCGTAACTTAGCGAAATCCGTCACCGTAGAATAAAGTGCGGTTGATTTTAAGATAAATTTAAAGCACAGGTTATAGCTTGTGCTTTATCTGATTGAATGAAAAGGGCGAACATAAAAATGTTCGCCCTTTTCTATCTAAAAAAACGTATAACTTAGCCCATACCGTATTTTTTTAGTTTTTTACGTAATGTACCACGGTTGATACCAAGCATATTTGCTGCACGGGTTTGATTACCACGAGTATATTGCATAATCATATCTAACATCGGGTGTTCAACTTCCGCTAATACTAATTCGTAAAGATCATTCACATCTTGACCATCTAATTGCGCTAAATAATTACGCAATGCTTGTTTTACTGAATCGCGTAATGGTTTGTTGGTCACTTGTGATTGCGCATTTAATACTGATACCGTTAAGGCTTCAGCAGGATTACGTTGTTGTTCTAACATTTTTCTTTATCCAAAATTAAATTGAAAAAATCTTCCAATACAATAAGTTGCTCTTTTGGATCACTAATTGCATTAAAAGTCTGTTTAAAAACGGAATCAGGTTGAATTCCCTGTAAATACCAAGCCACGTGTTTACGCGCAATGCGATAGCCTTTTTGTTCGCCATAGAATTGATGTAATTCTTGAATATGACGCAAAATTTGACCGCACTTTTCGTTTAAACTTGGCATTTGGCTTATCGAGTCATGCTCAATTAGGTTTTCCACAGCTTGAAATAGCCAAGGGTTACCTAGCGCAGCACGGCCGATCATAATGGCATCCGCTCCGGTATAATCGAGAACGAATTTTGCTTTCCGAGCAGAATCAATATCACCATTGGCTATAACCGGTATGGCAATCGCTTGTTTAACGGCTTTGATGTTGTCATATTCCGCTTCACCTTCAAAAAGACAAGCGCGTGTACGACCATGCACTGTTAATGCTTGTATGCCACATTGTTCTGCAATTTTGCCGATTTGAACGCAGTTACGATTAGATTTATCCCAGCCTGTACGAATTTTTAAGGTCACCGGCACATTGACGGCTGCCACTACTTCTCGCAAGATTTTTTCCACCAAATCTGGAAATTGCAACAATGCAGAGCCTGCGAGTTTGCGATTTACTTTTTTGGCAGGACACCCCATATTAATGTCAATGATTTGTGCGCCATATTCCACGTTAATAGCCGCAGCTTGTGCCATTTCTAGTGGATCACTGCCTGCAATTTGCACGGCATTGAGACCTAAATCTTCGCTATGTGCCAAACGCAATTTGGATTTTTCAGTATGCCAAACTTGCGGATTTGTGGACATCATTTCTGAAAATGTGAGTCCAGCACCATAATATGCACAAAGACGACGGAAAGGCTGGTCGGTAATACCCGCCATTGGTGCAAGTAAAACACGATTTCTTAATTGGTATGAACCGATTCGCATTTTACGTTACCTTCCTAGCAAGCCTAAATCTAATTAGTGTCGAACTGGTCGACGACCGACAAGGCTGGCTATAATACGCATTTTGCCTTACTTTGCAAAGTGAAATTTGTTTAAAAAATACACTTTTTTTGATTGACAAAAAGAAATTAAAGCGTTTTTAATTTACCCGTAATTCGGCACCATTCTTCTCTCACTGCGACAGGCTCTAACGTAAATGTTTGCGTATAGGCGTCACATACCGATTGAGCTTGAGTTTCTAAAATGCCCGATAAACCAAGAACGCCATTAGGTTTAACAAGTTGACTAATGATTGGGTAAAGTTCTTTGAGAGGGCCAGCAAGAATATTTGCCACCACGACATCAGCTTTTAAATCAGAGGGTTTTTCATCAGATAAGAACAGCTGTAGGCGATCTGCAACGCCATTTTGCTCGGCATTATTGCGACTGGCTAGAATTGCTTGTGGATCGATATCAATTCCCACCGCACTTTTCGCACCAAGTTTTAATGATGCAATAGCTAAAATGCCTGAACCACAACCAAAATCGATGACGGTTTTATCTTTTAAATCAAGGCCATCTAGCCATTCTAAACATAGTGCCGTTGTAGGATGAGTGCCAGTACCAAACGCTAAACCTGGGTCGAGCATCACATTGACGGCGTTTTCATCAGGCACATCACGCCAACTTGGACAAATCCATAAACGCTGACCAAATTGCATTGGGTGGAAGTTATCCATCCATTCGCGCTCCCAGTCTTTATCTTCTATTTGTTCAATTTTGTATGCCGTATTGCTATCTAAGTGTTTCGCTTCTTTTAATAATCGAACGATTTCTGCCATATCTGTTTCTGCATCAAATAACGCAATAACATCGGTGTTGCCCCATAAACGAGTTTCACCAGGCAAAGGCTCAAAAATCGGTGTATCTTGACTATCCATAAAAGTCACAGAAACGGAGCCGATTTCTTCTAAAAAATCACTCATTTGTTCTGCTTTTTCATTGGTGCTATTTAGGCGAATTTGAATCCAAGCCATTTGTTTTATCCTTTATTTCATAAAATGGGGCGTATTATACCGATTTTTTCAAAAGTTTCGGCAGTAAAGTCGAACCAAGTGTAGCTAGCATGATGATTGTTATACCAAGTGCGGCTGAAAATGACAGCGTTTCGCCAAGTAATGATACGGCAAATAAGATGCCGAATAGCGGTTCAAGTGCAACTAAAATACCGGAGATATTGGCATCCACACTATTAAGGCCTTTATTCCATAACCAATAGGCAAGCCAACTACAGCCAATGGCAAGATATAATAAACCAGCAATACCCGTAGAATTTAATGATATTTGCCAGTTTTCTGTGAGTAATAGTGTAAATGGTAACGTTGTGACTGTCCCAAGTACAATGCTGACGGAAGTATAGGCTTGCGTTGAGACTTTGGCCACAACTCGCTGTGTCCAACGTAATACGGCAGCGAAAATGATCCCAGCACTTAGTACTAATAAACAGCCGAATAAACTGATGTTATCAATGCCTTCATTATTTTTTCCACCATTGATTAAAATCGCCACGCCAATAAATGCCATTGCACCGAATAGCCAGTGAAACCATTTCGCTTTGTCTTTAAAGAAGAAATGCCCGACAAATACAACGAGCAGCGGTTCTAGCCCAATCATGGTGACTGCACTGGACGCAGATGTATATTTTAGTCCGATGAATTGCAATAAAAATACGGCGGTATAGTTAAAGAATGCTAACCACCAAAGCTGTTTACGCATTGGTTTATCAATTTTTTTCCAACGGCGTAAAAAGAGTGGCATGACAATAATCATTGCAATAATTAACCGCACTTGCACAACAAGCACAGGATCCATCATCGAATAAGTGAGTTTACCGACGATTAATGAACTGCTCCAAATAAGTAGCGCAAGAATTTGATAGAGCATTGATGTATCCCTGTGAATTGTTCCAATTCTATGTTTTAGCGTAGAAATTGCTGAAAGTGAGAAAATTAAATATCACCTTCCTCTCATTTAGAAGAAGGTGACAGCATATTGATTAATGCTTAAAGTGCGGTAACTTTTAATTGAGTTTTTTCAATACGACGTTCGCCCAATTTATTACCCACTAAAAAGGCAATTAATCCAAATACTAATGACGGTACGATTTGATGGAAATTAAATAATTTTATGCCAAGTTGAGTGAGCAAGATATAACTTCCCAAGCCGATAATCATTGAGCTTAACGCACCATAAGCATTTGCTTTATCCCAGTAAATACCCAGCACAATCACCCATAAAAATGCGGCTTCTAGTCCACCAAAGGCAAACAGATTTAACCAAATAATCATATCTGGTGGATTGAGTGCAGCAAAGATTAAAAGTGCGGTCAAAATCAGAGTAATAATAGATGAAAAATAACTTACTTTTTTCTCATTTTTTGCTGCTTCTGGTTTCGTAGAAAGGTATAAATCTTTTACAAAAATAGAAGAAGATTGAATAAGTTGCGCATCAATTGTGGACATAATTGCTGACATTGGTGCGGCTAAGAAAATACCGGCAATAATAGGTGGTAAGACTTTTAGCATTAAAGTTGGAATTACTTGATCTGATACGGTTAAATTTGGAATCACTGCACGACCAAGTGCACCGGCTAAGTGCATACCGAACATAATGATGGAAAGAACAATTGTTCCTATCAGCATGCCTCTATGTAAGGCTTTGCTATCTTTAAATGCCATGCATCGAACAGCAGTATGTGGAAGACCGACGACACCGAAACAGACGAGCACCCAGAAGGAAGCCATAAATTGAAAATCTAGCATTCCATTTGGCCCGTAAGGCGTGACTAAAGCAGGATCGATTTCAGTTAATTTATTAACCGCACTTTCTACCCCACCGAGCGCATAAATGGTTCCTACAAGGAGAATAATAGTACCTAAAATCATGACAGTACCTTGAATGGTATCCGTGAGTACGACGGCACGAAACCCCCCGATAAATGTATAGATACCTACCGTTAAAGCAAATAAGAGCAATGCTTGAGTATAAGAAATACCTATGGTTGTTTCTAATAAACGCGCACCACCAATAAATTGCACGGTCATGGCCGCAAAAAATGCGAGAAGAAGGGCAAGGCTTGATAGCCAGACTAAATATTTGTTTTTATAACGATAAAGGAAAAGATCGTTAATCGTTAACGCATTGGTTTCTCTTGATAATAGCGCGAATTTTTTACCTAATGCGCCTAATGCAAGCCACGCTGCTGGGACTTGAATCATCGCAAGTAATACCCAGCCTAATCCATATTTATAAGCTGCTCCAGGGCCGCCTACAAAAGAACTTGCACTGGCATAAGTTGACGCGGTTGTCATTGCAAGAACAAAACCAGTCATCGAGCGATTACCTACATAATATTCCGTTAGGAAATCGCCTTTGGTTCGTTTTACATAAGCGAAAATCGCAGCACCAAATATAAATGCAAGATAAATAATTAAAGGGAGAATAATACCTAAATTCATTTTTGATTCTCCTCATCCTTGATTTCAAGAGAGATATCTTGATAAATAATTTTGATAATCCAATGGCCAATTACAATAAACAGAATAGGCAAATAAATACAAGAGAGTTCGAACCAGAGGGGGAAACCAATCGGCCCTTGAGTTTCTTTAGGCAAATAAGCACATAAGCACCAACCTATCACATATAAAATAGATAGACCTAATGCCCAACTAGCTTCCTTGGCCGCTTGTTGGTAACGTTGTTTTAATGTCATGTTTCTTCCTTAAAATTTTTATAAGTGAAAGTATATTTTTGAATGGTATAAGGGGCATATATTTTATACGCCCCTTATGTTTGCTAATCTTACAACTTTTTTGAATAATTCAAAATGTTTTGCTGATTTCTAAGTAAATTCGATTTTTATCATATTCATAAAAAGGATGAGTACTGCTTACCTTTTGATACGACCAAGATAATTTCGGTGTGATTCCCCAGATATGAAAGTTTCTATGCCAGATAGTAAATACTGATGCATATTCCTTATTTTTCTGGCGAATACCAATAAGATCTTTTTCTTTATAGGCACGTTGTGCATAATTCAGGATTAAACGAGTTGATATTCCCGCTTTCCATTCTTTCCCGCATCCTAATCGGACATTTTTTCGTTGATAAGCGTTATCTAAATCTCGAGTATTTTCGCGATTATAATCAACGCCACCAAACCAATATTGTCCACTTTTCGCCAGGTAAAGTAGCGTAGCGGAAGCTAGATAGTTATTTCCATTTAAATGTTTACGAGTTTCATAGCGTTGTTCACCATACTCAAGTGCGGTCGAAATTTGCCATTTTTCATTTAGCCAATTGGATAAATCCAATCTAGCACCTGAATTTTTAGAGTATTGTTTCATCGTATTTCCGCCAGATGAGCCGCCCGCATACCAACGCTTCTCAGTAAATGGCATTAATGAGAGTTCAAATCGTGCAGTTTGGTATCCAAGACCCACACCAGCTCTCGCGTTAAATTCATTATATTTCTTGTTATCCCAATAATATTTCCCACTACCTTCCAAGGATAATTTTGTAAAGTAGTTGTGAGGTAATGACCATTTCTTTTCAGCATTCCCAAAATACGAAAATCCTCTGGCACTTTCTTTTTCCCAAGCTGTCCAGTTGTCAATTTTGGTGCCTGCTTTTGGTGCATTATTGATATTACTTTCATTTAAAAAACTAAATCCACCTTGGATTTTCCATTGATCTCGTTGATTCAATGCAGAAAGATATTGTTCAATTATTTTTACGGAATCAGGAGAAACTTGCTCTGCTCTTAACTTTTGAAATTGATCTTTTGCCGCCTCGTTATCATTATTCAGAAACAAGGCTTGAGCTAATTGATAGCGTAAAGGTAAAAGATCAGTTTTTTGTGAAAATAAGTGTCGGTAGGCTTTAACGGAATCAGAAAAATGTCCTTTTTCTCGTAAATTAATCGCTTCAGCCCATTCTAACAAAAATGGATCTTTTTTAGGTAAAGGCTGATATAGCGGTAACAAAAGCTGTACTACTTCACCATTATTTTGTAATACGGCAGGAATAAGACCGCGAATAATCAAATCTGGATGTTTCGCTAATTCTTCTTTTGTAATCGATAATTTTGACGGATTATTATTCGTCAAAAGTGCGGGTGTTTTTTGTGGCAAATTTGGTTTAGCCAAATGTAGCTGTTCATCTAAACGCCCATCATGTGGCTGAGGAGATTTTTCCTCAGCAAGAGAATATGAAGTAAGAAATAATGATGAGCTGAGAAATAAAATAAATTTAGTTTGTATATTCATTTTTATTCTTATTGAGAAAAAATAAAGCAAGCCTGAGCTTGCTTTAATTAAATAAAATAAAGATTATTTTTTGGCTGCGAATGTACCACCCCAAGAATTATCATTTGCTTTCACTAAACCGCCTAATTCTTTCGCGTTTTCACCATAAAATTTACCTTCGGCAATACCTTGAGATTTAAAAGCATCGGATTGAGCGATACCTGAGAAGGTATTTCCTGAAATATCAGCCTTAATATTTAATTTTGTGTTATTAACAGATAAAGAACCTGTTAATTTTTTATTTATAAAATCAGCACTAAATTGAGAAGTGCCAACGGCTTCATCAGTATCACCTAATTCGTCATGGTAAGATGATAGGATGCTATCGCCTGTATTATAATTTACCGTACCACCAACGGGCATATTTCTCGTTAGGTTACCATTATAAAAGAAGTAGGTATCTTCATTTTCATTTTTACTTAATACTGTGCCAATACGAGTATCGGTGTATTTGCCACAACAAACTTTAAGATCTCGAGAGGTTTCTATTCCATCTATAGAAACTTTGTCCGATCTAATATCTAACCATCTATCTGATTTAACAGAAAGTGAGGAAAGAGGGATTTTAGTACCATCAATATATAAAGTATTTAGATCAGAATTAGTAGTAATATCTACTGTTTTTAATGTTACGTGTTCATCTTCTCCTGAAATAATAAAAGCACCTCCAATTTTATCATTATCTTTTATTTCCAGATTATTAGGATTAGAAACGTTTACTGGGGGATTTAATATATTCTTGTTTGGAGTAGAATTATTTTTGGAATTATCCGGTGTATGAATTGATGTACTAGGTGTATGTGCTGATTGTGAATTACCACTTCCACCACCACTTCCACAAGCCGTTAATGTTAGGGCTGCAAGTATCGTTAAACTAAATTTTTTTAAATTGATGTTCATAATTTCTCCTAAAATAACTGATGGAGGATTATATAGAAAAAACGATTAATTGTCTTAATAAACTATCGATATAATTGTTTTTTTATAATAAAAGTCTATAAAATCAATAAGAAAATGGCTAACACCTGTTAGCCATTTAAATTTTAATTATTCATGCATACCTAATTTTTTCTCCAAATAGTGGATGTTTGTTCCACCTTTTTGGAAATTTTCATCTTCAAGAATTAATTCATGAAGTGGGATGTTGGTCTTGATACCATCAATAATTGTTTCAGATAATGCATTTTGCATACGACGGATTGCAACTTCACGTGTATCACCATAAGTGATAAGTTTTGCGATCATAGAGTCGTAATGTGGAGGCACCGTATATCCGCCATAAACATGAGAATCCCAACGAACGCCCAATCCGCCCGGTGAATGTAAGTGATTTACTTTGCCCGGAGATGGTAAGAATGTTTTTGGATCTTCTGCATTAATACGGCATTCGATTGCATGGCCTTTAACTTTGATGTCTTCTTGTTTAAAGGAAATTGGCAAGCCTGCCGCAATACGCAATTGCTCTTTCACTAAATCTACACCTGTAATCATTTCAGTTACTGGGTGTTCCACTTGGATACGCGTATTCATTTCAATGAAATAGAATTCGCCATTTTCATATAAGAATTCAAACGTACCTGCTCCGCGATAGCCGATTTCTACGCAGGCTTTTGCACAGCGTGAACCAATATCACGGCGAACTTCTTCTGTGATACCTGGAGCTGGTGCTTCTTCCACAACTTTTTGGTGACGACGCTGCATTGAGCAGTCACGTTCAGCCAAATAAACTGCATTGCCATGAGTATCTGCTAATACTTGAATTTCCACGTGACGTGGATTTTCTAAGTATTTTTCCATATAGACCATATCATTGTTGAATGCAGCTTTCGCTTCTGCTTTTGTCATAGCAATAGATTCTTCTAATGTGTCTTCGCTACGTACAACACGCATTCCTCGGCCGCCACCACCGCCTGATGCTTTGATGATGATTGGATAGCCAATACGTTTAGCAATTTCTTTATTTTTAGCAATGTCGTTACCTACAGGGCCATCAGAACCCGGTACGCAAGGCACGCCTGCTTTTTTCATTGCTTTAATAGCTGAAACTTTATCGCCCATTAAACGGATGACATCTGCAGTAGGGCCGATGAAAGTGAAACCTGAACGTTCAACTTGTTCAGCAAAGTCAGCATTTTCAGATAAAAACCCGTATCCTGGATGAATTGCATCTGCGCCTGTTACTTCGGCGGCAGCAATGATAGCTGGAATATTTAAATAACTTTTTGCGGAAGGTGCTGGACCGATACAAACGGTTTCATCAGCGAGTAAAACGTGTTTTAAATCACGATCAGCGGTGGAGTGAACCGCCACTGTTTTAATACCTAATTCTTTACAAGCACGTAAAATGCGTAGTGCAATTTCACCGCGGTTAGCAATCACAACTTTTTCTAACATAAAAGAGTCCGTTTAGTCAGATAGACGTGAATTTTTATGTAGGTTTTTGAAATATTGTTCTCTCTATTCAAATTTGGCGTGAACAGATTTCAATTTATATCGCCTACGATAAATTCGCTCTAATTATTTGTATATGAAATAGGCGGACTAAAGTCCGCCCGACGAAAATATTGGAAATTATTCAATAACGATTAATGGTTCGTCAAATTCAACAGCGTCACCGTCGTTGATAAGAATTGCTTTTACTACGCCAGCCTTGTCTGCTTCAATGCGGTTCATCATTTTCATTGCTTCAACAATACAAAGTGCATCGCCAACTTTCACAGACTGACCCACTTCAACGAATGCTTTTGCTTCTGGGCTTGGACTGCGATAGAACGTTCCCACCATTGGTGAACGTACAAGATGGCCTGATAATTCATCAGATGCAGCTGGTGCGGATGTCGCCGCTGCTGGCGCTTGAGCTGGCGCAGCAGTCGGAGTTGGTGCTACTACTGGTGCCGCAGCGTATTGAACTGCTGCTGGAGCAACTGCTGGGGCTGCACGGCTAATACGTACTGTACCTTCTTCCTCTTGCACTTCTAATTCAGTAATGCCAGATTCTTCTACTAATTCGATTAATTTTTTGATTTTACGAATGTCCATACGTTTTTCCTAAAAAGATTGAAATTTTAACCGCACTTTTAAATGAAAAAGTGCGGTTATGAATAAACTTATTTTTTATGTTGTAAAGGTTACCTTAAATTTTGCAAATTTGCGATAAAATTCTGTGAATTTCGCCAAAAATGCTCAATTTTCTTATTTTTTAGCAAGGTAATCGATAGCAAATAAAAAGGCAAACTCGTAACCTTTTGCGCCCAAACCGCAAATAACGCCTTCAGCCACATCGCTAAAATAAGAATGATGACGAAATGGTTCACGTTTATGTACGTTGGATAAATGAATCTCCACAAAAGGAATTGAAACAGCTAAAAGTGCATCGCGCAATGCTACACTGGTATGGGTGTAAGCAGCAGGATTAATTAAAATAAAATCGACTTGTTGAAAACTTTCGTGGATCTTATTAATTAATTTTTCTTCACTATTGGCTTGAAAACATTCCACTTTTACATTGTGATGAGTGGCTAATGTTTGTATTTTCTCTTCAATGGATGTAAGAGAAATACTGCCATAATGTTTTGGCTCGCGAGCCCCTAACATGTTTAAGTTCGGGCCATTTAACAGCAAAATTCTGTGTGTTTGCGACATTTTTAATCCTTTTTGTGTGGCGCATTATACTGATTTTTCGATTTCGGGTGGTCGAATCAGATAATTTTAGTGATAAATTCAGATTCTAAATCCACAATAGGTAAATCAGAACCAGGCCAAGCACGTAGCACTTGATATTCCATCAAATCTAACGTGTCTAAGCCTGGAGTCACATTCGAGGTATATTGTTGTGCTATTCGCGCGAGCTGAGAGAGCCCTAAACTGCTTTCGATACTTGAACTAATAACCGCTTTTAGACCTAACGAATGTGCTTGGTTAATGAGTTCAGTACAACGTTGAATTGAACCAATTAAAGTGGGTTTGATTACGACAGCCGATAAGTGCGGTTCTTTTTCCAGGCAAAAATTAGGCTCTCGCACGGATTCATCCCATGCAATCGCAATGTCGGTTTGATCTGCAAATTCACGACTGAGTTCTTGTGTTTTACAAGGTTCTTCTAAAAATTGAATACGTTTTCTATGTTCCGGTTTTACTTTAGCGGCAAATTGCAACGCTTTTTCTAACGACCAATGGCGGTTTGCATCTAGTCGTAATTGTAAATCGGGAATGGCTTCTAAAAACATATCGGCAATTAATCCATCCCGATTGGCTTCGTATATGCCCACTTTCATCTTTGCCACTTTTTCGCCTTCCATGCTCGCAAGTTTGGCGTACAGTTCATCGGGATCACCATAACAAAGTGGTGCCGTATGATAATTGCCTTCAGCTTGTAAATAACCTTTCATTTCATCCATTGCGCAACTGATACCAAAAGCAACGGAGGGATAGGTGCCATCTAATGGTACGCGAGGTGCGTCACAGCTTGCATTGCACCATGTCGTTAGCCATTCAATTGCTTGTTTTTGAGCTTGGTCTAAGGTTTCTTCGCTAAAACCAGGTAGCGGGGCGATTTCTCCCCAACCGTCTCGGCTGCAACTCACTCTTACGATTAAGCCTTCACGGCGTTTTAAAAAACGATCACGCAGAATAAGTTGGCTATCAACGGGGATGGAATAACGGTAAAGATTAAATGATTTTTCAGCCATGCTTGCTCCCAATACAAAAGTGCGGTCAAAATTCACGAAGATTTTTAACCGCACTTTAGAACAATAAATTAAGGGTTACGTCTGAATTTACTGAAGTCTGGGGCGCGTTTTTCGTTAAACGCATTGCGGCCTTCTTGACCTTCTTCAGTCATGTAGAACAACATTGTTGCGTTACCCGCTAATTCTTGAAGACCTGCTTGGCCATCACAGTCCGCATTTAATGCTGCTTTCAAACAACGAATCGCGATTGGGCTATTGCGTAACATTTCACGACACCAACGCACGGTTTCTTTTTCAAGATCAGCATAAGGCACAACAGTATTGACTAAGCCCATATCTAATGCTTCTTGTGCATTATATTGACGGCATAAGAACCAAATTTCACGTGCTTTTTTCTGACCCACTAAACGAGCCATATAGCTTGCGCCCCAGCCACCATCGAATGAACCGACTTTTGGCCCAGTTTGCCCGAAAATGGCATTTTCAGCAGCAATTGTTAAGTCGCAAAGCATATGTAATACATGGCCACCACCAATTGCATAACCTGCCACCATTGCCACGACCGGTTTTGGACAAGAACGAATATCGCGTTGGAAATCTAATACGTTTAAGTGATGTACGCCGCTATCATCTTTGTAACCACCGTAGTCACCCCGCACTTTTTGGTCACCACCAGAACAGAATGCTTTTTCGCCTTCGCCAGTTAATACAATGACACCAATGTTTTCATCGAAGCGTGCATCAGAAAATGCAGTGATCATTTCTTTCACTGTTTGTGGACGGAACGCATTACGAACTTCTGGGCGGTTAATCGTGATTCTGGCAATACCGTCAGTGGATTTATGATAGTGAATGTCACTGTAGCCTTCACTGTGATCAACCCACTCAACAGGCGCATATAACACATCATCTTTTGGATTTTGCATGAGAATTCCTTTTAATTAACGTAAAAAAGTGCGGTCATTATAGCGGAAGTTTTTCGGATCAGGAAAACTAAATTCATTTGTTGCTTTATCTGTTGTGAAGATATTGCTAGAATTTTGCGCATTCTCACTTTTATAAGGATCAAATGTGAAATTAATTGCAACCTTAGGTATGGCAGCATTGCTGTCTGGCTGCTCAATTTTTGGAAACTCACAATCCGCAATCCCAGGTGAATTTGCGGGTGCGGATTACCAACTTTCCGATCAAGATGCAAAACAATGGGCGATTGCAAGTAAGCAAGCAGAACAATGCGTTTACCCAAATTTAACTCGAATTTTGCAACAGCATTTTTCTAAAGAAGATAGCTATATTCATTCACAATATGTCTTTTTTTACCCATTGGAAAAAATTATTGGTGAGCAATATGTGAAGATTATTCAAGGAGATGAAAAATCGATGAATTATGCAAGCTATCAGTTTAAAAAATTCCGTACCGAAGTGGGTAATGTTGAACCTTTAACTGAACAGGCGTGTTTAAAATTACGTAATGAAGCGCGCGATGATTTGGCTGTCGTGAAAGGTCAATATAAAAATGGCATGGTGGAAGTGCAGAAAAATGAAGATGGCACACCGAAAAATCCTGATGGTATCGCGACGAATGAAAATAAATTCTTCTTTGATATCATCAAATGGGGTTCAATGCTATTGCTTTAATTTTTTTGGCATGTAAACATACAATATAAAAATAATAAGGAGGCGACTATGTCAGATGTATTCCATCTTAATCTTACAAAATCTCAACTTAAAGGCGCAACACTCGCTATTGTCCCCGGCGATCCTGCGCGTAGTGAGCGTATTGCTAAACAACTTGATAATCCAGAGTTTCTTGCTAGCACGCGTGAATTTACTTCATGGTTAGGTTATCTTAATGGGCAACCTGTTGTTGTATGCTCTACCGGTATTGGCGGGCCATCAACCTCAATTTGTGTGGAAGAGCTGGCTCAACTTGGCATTCGCACTTTCTTACGTATTGGTACAACGGGGGCAATTCAACCACATGTTAATGTGGGTGATGTTCTTATTACAACGGCTTCTGTTCGCTTAGATGGTGCAAGCCGCCATTTTGCACCGTTAGAATATCCGGCTGTGTCAAACTTTGAATGTACAACTGCACTTTATAATGCAGCGAAAGCAAAAGGGATTGAACCTTACGTAGGAGTGACCGCATCATCTGATACATTCTATCCAGGTCAAGAACGTTATGATACCTATAGTGGTAAAGTATATCGTGATTACCAAGGACTACTTAAACAGTGGCAAGATTTGAATGTTATGAACTATGAAATGGAATCGTCAACATTGTTTACCATGTGTAGCGCATTGGGGTTACGAGCAGGCATGGTTGCAGGCGTGATTGTAAACCGCACTCAACAAGAAATTCCAAATGAAGCGACAATGAAAGAGACCGAAGAGAAAGCCGTTTCAGTGGTAATAGATGCAGCGAAAATATTGTTAAATTAAAAAATAACGCCTTGTTTTACAAGGCGTTATTTATTCTGGTTCTATTCCCACTCGATCGTTGCGGGTGGTTTTCCGCTGATGTCGTACACGACACGAGAAATACCATTCACCTCGTTGATGATACGGTTAGATACTTTGCCTAATAAATCATAAGGCAAATGAGCCCAATGTGCGGTCATAAAGTCGATTGTTTCTACTGCGCGTAGGGAAATAACCCAGTCGTATTTACGGCCATCGCCCATTACGCCAACAGATTTCACAGGTAAGAATACGCTGAAGGCTTGGCTGGTTTTTTCATACCAACCGCTGTTGCATAATTCTTCGATAAAGATAGCATCGGCACGGCGTAATAAGTCGCAGTATTCTTTTTTCACTTCGCCTAATACACGCACGCCTAAGCCTGGGCCAGGGAATGGGTGGCGGTTGATCATTTCAGCTGGTAAGCCCAATGCCAAACCGATTTTACGTACTTCATCTTTAAATAATTCACGCAGTGGTTCAACTAAGCCGAGTTTCATATAGTCTGGTAAGCCACCTACGTTGTGGTGTGATTTGATCACATGTGCTTTACCGGTTTTGCTTGCTGCAGATTCTATCACATCAGGGTAGATCGTACCTTGTGCCAACCATTTCACATTAGTGAGTTTTTTCGATTCATCATCAAATACATCAACGAATACTTTACCGATAATTTTGCGTTTTGCTTCAGGATCTGATACGCCTGTAAGTTCACCTAAGAAACGGCTTTCAGCATCAACACGGGTAATGTTCAAGCCGAATTTATTGCCAAACATTTCCATTACTTGATCGCCTTCATGTAAGCGGAGCAAGCCGTTATCGACGAATACGCAGTGTAAGTTTTTACCGATAGCACGGTGTAAAAGTAATGCAACCACAGAAGAGTCCACACCACCAGATAAACCTAAAATCACTTCATCATCGCCCACTTGCTCTTTAATGCGAGCAACGGCATCTTCGATAATGTTTTCAGCTGTCCATTTGGTTTCGCAACCACAGATATTCACGACAAAATTAGTTAATAATTCTAAACCTTTTTTAGTGTGAGTGACTTCTGGGTGGAATTGTACGCCGTAGAAACGACGGCTTTCATCAGACATTGCTGCGATTGGGCAGGTTGGGGTAGTCCCTGTTACTTGGAAGTTTTGAGGTAAGCGAGTCACTTTATCGCCGTGGCTCATCCATACATCTAATTTGCTGTCTCCATCATTTAGATGAGCGAAAAGCGCGGTCGGATTATCCATTAAAACAGAAGCGTAGCCGAACTCCCTGTGCTCAGACGTTTCGGTTAAACCGCCAAGTTGCATTGCCATAGTTTGCATACCGTAGCAAATGCCCAACACTGGCACCCCTGCATTAAATACGTATTCAGGTGCACGCGGGCTGTTTTCTTCGGTGGTGCTTTCAGGACCACCAGAAAGAATAATACCCGTTGGAGCAAATTCACGAATTTGTTGTTCGGTTACATCCCACGCCCAAAGTTCGCAGTACACACCGATTTCACGCACACGACGAGCAATCAGTTGAGTATATTGTGAACCAAAGTCGAGGATTAGGATTTTGTGATTGTGGATATTTATCATTTTTTTTCCTAGATTTTACAATTGATTTTAACTTTTATGTGATTTTTGCTGTAATTGTTTATTAATTTTATGTAATTGAGTTAAGGCGCTTAGTATTTTTTCTGGTAAATTATCGGGCTCATTTAGTAAATTAAATGAAATTTGAAGACATCCAAAATCTACAGAAAAATTGTCATATTCATCCATTAATACTATTTCTTTTATCAGATTATAAATGACACTTTTAGATTTATTTTGATTCAATTTACTTTGAATTTTTTGATTAGGAGCTAAAGATAAAAATGTTAAGTTTCCTATCGTATCTAATTCTATAAATAGACGCCAAAACGATGTGGGCATTTTCCTTAATGTAGATGGATAACAGATGTCAGCTATTATATTTATTGTATTTATGTATCTATCCAATCTGTATTGAACATTCTGTTTTAGTGAGTTTAACCATATAGTCGGATATACGCTAGTGTTAGAAACATATACTTGAAAAGAATCTCTACCCTTCAAAGATGCAATAAATTCATTAGCACAATCTATTAGGAATTTTTCATCACCTTTACATGAAAAATTTATATTCTCCCATTCATTATAAATTTGCATAAAAATTTCTTGAGTTTGTTCATACTTAAAATAACAAAAGGTGGACTAAAGCCCACCTTACGGATTAGCCCATGCGATAGTTTGGTGCTTCTTTAGTAATAGTTACATCGTGAACATGGCTTTCTTTAATACCTGCGCCACTGATGCGAACAAATTCTGCTTTCGTACGTAATTCTTCGATGGTTGCGCAGCCAGTTAAGCCCATGCAAGAACGTAAGCCACCCATTTGTTGGTGGATGATTTCTTTTAAGTAACCTTTATATGGAATACGGCCTTCGATACCTTCTGGTACAAGTTTGTCTGCCGCGTTATCTGATTGGAAGTAACGATCTGATGAACCTTTCGCCATGGCGCCTAATGAGCCCATACCACGATAAGATTTAAATGCACGACCTTGGTAAAGTTCGATTTCACCTGGTGCTTCTTCTGTACCCGCGAACATAGAACCAACCATTACACAGCTTGCGCCCGCTGCGATAGCTTTTGCGATATCACCAGAGAAACGGATACCGCCGTCGGCGATAACTGGAATACCACGATCTTTTAATGCTGCTGCTGCATCTGCGATAGCCGTGATTTGTGGAACACCTACACCAGTTACGATGCGAGTTGTACAAATTGAACCAGGGCCTATACCTACTTTCACTGCGCTTGCGCCTGCGTCTGCAAGTGCGATAGCACCTTCAGCCGTTGCTACGTTACCGGCCACGATAGGTAAGTTTGGATATTTTGCACGCGTTTCACGAACACGCTGTAATACACCTTCGGAATGACCGTGAGACGAGTCGATTAACAATACATCTACGCCAGCTTTCACTAAAGCATCAATACGTTCTTCGTTACCAGGACCTGCGCCTACAGCCGCACCGACACGTAAACGACCGAATTCATCTTTACATGCATTTGGTTTTTGTTCTGCTTTTTGAAAGTCTTTAACGGTAATCATACCTTTAAGTTTGAAACTATCATTAACCACTAATACTTTTTCAACACGGTGTTGATGCATTAATTCCAAAATTTCTTCGCGACTCGCCCCTTCTTTTACTGTTACCAAGTCTTCTTTTTTCGTCATTACTTGTGAAACAGTTTTGCTCAAATCTTTTACGAAACGGGTATCGCGTCCAGTAATGATACCGATTAGGTTATTTTCACTATCGACAACAGGGTAGCCTGCAAAGCCATTTTTCTTCACCATTTCAGCAAGTTCGGCAAGGGTTAAATTTGGTGAAACAGTTACTGGTTCAGAAACGATACCGCTTTCGAATTTTTTCACTTTACGAACCCGGTCAGCTTGGCGTTCGATCGTCATATTTTTATGAATAAAGCCGATGCCACCTTCTTGTGCTAAAGAGATCGCAAGTTTGGTTTCGGTCACAGTATCCATTGCTGCTGAAAGCATAGGAATATTCAAGTTAATTTCTTTAGTGAGTTTGGTTGAAAGATTGGCTGTATTTGGAAGCACTGTTGAATGTGCTGGGACGAGTAGAACATCGTCAAAAGTAAGGGCTTCTTGTTTAATGCGTAATGACATTGCAATATTCTCGCTAAGTTGAAGTTAAAAAATATTGCGGCGGGATTATACAGATTTTACTTGATTTTGAAAACGAAATTTTTGGATTTGTGCTATGATTTTCGCTCCGTTTGCTACAAGGAATAAATGATGAATTTCGCTTTATTGACATACTTATCTGATTGTCAGCCGAAAGTGCGGTTTGAATTGGAAAAGTTTTCTCCAGATATTGAAGAGGACATTAAACAATTACGTGAGCTAGGCTTGGAAATTGTCGTTGATGACCAAAATTATTGCTTAGTGCCTAGTCTTCCTTTATTAAATCCTCAGCAAATTTCAACCGCACTTTTTCCTTATAATATCTATTATCAGCCGATTATTTCCTCTACAAATGAATGGATACTACAAAATATTCCTTCCTTAAAAAAAGGTGATCTTTGTGTGGCTGAATATCAAACTGCAGGACGCGGTCGACGTGGTCGCCAATGGTTATCGCCTTTTGCTGGGCAAATTATGTTTAGTTTTTATTGGGCATTTGATCCTAAAAAATCAATTGAAGGTTTAAGTTTAGTCATCGGATTGGCGATTGCCGAGGTGCTAAATGTGCAAGTGAAATGGCCAAATGATATTTTGTTTGATGGGAGAAAGTTAGGCGGAATTTTGGTTGAAATTGCTAACCATAAAAATGGTATGCTCAATTTAGTGATTGGCGTAGGTATTAATGTGTCGTTGCCAAAACAAACGGAAATTAGTCAGCCTTATGCGGAAATATGTGAAATTGATCCTGATGTAGATCGACAAACCTTATTACCAAAACTCATACAACATTTGTATATACGTTTAAATATATTTGAGAAAAATGGTATTAATGCTGAATTTCAGCGAGCATGGCAATCATATAATGCGTTTTCAAATAATGAAGTAAATGTGCTGACTGAACAAGGTGCTATTTCAGGTATTGAACAAGGCATAGATGAACGTGGTTATTTAAAAGTATTATGTGGTAATAAAATCCAGATGTTTAATGGTGGCGAAGTTTCATTGCGTAAGAAATAATAGCGATAAAATTTGAATATTCTAACCGCACTTTTGAGGGATCCGTTTATATTTCCATCAAAAGATCATTTTTTTAAATATTTTTACAAAAAAGTACTTGCAAGGGTTTTGAAAATCTCTATAATGCACCGCACACAACGACGCACTGTCGTGAA
>QWCR01000030.1_pt1 | contig 77115 bp, 53 predicted proteins | sample 1972581 | NCBI WGS metagenome assembly QWCR01 (sample SAMN09866703, study PRJNA288562) | Human oral metagenome isolate pre4_saliva, whole genome shotgun sequencing... | isolation source: mouth | host: Homo sapiens | place: USA: California
CTAATTTTTCATTGCAAAAATGCCCTCCCTTTGTTAGGCTAGCCTAGCAAAAGGGAGGGGGAACAGAAAATCTTACACACTTTTTCGGACAATACCGAACAGTTTTTATTTGATTGTTGAGCAGACGCTTTGTTATGAGTTTGAAGGCGTAGCGTGCTACGTCGAGAACGAACAAGAAACAAGATGCCAACCAAAAAAGAGCGACATTCTTTTGGGGAATGTCGCTCTAAATATGTTTCCTCATGTGAGGATTTGAGTGTTTATGTACTCTTACTTAAGCATGTAGTGGATGCGAACCTTCACGCAACGGTTGAGTTTAGCGTTGAGTCCACGAGTGCTGTGGTCCTTCACTTCGCGTACGGCACCATCTAGGCTGTTAACGAGGAAGATTTGAGAAGCCACTTGTTGCAAGCGTTCTTTGCTCTTCAACCAAGTGATAACGGTGTTAGCGCGGTTTTGAGAAAGCGCGTTGTTGCGTTGCAAACCAACTTGAGCTGCATCAGCACCAGAATAGTTGTCTTGGCTAGTTGCCAAACCTTCTGCTTGAATCATGGTGATGGTACCATTTTCAAGAATGTTCTTGATGCGTGCTACAGTACCTGCATCAGCATATTTGGCAATATAACCATTGTTGCTAGTCATTGCTGCATACACATCAGCGAAGCTTACGAATTCGTCACCATTGTCTACCTTGAGATATTGACGAACGGTGCCAAGACCTGCGTGAGCATTGAGTTGGTAAGAATTAGTTTCCTTGTAGTTATCCTCGCTAGCAAGACGTTGCTTCCAAGTTTCGTTGTCGATACGATATTGCCATGCGTTGTTGCCATCAAAGATGGGTGCATAGAAATAGCCTGCACGACGTTGGAAACTGATCATCTCGTCGGGTTGGAGACTGAGAGAGAGTGCTTGGTCAGACATTTCATATCCGCGGGGCACATAGTTGATAGCGAAGTCTTTGTTGGCGGGTTCAGTGGGGATATCCACAAATGCCAAACCATTGGTGCTAGCACCACGATTGAGACGTGCTGTCACTGCTGCATTGTCAGAGAACTTCTTCTGAGTGAAGATACCACCAGCAAGATAGTCGATAGCATTAACAGGAGCGTTAGCCACGATTGGTGCATCGTTGCGACCAGAGTAGTTGTTGGGGTAGAACACGTAGAAGGTCATCGTGTTGTAGTTGACAGGAGCTACGCCTTCTTTCACCTTAACCACTTCAATTTTGCGTTCGCGATAGTCGCGTTCGTAAATGGTTGCGCCAGTTTGAGACCATGTGTTGCGGTGCTTGCGACCGAAGTAGTAGGTGAAACCTAAGTCGATACCTACGTTAGCATCAAATTTTTGTGCAGCTCTGTCTCTGTTACCATATTCGAGGTCGAAGTTAGTTTGGTAAACCAAAGCGCGCGCCTTTACGTCAAAGGAGAAATTTTTACGTTTGGTGAAGAAGCGGCTGTATTGCAATTCTGCGTGACCGCTCCATTCGTTGTCGGAACCTGCGCCTTGCAAGCCCATGTGATGCACACCACCAATACCGAAGCTCATGATGAATTGGTTCTTGAGGCGTGGGCTATTGTATCCTTCGTAACCATAAATCATACGAGTGAGGTTGAACATACCATTGATGCTCAAATCCCACCAGTTGGACTTCATCTTACGGTATTGTTGTCCTTGGGCGTTGGTCATGATCTCACCATAACGATAACCATAACCAGGGTTTGTATAACCGCGAGAGTCAGAACGGATAAATTCAGCTTTGAAACCGAAACCAGGGGTTACCCATTTACCAATACCAATGCTGAAATCTGGAGAAAGAGTTCCTGAGAATGGACCATAGTTAGAGTAGTCACCCAAGAAAGTGTGTACACCACCAGTGGCATAGCCAAACCAGTTGTCGAGGAAACCATTGGTCATTATGTGTTGACCATTAAACACTGTGTCGCGAACAACACGTGTATAGGTAGGGGCAACAACATCTACTGTGTCGCGATATACTTCGCGATAGTCTTTGTACTTGTCAACTTGTGCCATAGCAGTAGTGCTGAACATGGCCGCAAGCGACAAAGCTGTGAGTGAATAAATCTTTTTCATTTGTTTGTTATTGATTGTTCTATTTGAGGTTGGAGGCAGGACGCTTATTACCTTATTGAGTCTGCTCCTATATTTGCTATTTAATCTGTGTTGTCTGTAGTGAAGTCTCTATTTGTTTTGTTTGTAGAAACATATTCTGGAACTATTTCTTTCATCAGACTCACAGTCTTATCTGCATGATAACTCAATGCTGTGTTTATGAGGTTTTGAATCGCTGTCTCAACCTCTGAAAAATCATATTCTCGCACTCTTGCAATACTAATGCGTTCGTAGGGTGTGGACTCTATTAGTTCTGCGTCATTGAGCAACTCTTCGTATAATTTTTCGCCAGGACGAAGACCACTATATGCAATTTGAATATCAGACTTGCCACTTAATTCAATCATTCGTCTGGCTAAGTCAACGATTTTCACAGGTTGTCCCATGTCAAAAACATAGATTTTTCCTCCTTCGCCGATAGTAGCCGCTTGAAGCACGAGTTTGCAAGCTTCAGGAATGAGCATGAAGTAGCGTTCTATATCTGGGTGTGTGACGTAGACAGGACCTCCATTGCGAATTTGTTGACGGAAAGTCGGAACAACGGAACCATTGGAACCCAGTACGTTGCCAAAACGAGTGGTAATAAACTGACAGCCGTGGATGTTACGTTTGTCGTTGTTGAGGCTTTGGCAATATATCTCGCAAATGCGTTTGGAACATCCCATCACGTTAGTGGGATTCACAGCCTTGTCTGTGCTCACCATCACAAAGGTTTTGACCCCATGTTCAATTGAGAGATTGGCTAGTTTTACAGTGCCATCCACATTGTTGAGAATACTCTCCGTCGGATTGTCCTCCATCATAGGCACATGCTTATAAGCTGCAGCATGGAAGACTATTTCCGGCTTAAATCTCTTAAATAGTTGTGAGAGTCTATTTTGGTGGCAGATATTGCATACCACAGTAGCTGAATCCTGTTGGGGGAATTCTCTCTGAAGCATTAAACGCACATCGTGCAAGGGAGTTTCGGCTATGTCAATAAGCAATAGGTGACGTGGTTGTAAACTGGCTACCAATCGTACGAGCTCGCTGCCTATACTACCTCCTGCTCCTGTGATGAGGATGCTTTTTCCTTGAATTTTTTTCTGAACTGCTGATAAATCTATTTTGATTTCCTTGCGTGGTAAGAGTGAAGAAAGCTCAATATCAAGTAGGTCTTTATTAGACAATCCATAGATATTGGGTTTATTTCTCCGTATATAGTCCTCATAGGTGATTTTTACAATCATGCGCAATCCCGTCATGAGTACAAATGCTAGTGCACTTTGAAAGGCTAGGTCTCTTATTCGAATTGTCGATCCCAAAAGATCGCTATGCAAAAAGATGCGGAGTAATATCACTGATATTGCTCCAATGATTATTGCACCTCCGACTTTGAGTAATCCTTTTATTTCTATGTGTCTAACTACGTCTCTATAGGTGCGGAATATTAAGAATCCTGCTATATAGAATGGTAAATAAGCCAATAGCGTAAGGATAAGCGTGGGGATTTGATGGAAATGTGGACTATGATTGATGAAAAAGGCACAGACCCCAGCTAAAACGATAGTGCAGCAATCGGCAAGAAGTAAATACCAATAAGGTAATTTATCTTGCGAAAGATACCATTTTGCTATTTTTAATTGCACGATAGTTCTCTTTTTTCTAGCAAGTTGCTAGTTCAGATGCTCTGGTTCATATTGAGAGAGTCATGGACTTTTCTTCTTGAGAAAAGTATGTCGTTCCAATCGTTCCCCATGCAAAGTTACATATTTTCTTTGGATTTCCTTGGTTTTGAAGTGGAAAACTGTTGTTTTCTAAGTCATTCCCTCTATTTTTTTTGGCGATGCTCACATTTGGCAAGTAGAAATATCAGAAAAAAATCGCAACCGTCTTATTTTTTTACTTTCTGAATGATAAGGTCTGCTATCAGTTTGGCATCATTAGCTGTGACCCATGGACCACTGGGTAAACATAAACCGCGCTCAAAGAGAGATTGACTCACTCCGTTAGTATAAGATGGGGCATTGCGGAAGACTGGTTGCAGATGCATGGGCTTCCACAAGGGACGTGTTTCTATTTGTTGTGCGGCAAGCATCTCTCTTATCTCGTCGGGGGTGCAAGCTGCTTCGGGAGAAATGAGGATGGTGTTGAGCCAATAGTTGCTTGAAAAAGCGTCATTGGGATTGGTGTGAAGCGTGATGTGGGGGCAAGAAGCAAAGGCTTGCGCGTAAATCTCTGCAAGATGCTGGTGGTGAGCGATGTGTTGCGGCAATACTTCCATTTGTCCGCGCCCGATGCCTGCGCTGATGTTGCTCAATCGGTAGTTGTAGCCGATGTGTTCGTGCTGATAGTAGGGATAGTTTTCTCGTGCTTGCGTGGCAAAGAAGAGCGCGCGCTGTTTGGCTTCGGCTGTGGGACAAACGATGGCGCCACCTCCTCCCGTGGTAATCATCTTATTACCATTAAAGCTTAAGACTCCGAAGTGTCCGAATGTGCCACATTGTTGTCCGTCATAGGTGGATCCCAGAGCTTCAGCTGCATCTTCGATGATGGGGATGTCGTAGTGAGTTGCAATCTCCATGATTTCTTTCATCTTGGCAGGCATACCATAAAGATGTACCACTACGATGGCTTTGGGTTTCTTCCCTGTTTTTGCCATTCTGTCTTCGATGGCTTCTTGCAGCAGTTGTGGCGACATGTTCCATGTGTCGGGTTCGCTGTCTATAAATACAGGCGTTGCCCCTTGATAGGTAATGGGGTTGGCAGAAGCTGCGAAGGTGAAACTTTGGCAAATCACCTCATCTCCGGCCTTGATATCTAGGAGCACCATTGCCAAATGTAGGGCGGCTGTGCCAGAGGACAGCGCACAAACGTGAGGGGTGTGCTTGGAGGTGCAGGAATCAAGAGAAGTGGAGGCTGTAGAAAGTGAACTGGTGGAGGATTGCTGCAGAAATTCTGCCAAATCTTCCTCAAATCCATTCACGTTCGGTCCAAGAGGCACCACCCAGTTGGTGTCGAAAGCCTCCTGAATGTAGCGTTGTTCTCCACCGCCCATGTGAGCTAAGCAGAGATAGATGGGAGTTTTCATAAGATGGTTTGTATGATGAGGCGTATATCTCCCCAAAAGGAGTGATGGCGTAGGTATTCAAGATTGATTTTTACTTTGTCTGGGAAAATCACTTCGTCATTGTATTGCTGTGGATTGGCTTGTTGAGCCAAAAGTTCTTCTTCGTTGCGATATTTGAGTGTTGCAGGTCCTGTGATACCTGGTTTAAGTTGTAGTATATCACGATCCTTTCCTATGAGTTTGTCTGCATAGCCAGGAACATCTGGTCGAGGTCCAACAAAGCTCATATCCCCTTTTAGAATATTCCAAAGTTCAGGGAGTTCGTCTAATTTATATTTACGCAAAAACGCTCCCAGTGGAGTTATGCGCGATTCTCCTGCCACACTAATGGAAGAACCATGGTGTGTTGCGGTCATGGTGCGAAATTTGACCATCGTGAATACCTTTCCATATTGTCCTACGCGTTGTTGGCGAAATAATACTGCGCCATCTGGCATTTTCACACGAATGAGCAACGCGATGAGGAGCAAAAGAGGTGACAATACAAGAAGACCAATTAAAGCAAATATCTTGTCAAAAGAATTCTTTAGCATAAAGTTAGTCGTGTTGGGTTATGGACGCAAACCTGTGATTTGGTACAAACGATAATGTTGAGGAAGTTGCTTTTTTACTTCTAGAACAACCGACTTCTGTGCAGATCTCAGAGAGGGCAAATTGTTATCCGAGATGGTGGCAAAAAGTGTTATGCCTTGTTGTTGTGCTATTTGGTAGGCTATTTTCCACATTTGTGCACCAATGCCTTGACCACTAAATAGAGGATCTACAATCAGACCATGAAAAGCACGACCTATGCAAAAACAACGCAGAAAATGATAACCAATGATGGGGGAACTAGACTCTTTTCTACTTACCTTAATGAGGAGAAAGGCGGGATTTTTCGATAATCGTTGTAAATCTTGTAGCTGAAAGCCGTGTGGGCGGAAGTATTGTTGAGCACTGGTCGATTGTTGTAGCAACCATGTAGAGAGTGCTGGTAAATCTTCCTCAGTAACTAGCGACCAATGTACTGAAGACGCGTTGTTAGTAACTTGTGCCAACGTAGCTGTAGCTTTTTTCTTCCAGAGTGGATAGCGCAAACGAAATAATGCACCGTTTAATGCTTCGATGATATTCCAGATCCATTGTAGATGATGTTTAATGAAAAGGAGTAAGGCTGTCATTGGAGCAAATGTTGATAATAGTCTTTGAGCTGTTGCCACACGCGAGCTTTGGAGAAATGCTGCTGCACATTGTGGTAAGCAGCTTCCCCCATTGATTTCAAATGTGGGGTGTGGAGCAGAGTTTGCATAGCTTGGGTGAGTGCCTCGGTATTTTGAGGAGGAATGATGAGACCGTTGTCCTTGTTGGTGATGATTTCTCGCGAACCATTGATGTCAGTCACGATGCTAGGGAGTGCAAAAGCTCCAGCTTCAAGTACAACATTGGGAAATCCTTCGCGATAGCTGGGAAATACGAGTGCTTGCGCAGTAGCATAGAAGGGACGAACATCTGTTTGAAAAGGCAAACGATAGACGTTGGGGAGAGTGTTGATGAGTTGTTGGGTGGAAGGTGGAAGCGGGTCGAGATGTTCTTCTTCGTTGCCCACGAGCAGAAGGGATATGGGAGAGGAGGTGTCGTTCTTTTGAGAATAGCTTTCTGTGAGATTCTTGAAAGCTTCTAATAGTTCGACAATACCTTTGTCGCGCACTATTCTTCCAACAAAGAGAAAGACAAAAGAGTCTTGGGGAATTCCGAATTTTGTTCTGCATTGTTGCGCCGCTAGCTCAATCTCTGGTGTCGATTTGTAGTATTCAAAATCTATGCCGCGCACATTGCCGTGTCCCAATACCGTCAATGGCTTGTGTGTGATGTGTGCTTGCAAATCATGGGCAACACCTTGTCCCTCGGGGTTGAGATGAGTGGCACAAATGCAGAGCAATTTGTCCATAGCCACAAGTATTTTGCGCTTCAGTCCGCTAGCTGTGGGCCAGATGAGACCAGTGAAGGTGTGTAGTCTGATGGGGACACCAGCTAACTTTGCAGCTATCATAGAGAGTAGCCCTGCTTTCGGGGTGATGCTGTGCACCATGTCAGGTTTTTCTTTGCGAAAAAGCCAAAAGAGTTGCCATAGCGAGCGAAGGTCATGAAGGAGCGCAATTTGTCGTCGCATGGGCACTGCGAAGGTGCGCACTTTTTCGCGTATTTCTATTTCCTCCAAGTCTGTACCTGGAGAAGATACTGCCGCTACCTCATAGTCTTTAGAAAGCTCTTGAAGCAGTCCCTTACAAAAAACATTGAGTGAGATGGGAACAGTCGAAACACGAATTATTTTAGGTTTTCTCCTTGTCAATGTTGTGGATGATAAAACACATTTACCACACTTGCTTTTATCTCTATCGTTTTTGGCTGTAGTTATGCTTCACTAGGTAACAATAGAGAATAAGCAAATGTGATAAATATGAGAAGAGATGTAGCTAAATTAGAATTGCATCACGAATGAAAGTCCAGTGCCTTCATTGGAAATCATGGGCGAAAACGCCATTGTGGGTGCGAACTTCTTGCTAGAATTAATTTTCACATGAGAAGCTCCAGGGAAGAATGCCGCATCAATGATGTTAGCAATATAGAGTCCACCTGCAAGGCCAAGGCTGAGATTGCGCATTTTGCGCCAACCCTCGGTTTTGCTAGCCCAAGCATTACGGGCTTCACCTGTTGTGGCTTTCGCATTGTCGATAAAACTATTTGCTTTGAGATCGAAGACAACTGCACTAGCAAGCAAGAATGCCTCGGTGCCCATAATGATTTTACCCTTAATGGTCTGTCCTTTTTTGATTTGTCCCAGACCTGGCACGAGTGAAGTGAGTCCCATAGTCTTAGGATAGTATTTGCTCACTGTCAAATCATCAAAGTCAGGAAGGGTGTTCTTTTCAGACACTGCATAGAGTTGATAGTAAGTGTGGTGACCCTCATTGTTGGGTAGAAATTCTATGTCAGTGTATTGATCGATGGGTTTAGCTACGAAAACAGTAGGTTGTTCGCCTGCAAATGTGAGACGATATGCCATGTTGCCATCTGTTGCTCCCTTATAGCCGATGGTATCAACCTTCACACCTTGTGCAGAGAGTTGATAGGTTTTTGCCAATTCTGCAATGATGGGTTCAATGCGTTGGCTCTGGAGTGCGTTCAAATCTTCTCCTGTTTCGCTTACATTTACGAAGCGATATGATTCGTTAGAACGTTGTTTGTTGAGTGTTGATACACCATTCTTAGCCCATGTGGGCACAGTGCCTGCTTGAGCACTTGAAGTGCTGCAGATGGCCGCCGCTGCTGCAATAAACAGCGAAAGGATTTGTCTTTTGATTGTCATCATTAGAGTTTTTAAAATATAAATTGATTAGATGTTGTTTGTGTGTCTTGTTGAGAGAACTCTTGGCTTCTCATTCTTTAGAATCAAAACGATGGTATACGTCGCAATACTTTTCCACCATAGTGGAAATATCAAATTGTCTTGCACGTAGCATGCCTTTTTCTATTATTGCTTGTCGAAGAGTATCGTTTTCTGTTAATGCAATGATGTTATTGGCTAATTCTTGAGCATCACCTTGTGGAAAGAGGATTCCAGCACCACCAATAATTTCTCGGAGTCCAGGAACATCGCTAGCCACAACTGGACGACCAGACGCCAAACCTTCCAGAGATGACAGCGATAGTCCTTCATGTTTACTTGACATCACTACAACGTCAGCCGTTTTAAGCACCGCTGCCACGTCTTGACGATTCCCTAAAAAATGCACGCGGTGTGAAAGATTTTGGGATTCTACAAAACTTTCCACTATTCTGCGTCGTTCCCCATCACCTGCTAACAACAAATGATATTCTTGAGGAAGATGGTGCAAAGCACAAATGACCGTTTCGTGGTCCTTTTGTGCACGAAATGCAGCTGCCATCACCAACCGTTTCACCTCCGAGAATTGATGCACCAAGTCTTCCGCTGGGAGAGCTTGTTGAAAACTTCTCACGTCGATGCCATTGTTTATGGTTTGACAATGCTGCAAATGAGGTAAGTAGTTCAATAATGCTTGTGTAGTGCTTTCGCTTACTCCTATAATTTGTGCGTAGCGACCGTACATCCATCGGTCTATTGATTTCAGTAAGGAGTATTTTCTGCGGCGATTAGTTGTGTTGTGCTCAGTGGTCACCAGTTGCGGTGGATTTTTAAGACCAATAGCAGCTAGAGCTGTGAAAAGCTGACACGGAGTGTTGTGGGTATGCACCACATCAAATTGTTGAATCAGTCGGCGCAGTGCAGGAATACACCTTGGAGAGTGCATCGCTTTTAGTCCCATACCCAAAGTCTGGATGAGAATGCCTTGTTGCTTTAATGCGTGATAGAAATCAGTTCTCGTTCCATCGAATATAGCCAATTCAATTTCCAGTCCTTTTTCTCGCAGTCGTGGTAATAAATCCACCATCAACCGCTCCGCTCCGCCAGTGCGAAGAGAAGTAATCACGTGAAGGATGCGAAGAGGTTTATCCATAATGATATTAAGCTGATGAAACTAGCGATGAAAATCAGACTGAGCGTCAGAGAGATCTTAGGAAGGGAACTTGGTCGAAGAGTTATTTCTGAATTGGTAAGGACGAAGCGACTTAAATTGAGGTGTGTGCACAAATTGCCAACCTTTCTTGAGTCCGCGAAGGAACTGAAGAGGAAAATCCCACTTGAGTAGTGGAGCAACAAAAAGTGAGAGCACAAAAAGATAGAGCGTCTTAAGACTGAAGCGCAACACCATTGTTGTTTTAGAAAAACGTGTTGTTTGCCAGAAACATCTCCACCAAATGATAAACTGTGCTTTCGTGCGCAGTTCTAAGCGATTGTGCTGACGTTTGAAGTTGCCACTCGATGTCTTGCCGTCCATGTGCTCTATTTCCACTCCATAGTCGATGCCGAGACGGAAACCATTGACCGCTAGTTTATAGAACTCTACGAGGTCATCTCCATAGGAAAATCCTAATACGTCAAGCCAAAGTTCATCTTCGAGATGCAATGCCAGAAAACTCTCTTTTCTCCAGAGTGATGCAGGACCTGCACAGCTTTCCGAGAGATAAAAACGAGGTTGAGGTTTTTGGTTGTAGGAGAAAGTTCCTGTGGGAAGCACGCAGAAAGCCCAATGCTCATTGCTATGCGGATAAACACCTCCAAGAAGAAAAGCTGCAACTTTTTGCTTCCAACTCATATCTTGATTGCGAAATGTGTCGGCTCCCACACAATCTGCCTGATGTTCAGTAAGCGTTTTCAGCAATCTTTCAGCAGCAGTCTCCCCCAATCTCACATCGTCATCAAGCAACAGAATGCAGTCGCTGGAAATCTCGTCATAAGGCAATATGCGTTGTCGCGCCATACCTTTGGGTACTACTACGTATTCCTCTTTTCCTATTCTAGCGTCAGGGATGGCGTATCCCTCTGCGATATAGACCAACACGCGTTCTGGAGGCAAACTTTGCTGAGTGATACTCTCCAGTAAAATGAGATATTTCTCTCCTCCTGTACCAAGTGTGCGAATGGCAATGGAATAAGTCAATTTCGATTTTTCCATAAAATCAAGAGATAGAGTAATAAGCCGAAGGGAGCCATCAGCAGTGTTAGTAGAGGTTTGGGAGAATCTTTCAACCAACGTTTGTTGCGCGCAATGATGCAACTAGAAACATAGTGAATGCTTATTCGCAGCAGGTTGCGCAATGTATTGCGTTTATTTTGTAGTTCCAGTTGTCTCATTCTCATGAAACTCCAAGGCGAACGATAATACTGTTTGTATATGTTTGCCGCCATACCATTAGTTTGGTAGTCCACAAAGCACAGGTTATCATTGATAATTAGTAGGGGGAGTTCTCTCGAGGCTTGAAACACCATACTATATGGGTTGAAATCTTTTTCTCCGTGTAAGTCCTCTTTGAAGATGGCTGTTCGTGTCAAATCAGTGCGCATCACCTGTTTTGCGTCTCCTTTGTATAAATCTTTTTCAGCAATGTCATAGAGTGACACCTCTTTCAACGCTTCAGGAAAATAGCCACCAATGGGTTGCTTAGAGTCAGCATAGAAGTCTAAACCAATGATACCTGCGTATTGTTCTCCACCTCGTTCCTTCCACGTGTTGATAATCTTCTCCACTGCTGCATCTGGCATAAAGTCATCACTGTCGATGCAAACATTGAGAGGAGCAGAAATCACTTCATAAGCCGTGTTGTAGCCCGTGTAGAGTCCTCCATTTTCTTTCCAAATGTAGCGTATGGGGATGCGTTGTTCTTTGATAAAAGCTTCCACCACTTCACGTGTATTGTCAGTAGAACCGTCATCAATGACCAACCAGTCAAAATCTTGACAAGTTTGTCGGCACAAGCTTTCATATACGCGTCCAATGAGATGAGCGCGGTTGAAAGTTGGAGTGAAAACGGTGAGGGTTGGCATAGTTTGAATAACTTTCTATTTATAATAATTGGAGCAAGGGGGATAATAAACTCTTTATGATTCTTCTTCGTTTATGTTGTTGTGCTATAGGCATCAACAAGTCTATAATTACTTCTGCATTTTTGGCTTTGACTGCTTCATTGATAGGTGCCAATGTTGTTGCAGAAGCATAAACTTCAAAGAGATGTTCGTAGATAGGGGCATTTAGTTCTGCATTGATAAATTTGATAATCTCTGATTTATCATGTCGAAGAATAAGGAGCTCTTCTATATGGTGCAAGAAATTATTCTTTAGTTCATAAGCCGCAAAATCAAATGATGTCGGTTCAACATTGTATTTTTCGATGCATTCAAGTTCGAAATGATACAGTTGTTTCATATCTTCGAGCGTATCCAAATTATATCTAGACGTTCTTCCTCCATGTCTATATGCATATCCATATATTGTACTCAGATATAGACTTTTCATTTGTGGCATCACTCGCATAGAGAAAACTTGATCCTCTAATATTTTCTGTCCCAGAGGGCGGATGTCTGCTTTTTCAAGAACATTCTTACGAAAACAGAATGAACAAAGTGATACATAGTCACCGCCTCTACCAAAATAAGAGGGATAAATATCTGTCATAATCTCTTGCTGAGACAACTTCACTTCTGTTGTTCTGGATGTTACCTTCTGTTTCCATAAACCGAGAGCGTCATACACCCGATACTGTTGAAAGTGTACTGCGTCTACGTCTTCTCGTTCTGCTATTTTCACGCACTTTTCCACTATATCCTTTATCATCCAGTCATCGCTATCGCAGAACATCACATATTCCCCTTGGGTTTCTTGTATCGCTCTGTATCTCGCCTCTTCCACGCCTTGATTAGTGGGCTGATGTATAGTGCGAATGCGAGGGTCTTTGGTTGCCAATACATCACAAAGCTCCCCACTTCCGTCGGTAGAACCATCGTCTATGAGGATTAACTCTAGGTTAGAGTACGTTTGTCGACATACAGATTGTACTGCACGTTTGAGGGTGCTCACTGTGTTGAAAACGGGAATAATCACTGATACCAGAGGACTCGTCATAGCAAATAGAGAATATAAGATGGACTATTATCAAATGATTTATTTCTAGAGTTGTTGAGAATTTACCAATACAAGAATTGCATTACTGCTGTAAATCCTATATAGGCTAATATGATTTGTCCCACCTTTTTGTCTTGATCATTCCAAAGATTAAAGAGGAAGAGTGGGTAAGCCACGACAATAGGATACATAAACCACGAAAGGTAAGCAAATCTATTGGAGAATGCAGCGCGAATGAAAACCACCCAAAAGGCATTGGCTAAACAATAGGTGGAAAACAACACTGAATACCAGTTGTCGGTGATGCGTTTTTTCAATATCGTGTAGTATCCCAATACGATAGGCATTGCACTATACGCCAAGAAGTCCCAGCGGAAACCTGAAGAAGAAAACTGATATCCGACTCCTCCTTGTGCCATACTATTATAGCCTTGCAAGCGTTCATCAACACTAAATTGTTCGATAAAACCTGTCAAACTATTGCCTAATAGTAATGATGCCACAATGGAAAGTCCCCAAATAATGATGCTCCAGTGTGGACGTTTGTAGATAAACAAGCTACAGATGAAGCCTGCCAAGGGAATACCCACACTGTGATGAATGCCATAAGCCAAGAATGCAACGACTGCGGCGAGAATTCTTTGTTCTTTGAAATATAAAATAAAAGCCAATAGTGTGACATGACAAGCCAGACCATTACGAAGACCGTTGACTCCAAACGTGTAAAACATCAGCGAACCACAGAGAAGGATCAGTGTGATGATAGGTTTTTGAGGAATCAGCGTGCGTATTGCTGCATAGGCTGTAGCCATATAGAGGAGGGAGACAACGGTGAACAAGAAATGGATATCAAAGCCTAAGGTCTTTGTGATGTAGTAAAGACTCTCCCACAACCATTCATTTTTGAGATCTATCACAAAATCCGCGGGTTGAAATGCCCTAAATGCTCTTGCATAGTTTGTTGTGTCACCAAAATACCCGCTATTGGGTCGCATGCCTAACCATAAGGCTATCATCAAAGCCACTCCCCACCCCACAAGAATAGACTCCTGTCGTTGAGTTTGCAACGTGCCTTTTGAATTATAATACTGCAACCCCACAAATAGTCCCCACAAACAGAAGAAACTAAAGAATAAAGGGCTGTAGAGTGAAGCGTCAAACATGAGTAAATGTGATAGTTAGTGATGACCTTATTTGATGAGTCGATAGAGCCAACTACGATGCCAAAGACGTGAGAGCCAAATATACAGAGGTTTTTGTGCACTCCATGTTCTGTCGTAGCGGTGAATGGTGCGCGTGTTGGGAGTTTGTTTTATGCGTCCAGTGGCATTGTCCATTGGGTCAAAGTATTCTGAGGGATAGAGAGCTACGCCTGCTACTTCTTGATAGCGATTTTCGCGCACAAACCCATGACGAATGAATATCTCTGTCATCCCCGACACCACAATTCCCGTGTCCAACATTGCAGTGGAGTCATCTTTTGCTTGCGCATCATAGAATTCCAACATTTCTTGAATGATTGGGTGGTGTGCTTCCACCGCCATCACTAAACCAGAACTTACCGTGGGAGGTTGAGCATCTTCTAGCCCCATAAATGCACCCAACTGAAGCAAATCGGATATAGGAGCCACAGCCTCCACGTCTGTGTCGAAATAGATGCCACCCCATTCTTCGAGTATTTTATAGCGCGCAAAGTCGCTGACGAAAGCATATTTTCCGGCTGCATAAGCCGCACGAGTATAAGGGTGAGCATTTACATCAAAGTTTTGCTCATTCCATTCGCGAATCTCACAATCGGGCATAAATTTTCGCCACGATGCAATGCAGCGTTGTGCAGATTGGGGGAGTGGATTTCCGCCAAACCAGCAATAGTGAATAATGCGAGGAATCATAACAATATAATCATAGAGGGGATGTCAAATCCAATTGAATTGTTGCAACTTTCGTTCGATAAAGGCTGAAGTTGTCCTCGGATAGGTCAGACGCCCTTCTTGTATATGTCGAAAGAGCGCCTTCAAGCGTTTGATGATGGAAGGAAAATAACTGCGCATTTCCACAGGCTGTTCCATCCTCTTATTCGTTTCGTACCAAAGTTCTTGAAATCTCGGAGCTATATTGCTCAGTTCGTAATACCATGGTGCACAGCCTGCATAGTGAATGATGCAAGGATGGTGATACGCTTCGGCTGCTTCTTCTGTCTGATAGAACGCATCATATAGAAAGTTCCTCGCAATGATACCCCATTTGGCAGGAAGAACCACCATTTTCCCTCTCAAAACCACGTTGATGGCATCCTGATCGGGGCACCCCAATCTGTGCGCGTTAGCGATAGCCCAATCTAGAATCTGTTGAGCAATGTTGTGCTCTCGCCAATAACTGAGATTCATCAATAACACACCAGAACAAACGTAAGTATGTTGTTGCGGCAAACCAATTCTTTGTTTGGTGGCAGTGATGAAATTTTGCTGATCTTTGGCAGCGCCGATGGCGACATTTTCGAGTGGGATTTGGAATAACTCGTCAATGGATGAGGCTATGAGCGTGTCAGCATCTAAATATAGCACTTTTTCCACCTCTTCAGGCAACAACTTGTCGAGAAAAATGCGATACCAAGCGTGAATGGTGAATGGTCCCGTCGGAATGTGTGCTAGAGATTTCTCCTCAATAGGGTGATACATCAACTGCCACGAAGAGCGTTGTGCTATCACTCTTCTCAGATAGTCCAAATTGTCTGATGACAATGCTTCAGACACGATGTGGAAGATAAAGACACTTTCGTTGGTGTGATGGTCTACAAAACTTTGTAGCGTGACCGCCATAATAGAGCTGTAGTTATCGCTGATGCAAAATGCAACGTGTTGAGCGTCTGTCATATTATCGGTGTTGTTGATGCTATATTAACCCCAAATCGGTCATTAGATCCTGAACAGATTTCATTAGATTGTTGAGCAGATTGTGATTTTGTTTGTTCAAAGGCGTAGCGGGCTACGGCGAGAACGAACGAAAAACAAGTTGCCAACAAGAAAATGAAAGATGACAGGAAGTTATCTTCTCCATAACAATCTACACTATAACGGTCTAATGACCGATTGGGGTTACCCCCCAATGAGTTGTCGCGTCCACTTGTTTTGTTGAAACAGCCACGCCACTACTAGACTTGCCAGAAAGACGAGAATCGTAGCTGTCAGGTGTTGAAGCGGGAAAGGGAGAAAACTACTGAATGAGAAGGGGACATTGCGCAAGCACAAGATGAAGCCCCAGTGCACAAGATAGATGCCAAAGCTCAGTTGAGCAATGCGTGTGATGTTCTTGTTGTATCTGGTGAGCCATCTTTGCAGTAGCCTCGTTTGGGAGATTTTCATCCAAAACACGCATTGCGCTACTGCAAAGATAGAAAGATACCAGAACATTTCATAGAAATCCACCTGAATATTTGCCAATTTTATCACAGTAGGCACCATCCAAGCCCCTATGAAGGCTACAAAGAAGAAGCGCGACTGTTTGCTACAATGTTGATGAAGGTAGTAGCCCAAGAGATAATAACCCACATAGCCCGAAAAGTAATAGAATACACTGCGCACTCCTTCTTCGATGGGGAGAAAAGGTTTCAACCAAGGCAAGCAGAGGGTGCACATCCACAGCATAAGATAGCCACGTTGTTGCGCACGACTATTGGTTTGTAACCACGGCTGCAGGATGGGAGTAAGGAGATATAAACCCAAGAGGGGAAAGATAAACCACAATGTCGGGTTGTTGAGGCGCAAAAGAAACTGATAGATCGTCAAGTCCGACCAAGATGCCCCCTTTTGTAAGGTTTCAACGACACCAAACACGACGTTCCACCAGACCACGGGAACAACAATCCTCCGAAATATCTCTTTCAGATAGTTTCTGCAATCAGTGATAGGACGCGAAAGTCGCAAAGCCCCCGAAATCATAAAGAACAATCCGATGCAGGGAACTGTGGCATAGCTCGAAAACGAAAGCCATAGCGAGCTTTCCTGGGAGGTTGAAGGTTGCGCGTGCATCACCACCACCATCAGGCAGGCAAGGATGCGGAGAAAGTCGAGACTAACATCGCGCTGCGTGGGGTGAGGTATCTCAGTTGTCTGTTTCATTGGTTGGAGAGGATTTTATACAGCACCATAACGTTCTAATAACCGATTGGGGTTTATGACATAAGTTGCATCACCTTTTGTGCCTCTTGTTCATTGCCGTAGTTGTGAGTGGAGAGGTAATCGGTGAGTTGTTGTCGGAGTGTCGTGTCTTGTAGCGCATTAGCCATCTCTTCTGCAGTGTGTTCGGGAGAGTCGAGGGGAACAATCACTCCATCTTTGCCGTGTTTCACCTGAGAGGCAGCCGTGGGATAAGCGGTAATGATGACAGGTTTGCACAGTATCTGCGCTTCGGTCACAGCCACCGACTTTCCCTCATAGCGTGAAGGCTGCACATACCAGTCGCAATGCGCGATGTAGGGATAAGGGTTAGCGCGTTTGCCCAGTAGATGCGCATAGTCGCCCATAGCCTCCTGTTCAAGCGCTTGTTCTATGAGCGTGCTATCGCCATAACCGATGATGAACCAATGCACGTTGATGCCTTTTTCGCGAAGCAATCGGCAGAAGCGTGGAATGCTTTCGATGTTTTTGGGATAGGAAAAGCGTCCAATGGTGAGCAGGTGCACCGCATCTTTGTACAAAGGCATATCGTCAGGACGCTCTCCTCGTGCGCGTTGTCGCACAAAATCTGTGGTCAGCACATTGTCGATGCGCAACAACTTGGGACGAAGCGATGGAAACACGGAGCAAAAAGTTTCGCTCACGTGGTCGGAAATGCTCACTATGTGGTCAAATCCCCTCCAAACAGGCAATTCCAATGCCGCATTGACATCAATAGTGCTGTAGTCTGTGTGAATCCACGCCACCTTTTTGCGCGCATCGACCTTCTGCAATACAATGTTGTGTGGAGTCAAATAGGAAATTGCCAAATCATATTGACCAAGATTCGCCAGCGAAGGCAAAATAGGGGTGACGTACTGACCAATATAGCCAAAAATTGCACTGCCATCTTTGGGTTGATGCTGTTTGCTGTATTGTCGCATCGCCCATTTCGCGCGCAGTCTTGCCCACACCATTCGCCATTCTCCAGCCAGAAGTGTCTCTTTTAGGGGCCGCTCTATGTAGCGATAAGCCTTGGGAACTTCGATTTGTTTCACCCAACCAGGGATGAATTCCATCATTTCTCCACGCGGATCATAGACCAGCAAGTCTACCTCAACCCGTTGAGGATCGAGTGCCAAGAGGAGATTGATGAGACTTGTTTCCACACCCCCAATTTCCAAATAGTGAATGGCGATGAAAAGACGCATATTATGGGTGATTAGTGTAGGAGAACTGGAGCATCGACGTTGGCATTAGCCTGTTTTTGATGCGAAGTGCCAAATTGACAAGAGGATGCTGTTTGATGCGTAGTGTCGTCCAAAGATGAGGAGCATATTGTTCAATCAATGGTGCATATTGTCGTTTAGCATTTTGTGCATATTGTTCAAATACCGAGCAAGTTTCCTCATCTTTTGTGCGCTTTGCTGCTGCGCAGTGCACAAATATCTGCTCCAGATATTCGGGTATCACATCAGATAGGAGGTGCGTGCGCGCTGTTCGTTGACAAAAGTTGATGCGTGCCTCATAAGCCTCGAGTAAATCCTTGCGTTTGATGGAAAAATGCCCAGAAAGTCCAGTGTTACGTTGACGATAAAACCATAGCGGTTGAGGCATACAAACCACTTTGGAGCAGCGTGCCACCATTTCGTGCATCACAAAGGCATCTTGTGCCACGCGACCCGGAGGATTGGGACAAGCCAGCGCGATGTCTCTCCGCATCACTTTAGCCCAAAGAAAATTGTTGAGCACAGGATGTGGTTGACACAGAGCTGCCAGTGCCGTTTCGGTGTCAAAGTGCTGCGCTGCGTCTTGCGGATGTTGGCGCCTATTGTCGTAGAGCAGCCGATTGCTATAAGCATAGTAGAAGCCACATTGCACCATGTCGGCATCATGCTGCTGAGCAGCTAACATGAGTGTTTCTAATGTTTGAGGGCAGAGCCAGTCGTCGCCATCCAAATAAGCCACAAAATCGCCCGCAGCTTGCTGTGTGCCTACATTGCGTGCCACGCTCACTCCTTGTTGGGTTTGGGTAATGAGTTGCCAATGCGGCTGTCGTTGGCAATAGTTCTCGGCTATCTCTCGAGAGCCATCGGTGCTCCCATCGTCCACCAAAATGACTTCAAAATGAGATAGCGTTTGCCGGACAATGCTGTCGAGTGTCGTGGGGAGGTAATCTTCCACGTTGTAGATGGGAACAATCAGAGAGAGAGAAGCCATAAACAGAGAGGGGGACTTAAGCATTTGGGATAGCTACCGAAAAAGGCAATGTGATAGTATTGCATACTCTCTACTTTGTGAAGATGTTTGTGGAAATGGACATCAATGGAGGATAGAGGTTAGCGAATGCTCATTTGTTGTTGTGGTAGCGTTGTTGCAAATAGCGTAATGACGGATTGTGAGGTTTGCCTTGTAGCCACCTTACGAAGAAGAATGCACGCAATATACATCTGATTTTGAAATTGTTTCTTCTTGTGGTGGGTATGTCGAAGGGAAGTTTCTTTGCTATTTCCCACCAATCTTTGCGGTAGGGGTGTCTGGGTACCGTGGAGTCCCAAGGGGCACAAGCGGCAAAGTGCACAATTTTTGGAGCAAAAAGGCTGTTGTGTATGCGTTCTTTTTGTGGAGAAAGATAGTTGTTGTAGTCTGTCAAGTGCTGATAGGTGATGTTGTATTCTATGGGGAGTTCTATGATTTCGTCATAAAACACAACATTGATGGTGTCTTGATCGGGAAATGCCAATTCATCATAATTCTTTTCTAGGAAGTCGAAGAATATCTGGCGATTGTTGTGCGCTCTCCATAGCGTCAAGTCCATCAGCATTACACCAGCATTGTAATACTTCTGATGGTTTAGTACTTTTCTCTGCGTATAGTGGTAGGGCTTTATGGTGGTTTCACTGACCAATGCTGTGGAGTGCCCCTGCATGTCAAAGGTGAAAAGCTCCGCAATGTTGCCTTTGAAGAGTATGTCTGTGTCTAGATACAGCACTTTTTCAACTTCTGGCAATAAAATTGGAAGTTCTGCTCTAATCAGCGTCAGGAGTGTAAACCTCGTGTTATTATATTGACTGTAGGCATCACTGTTTATCAAATGAGCTTCCAAGAAGATATCTTCGCGATGGTCGATGATGGGGAGAAAATAGGCTATACAAGACTGCTCATCTTCTTCGATGATGATGAGGTGAATGTGCCATCTTACCTCTTCTTGCTGAGGAGTGCAAAGACAAAAACTTTTAAGAGCTACTGCTAGGTAGGGATAGTAGTTTTTGTTGATAGCAAAAGCTATATGATAGGTGTTTGTGGGCATAACGAGTTGAAATGATGTTTCTGCTTCGCGCATACACGCGTGAGAAAGCAAGTTTTGAAGTATTAACAAGATGCTTCGCTGCATTTATTTTGTCTTTTGGGAAGGATTTTCCCGATGCCCGGTTGTGCAAAAGAAAGACTAGGACTATTGGTCTTCGATGAATGGGGACTATTGTTTGGAGGAGATTTTTAGAAATTGTTCTTTGAGTGTTTGCAAGGACATCGAAGTGGGGCGGCTTTTAGGAAAGAGCCAGTATTTGATACGGTATTTGAGTCCTAGCCACCCTTTATTACGATAGGTGATTTTGGCAGGATGCTTCAGTGTTTGGTTGGTGGCGTGCCAGAGTTCGTCGAATGGATTTTTATATTCATCTAGATACCACGGTGCACAAGAGGCAAAGTGAACGATGGCAGGTGAAAAAAGACATTCTCGGATTTGTGGGATGAGGTCTTTCCGAGAAAAATGCTGTGGATTTAGAAAATAGGGAAAAACATTGAAGCGCAAGGGAAGTTCTTCCTTGTCATTTTGGAGCAATACATTCAACGCATCTTGGTCGGGAAATTTTAAGATGTCTAGATGCGAGTGACACCATTCAATCAATTGGTGAGTATATTTTTGCTCTCTCCATCGGAGGGTGTTGATGAGTAGTGGTGCTGCTATGAAATAGAAATTATGAGTTTGCAGGCTTACGCGTTGTTTGTTGTCCTTATCGAATGGATTTGTCACTGCAGCAATGGTTTTTTCCAAGGGTAAGGAGAACACTGCACTGATGTCATCTAAGATGAGACAGTCGGTGTCGATGTAGAACACGCGCTCGGCATCGGGGATGAGGTCGGCGATGAAGAAACGGAAATAGGTGATGTGGGTAAATCGTTCGGAGGGCAAACCTTGGAGTTCTTTGCCTCGGATGACGTGTACCACAAGTTGGAAATCCTGGCGAAGTGCACAAATAGACGCTAATTGTGCCTCCGATTTGGGGGTGATGCCATCTGTGAGAATGTGGATTTTCCACATCACATCGGCACGCTGCGGTTGGGTGTCGCAGAGCGATTTCAAACTTACGGCAACATATTGCGCATAAAGTTGATTGCAGGCGTAGGCTATGTGATGAACTTGTGACATAGTGACAATGGGATTTACGTAAACCTATTGGCGTTGTTGGCGGAGATGGAATTTTTGAAGCTGTTTCTGTAGGAATCCCCGAACGGTTTGGCGTTCTTGTTTAGAGAGGAGCAACGTATAAGCTAAACTTCCGAGTGAGACGACGTAGAGGAGTGAGGTGAGCACTAAGCGCAGGAATGATTGTGCGATGTAGCCTTCTATTGCAAAAACAGGGAGAGTGGCTATCAATACGGTGAAGGAAACCTTAGCCATGGTGAAGAATAATGGTCGCTGAGGCAATTCAGGGAGGACTTTCTTGAGAATGGCTGCACGTTGGAATACCTCACCAAAACATCCAATAGCAATCACCATGAAAGCATGGAGATAGTTGTGATAGGTGCTATAAAGCCAATAGATGATGAAGAATTGAACTAGTAGATAAAGTCCACCAACGATGGAAATGAGTTGCATTTTCCCTGTGGCGTGAATGCTTTTTGCAAAGGGTTCAGTCATTATACCAAAGAAAGTGGTCAGTAGAATGAAGCGTAATACGTGAGCAGCATCTATAGGCACTGATCCTAACCATAGTTGGAAGAGTGTTTCGGCATTAAAGGCTATGGGTACGGCAAACAGGGAAAACACGATAGAGGTAAACAATAAATTAGTGTTCAGTGCTCTTAGCATATCAGCGAGGTTGCCTTGTGCATATTGTTTGGTCACTGAGGGGGCAAAGGCTGTTTGTATGGGACTGGTAAATCCTCCCACAGCCGCTGACACAGTGGTGGCAACACTGGTGGAGGTGTTATAGCGTAGTCCAAAAAATACATTGACGAGATAGTTTCGTGATTGATTGTATATGGCTACACAAAAATTGCCAAAAAGTTCCCATGCCACAAATGACATAATGGGTTTGAGTCGTAAAAAGGATACACGCCGTAGGAGTTGAACCTCTTGGAATTTCTGTATGCAATAGTAGCGTAGATATACGATGACAGCAACATTGGAGATAGCACCGAGTACGGTATAAACTATGAGTTTGTCCATGGAGGTGTATTTCACATAGATGGCAGAGAACAGTGAGTATATAGCCGATACCAATGAAGTGTAGGCATAGATGGTGAATTTTTCTCTAGCTACAATGACAGCACTATAGGGGACTTGAGTGATGCTTAAAAATATGCCTAGAATGGAGAATTGCAACACGATCATGGCTGTGCTCATCCTCTCTGCAGGAATGGTAAGTTTATGATGCAAAAGATAAATGCCTGCAATCTCGCATACACCAACCAAAATGATGGCAAGCACCAGATGAGCAAAGAAAGTTGCCGTGAAGGTTTCGCGAATAGCTTGTTCGTCTCCTCTGCCAATTTCAAAAGTGAGAAATCGAGAAGTGGCTGAGGCTAGAATGCCTGCGATGAAAGTAAAAGCAGGGAGTAATCCACCTATTACCACGTTGATACCATAGTCTTCCACACCAAGAGCATTCAATGTGATGCGTGAGGTGTACAAGCCGATGATGATGGTAATAACCGATCGGAACATCAACAATGAAGCATTGCGCGATGCACGACGTGCGCTAAAGGTTTGATCACTTGTTTTGTTATCAGCCATATGTCGGTTGTCTAATGTTGCTCTGAATAATTTTTATCTCAAACTGGTCATTAGTTCCTGAACAGATTTGGATTGAACATCTGCTATTCAAATCTGCGCTTGCCTAGGTATAAAAATAGTCGATAGAGTTTGTGCTTTAATAACCAGGTGTAGAAATACGTGCCAAAACCCAGAGAGCGACGGAAAAAACGGAGAGAGAGAAGTGGTGAGGGGAGTTGTTGAAGGAGGGTGATGAGATGATGGTCGGATGCCGTAGATCGCAATATAGATTGCATTAACAACGAGATTAAATAGTATTGCGCTTGGTATACAAATACAGACCTCTTCCAGTAGTCTTGATTGGCAAACCCCATATATTCTTTCAATACCCTGATGAATTCTTGGGGGGAATGTTGAGCGAAAGTCATATTTGAACCATGGATCAAGTAGTGATAATCGGCATAGGGCGAAAAGCAAACGCTTTTGAGATGAGGATATAACAGGAGGTCTGTAATTAGATCCTCTGCAAAATTCAAATGCTCTGGAATGCTCTCGAAATGTTGTTTTAAGAAGGAAGTTTTCCAAAGAACAGCCCAAATGGAATTTCTATGATAAGAAAGAGTAATAGCTTCAACAGGAGGAAACTGAGAGGTTTCAGAAGCACAAATTGACGATACCCTTCCTGGCTTATATTGAAGAAAACCTCCTTTTATACATTCTGCCTCTGGGAAATGGGAGTGGGTCTCGAGCAGATGTTCCAGATAGAGTTCTCCCACATAGTCGTCTGCGTCAATGAAGGTGAGGTATTCTCCTTGAGCACATCTTATTCCGGATTTTCTTGCCGAAGAAAGACCTTGATTTTCTTGCGAGTGAAGATGAATGCGATGGTCTTGTGCTGCATATTGCTGCACTATCTTTGCTGTGCTGTCTATGCTTCCATCATTGATGACCCTAAGTTCCCAATTGCGGTAGGTTTGAGCGATGACACTATCAATGCATCTTGCTAGCCTTTCTTCTTCGTTATAGGCACATATAATGATGCTTATTTTCATAACTTTATCTAGATGGAAAAGGATTTGTCGCAATCAGCCTTTGGTTCATCATGATTGAACAAGGACCCGAACTTTTCAGAGCAGCTCTATTCCGGTTGAGTAACCGATTGGGGGGCTATTTGAATCTGATTTTGGCTAGATAGACGAGCAGTTTATAACATCTGTGTTTGAGCAGCCAAGTGTAGAAATAGGTTCCATATCCTATGCTTCTCTTTAAGAACTGAATAGAAATGTGTGGAGCGGGAAGTTGACGAAGTGCGGAAACTAAATCAGATGTTGACGCTGATGAGTGAGAAACAGCTTTGAGTAGTTGGGCTATGAAATTAAATTGCAATGAGAAAACAAAGTCTGAATTTTTCCAATAATCGAGGTTTGCACACTTGTTTACTGCCGAGGAAACTTTAAGTAGGTCTAGCACGGAACGTTGCGCGTAAGACATGTTTGTGCCGTGGATGAAGTAGTGATAATCGGCATAAGGAGAAAAATAAACGCTCTTGAGATGAGGATATAATAGGAGAGTGGTAATAATATCTTCTGCAAGATTCAGATGTTCCGGAATACTGTCTAGATGCTGTTTCAAAAGAGATGATTCCAAAAGCATATAACAGAGATGTCTCGTGTGATAAGGAAGCGTGATGGCTTCCATCGGGGAGAATTGAGTGATTTCTGGAGCAGCAACTTTAGTTATCTTCCCATTCTCATACCGAAGATGTCCACCTTGAATGCATTGTGCTTCTGGGTGTTTGTGGAGAGGGTCGAGTAGGTGTTCCAAATAGAGCTCTCCCACATAGTCGTCTGCATCAATGAAGGTGAGGTATTCTCCTTGTGCACATTCTATCCCTGCTTTTCTAGCCGAAGAGAGACCTTGATTTTCTTGCGAGTGAAGATGAATTCGATGGTCTTGTGCTGCATATTGCTGCACTATCTTTGCTGTGCTGTCTGTGCTACCATCATTGATGACCCAAAGTTCCCAATTGCTGTAGGTTTGAGCGATGACACTGTCAATGCATCTTGGCAGCTTTTCTTCTTCGTTATAGGCGCAAATAACGATGCTTACTTTCATACGGCCTGTTGTTGCTGGTTAGTATCGGTTTACCCAAATTCTGCTGAGTGCAAAGAGGAAGTATTGTTGTTTGTAGAGGAGATAATACCTCAGAGTTTGAAACATGGATTCTTTCACTGGAGCGAATGAGGGAAGTTTGATGAAGCGATACATCTTGTAGCGTTGTGCAATAGAATTCGTTTGCTTCTCTATCACGCTCAGTAGTCTAGAAACTGTAATATCATAGATATGTAAAGCACTATGAAGTAGAGGCATCAAATGAGGATTTCTGTTTCCTATTTGCTCGTAGAGAGAGATTAGTTTTTGATATAATGCTAGCTCTGTTTGAAAATCAGCGGTCTTTAAACTTAGTTGCTCGTCATTTGCTGATTTGCAATTATACTTATATATGGCTGTCGAACTTGTGGCGAAACGTTGTGCTTGAAGATAGAATTCAAGGGTGAAAATTAAATCTTCAGCAAAATTGAAGGTTGTGTCGAAACGAAGGTTATGTTGTCTAATGATGGACATGCGATACAATTTTACGATGCCAGACATTCGTTCGTAAAACAGCCTCCCTAGTTTCTCTTCTTCAGCAGAGTAGACGATATTGTCGTGATCATGGGAGTATGTTTGTCCATTTTTTGCAAAAAGAATAGTCTTTCCATTAATTAGATCTACATTGTTGTCTTCTCCAATCTTGTGCAAGATTTCCAAATAGTCGGGAGCTATCTCATCGTCACTGTCTACAAAAGTGAGCCATTTGCCTTGCGCGTGGTCGATTCCAAGATTGCGTGCTGCAGAAACACCTTGGTTTTCTTGTGAAATGACTAAGAAACGAGGATCGTTTGCTGCATAGTTTTCTGCAATTTCTAGACTGTTGTCTGTGCTTCCATCATTGACCAAGATGCACTCCCACTCTTTGAAGGTTTGTGCCAAGATGCTGTCTATACATCCAGACAGAAACCGTGCTCTGTTGTAAATGGGCACAACGATGCTGATGATGGGGGCGGATGGAGAGGGGTTCATTTTGCAGTGGTTGGATAATTCTACAAATGATGCTTGGAGTTGATTCCTTTTGCTGATGTCTTGTGTCAGCGTTTTAGCCATTTGACTAACTGGCATTTGGTCTTATTCTTAAGCTGTTCTAGCTGATAGCAGAGTTGCAAAAGACGATAGTGCTTGTGAAAGAGCATTTTATATTGTATGCGCTTCAACAATTGTGAGGAATGGATGTCTTTGGGGCTTATGTTTAGAGCATCGAGGCTTTCTTTCCACTGTTTACACCCGATGCCTGGAGTGTCGTAAAGGGCATTGAACACTCTGTTGAGGGTATTTGTTAGTTCAGAAGCCAATAGTTTTGCTGAATGAGGATACCTTTGTTGCATTTCTCTGTTGAGAGAAATCCTGTGTCGAAACAGTGCTGTTTCTTGTTCGATTGTTCCCCTTGAATTGTGTGCCGAACTATTTGAACTTCTGATGTAATATATATATCCAGATTTTGCGATGGTGTGAATGCGTCGGGCACGTAGAATCGCTTCTTGAAGAAAGAGATAGTCTTCTGCATAGACTACGGACTCGTCAAATCGTAAGTTGTTCTCTTTGATAAGTTGAGCCTGAAGAAGTATTCTAGTTCCTCCATAAATAGCTCTCGGAAGAACGTGAGGAACATAGTCTTTGACATCGTAAACGGCATCGTCGAGTTTTCCTATTACGCTTTGTTCTCCTGATTCATATACGCAGAGGTTTTTGGCTATAACCAAATCACACGGTGTTGCATCCGTATGCTGCATCATTGTGCTTTTCACATAGTCCGCCAAGTAGTCTGGCGTGACTTTGTCATCTGCATCAATCCACGTCATCCATTCTCCAGATAAGTGCTTTATCCCTGTATTTCTTGCACCAGAATGTCCACGATTTTCTTGATGAATGACCTTGAAACGGCTATCACGTTTGGCGTATTCTTCTAAGATCTCTGCTGTGTTGTCTTTGCTACCGTCATTGACAAGAATCGCTTCCCAATTGGTGTAAGTTTGAGCGAGAATACTGTCTAAACAACGATGTAACCAAGGGGACACATTGTAGCAAGGCACTAGAACGGAGATGAGCGGATTATTCATATTGTGTCAAGGGAGAAATTCTCAAAATAGAATAAACTATTCTATACTTGATTTTATTTCTTTGAACCATAGCCATAGCCATACCCATAGCCACCATAGCCGTAGCCATATTTGTGGTAGCCATAGCGACCAAGTGCATCGGTGGTGCCGTTGAGTAGAAGGGTCAAGTTGTTGTATTTTTTCTCTGCATACCAGCGTTCGATGTCTTTGAGATAGCTACGTTCCATCAATGATGCGCGAACGATGAAGAGGGTGAGGTCGGCATGTGGATTGATAATTTCGGCATCGGCAACGATTTCCACAGGAGGACAGTCGAGGAAGATGATGTCGTATTCTTCGCGAGCCGCCTTAATCATTTCTGCAAATCGCTCAGTGGAGAGCAGTTCGGCAGGGTTGGGAGGGATGACACCACAAGGGAGAACGTCTACGCGGTTGAGGGGAGTGATGATTTCGTGCCAATCGTCGATTTGTCCCGACAGATAGTTGGAAATGCCGACTTTGGGTTGTCCCACATAGTCGGAGAGTGCTGCTTTGCGGAGGTCTAAGTCCATCACCAACACGCGCTTTCCTTTGAGAGAGAAGGCTGCACTGAGGTTAGCTGTGATGAATGTCTTACCCGATCCTGGATTCAAGGAACTGAGCATAACGACTTTATTGCGACCATCGAAACCGAGTGTGAATTCCAACTTGGTGCGCACGGTGCGGAAGGCTTCGTTGAGAATATCGCGCTTCTGATCGGCAACGACCATGTTGGGAACTGCGACAATCTTTTCTTTGCGCCAACGTTGCCAAACGGGACGTTTTTTGCCTTTGAGGGGAAGTTCACCCACGAGAGGCATACTATAGTCTTCCAAGTCTTTGCGACCGCGCACGGTGCTGTTGAGTGCTTCACGACCGAAGACGAAGGTAGCGGGAATAGCTAGACCAATGAGGAATGCTGTTAAAAGGATGTTTCTTGAGTTAGGAAGAGGAGGAGTTCCCGTGACGTGCGGTGTTTCAATGATTTGTGTGTTGTAGGCAGTGAAGGCTTGAGAGAGTTCGTTTTCTTCACGCTTTTGCAACAAGAAGAGGTATAGCGACTCCTTGACCTTTTGTTGGCGTTCTACCGAAAGGAGATAGGACGCTTGACGGGGATTGGCAGAAATCTTACTAGTGGCTTCGCTGTGGCTAGATTCTGTGACGCGTTGTTGCGTTTTGAGCATGTCGAGTTCATTGTCGAGCGACTGGATGATACCTCGACGAATGGAGCCCAACTGTGTCTCCAAGTCCATTACAGCGGGGTTTTGCGCTGAAGAGGTGGCTAAGAGACGATTGCGTTCCAACAAACGTGTGTTGTAGTCGTTGATCTGTGCTTGAATTGAGGCATTATTGATACCAGAATTGGAGGGAAGTACTTGATTTTCATGACGACCATCGGTGAGATATTCCTTCACGTGGCGTGTCATGTAGACCTGCGTGGAGAGTTCGCGTGCTTTGGCTTCTGCTTCGTTAGCTTGATTCACCGCCATACTTCCTGATTGCTCCACGTCGGGAAGGAGGTTAGCGGATTTATATCCAGCAATGTTTTGGTCTACGCTACCCAGTTCGCGTTGAATCACAGCCAAACGCTCTTTGATAAACTCATTCGTACTCACAGAAATCTGGTTGCGGTCGCGCACCCAGTTTTCGTTGTACACAGAAATGAGCATATCAATGGCGTCTTTAGCACGAGCGGTATTGACGTCACTATATTGAATGTCGATAATGGTTGAGGCTTTGTTGCTCAGCGCAATGTTGAAACTTCCGCGTACAACTGCAGCTACTGCGGAAATGGGAGAGCGATTGACATTATATTCGTCTGTCATTCCACGACGATAGCCCGTGTTGGCTACAAATTTCACCAAACCCACGGGGGTGACGCAGCGTTCACCCACCTTACCCATTACGGTTCCGGACAGACTAGCGCCATCCTTAGTGAAATTATCCAAGATTACACGTCCGTCAGCTTGCAGAGAAAGACCAAAAGAAGCTCTTTGTTCTTCTCCAATGTTGAGAAATTCTACTTTCACGGGGAGTTCGCTACCATAAATCACTTTGTCGTGAAACATCCCTTTGTGCGTGTATTCCACGTCAAGGTTGAGACGCTCTGCTACAGTGCGTGTGATGGTGGCACTGCTCAAAGCGAGTATCTCGTTGGTCATTTGTGCATCGCTTGCCCCTTCAACAATCATACGCTGACGTGCAAGGAGTTGGTCAGGAGAGTTGCCGCGGTTGTTGTCGGGTTTGATGAGAATTGAGGCAGAAGCGACGTAGGTTTTAGGGGTGCGTAGCAAATGATAATAGGCACCACCCAGACAAACGATTACGGAAAGTAAAAACCATTTCCAATGGGCTAAGCATAAGAGCCAAGCATCACGAAGCAATTCAAGTATGCTTGCACTTGAAGTTTGTGATATGAAGGAAGAGTTCTGTGAAAAATTTTCTGCAGAGCGTTGCATAGTGAGGTATGTTTATTTCTTGAACAGAGCAAGCAAGGTGATAGTAAAGGTGACAAGTGACATCCAGAATGCAGGAGTGCGGAAGGTGTTTGCGTTGTTGGCAGACTCATTGGCTTTTTTCGCCGTGGGTTCTACATAAATGATATCATTTTGCTTCAAATTGTAGACAGGAGATGAGTAAACGCTTTCAGAATTGGTCAAATCAATGCGATAAGCCGTTTGTTTGCCGTGTTCGTTTCTCAAGACAAGCACGTTTTTGCGTTTGCCTTGAATGGTCAAGTCACCAGCTTGTGCCAAAGCATCCATGATGGTGATATGGTCGCGGTCGATAGGTTTACGACCAGGGGAAGCCACTTCTCCCAAAACAGAATAAGACATAGTGGCAAAATCGACCACCACCACTGGGTCGCGCACCACGCCACTCGACACGAGTTTGTATTTAATCTGATTAGCCAGTTCTGAACGAGTAAGTCCTGCCACGTGAATTAAACCGAATTGAATCATATCAATCTGACCATTCGCATTCACCGTGTAGTTGGCTTTGGTAGAACCGCCAGTGCTGGTCGCCACAGTCGGCATATTATAGATTTCCACCACCTTCGGGTCACGACCGTGGATGCTAATGCTCAACTGGTCTCCTGGTTCCAGACGAATGTCTTGTGGCACCTGCAAAGTAATAGGGCTATCGGTGGGGATGTCTTGTAGGTAGGCGATGTCCTTAATGGTGTTGCAGCTGGTGACCATCAAGGCACACACTGCGAATAGCCACACGTGTAGATGGCTGAAAGAACACTGTAAGCAACGGTGTAAAGCACCATTGACATGATGGTTAAGGGAAGTGTGATTCGTTGTCATACAAATAATATTTCACCACAGCATTACGTAATGTGGTGTAAGTGGCAAATGTAGAATAGAGTCTTTTCTATATAAAATTCCTACGTATTATGGGTTTGTTAAGCTATAAGGGCTTGTTTCTAATACGCTTACTGCTGGTTTTCGAACCTTTTTATGGCGAAATCCGTTGTTACCGTAGTATAGTGCAAAGAAATCAGAGTCCTGGGAAAGCCCAAATACGGAAGACTGCACACTACTCCACATTGTGAGGGGAGAGTGCGTGCAGTGCATTTCGATGCTATTTCGCAAAGTTATAGATTTTTATTGGCATGCACAAATAGAACTTGAGATAATCCCCAAAAAAAGTATCTTTTCTCGCGGATTGTATATTCGGAGCTGTAGTTTTAGGGGTACGATTGTTGTCCTTGCTTTTTGTCCTTAGGAAACGTGGAGCATCATTTTTTCTCCGAAAGAGTTGGAAAAACGTAGGAGAAAAACAAAGAAACGTGGGAGTTTTTTGGAAAAAAGTCCAACGTTTTTGGGGAAATCTCCAACGTAATTTTCTCGTTGTGGGCAACTTCTTTTTGGACGCTTGGTGAGGTGACAAAACAGAGTTGATGGCAATGCGCTGGATGAAGTGTATAAAAAGCTAAAATCCCCTCGTTTTGGTCCTTCCTCGCGCGCGCGTAACAGGGATTTTCGTCTTTTCTCTTTCACAACCTTCACAGAAAACGCTGTAAGTCGCAGTGTGTCAGTTTGTAACGCGACTCTTTCGGACAACTTTTAACATTATTAGTGAACCTGTGTCGAGCATCCATCGTTTTTGTCTCGATTTTCCAAGTGAAAAATAGCCTCTTTGCAGTAGCTTCTGTGAAGGTTGTGAAAGCAAAAAAGTGGAATTTGCAGGGAAGGCGCGTGCGTCACGCGCGCGTGAGAAAACCAACACCGTTTGTGACGCCTAGCGTGAGGTTGGACGGAATCTGCTGTTTGTCGCTTTTGTGAGGAGCTTTACAGATTGTTGATGTTTTATTCTGTAAGGTGAGGATGTCAAAAATGATAGTACCTAAAGAAAAAAGTGCAGTTTTCTGGCGATTTTTATCACTTTGCCCTCAATTCGACCCATATCTATTAGGGAGCTGTGATGGCGGAGGAGCTGTCCACAAAAAAGTCGCACCGAAATTGGGGGAATTTCGATGCGACCGAATGAAAGTTTTGAGCGTGTAGGGGATTAAGCCACCTTTTCGAGCTTCTTCATTTGAGAGAAGATGAAGACGAAAGAGAGGAGGCAGAGGGCGGCAAGTACACCCCATACATAGACGAGGGGAACAGCACCCCAAAGCATAGCAGGGATTACGGTGAGGAAGTTACCGATGGCAGTAGCCACGAACCAACCACCCATCATCATACCCTTGTACTTGGGAGGAGCCACCTTCGATACGAAGGAAATGCCCATGGGAGAAAGGAGAAGCTCAGCAAAAGTGAGCACGAGGTAGGTATAAACCAAGATTTGAGGGCTCACTCGATTCACTTGTTGCCCAGCTTCGATGGCTGCTTTTTGAGCATCGGGTGTTTCCAAACCGATAGAGGCAGCGAGAATGACGCAGAAACCAATGGCAGCAACGAGCATACCATAAGCGATTTTGCGAGGAGCAGAGGGCTCGAGACCTTTCTTGTTCAACCATCCGAAGAGCGCAATGCTAACGGGGGTGAGACCAACGACAAAGCAGGGATTGAATTGTTGGAAGATAGGTGCGCTCACTTCTACTGATTGATTACCAACGGTGAGTCCTTTGAAGATGACAAAGGCAGCACACAAGAGGGTGATGGCAGTAGCAATGGTGCGACCCTTGAGGGTTTTGCTTTGCACGACTGCAAAAGAAGCGTAGATGGCAATGATGATCATCACCAAGTTGGTCACATCGAAGAGGAGGGATTCAACACCGGTAGAGCTAGTTGCCACAAAGTCACGCGCGAAGTAGGTGAGTGTCAAACCATTTTGGTGGAAAGCCATCCAGAAGAAAATCACCACAGCAAAAACGAGGCAGAGTGCCACGATGCGCGCTTTGGTGTCTTCCTTGCTCAATTCGGGTTCTGCAGCGACTGCGGCGTTGTTGTCCTTTGCTGGAACAGCAACGTGTCCGCCTTCAACATGACGGAAGGTGCTGCGAGTGGCAAAGTAGATCAAGATAGAGATGATGAGTGAGATGCAAGCCACACCAAAGGCAAAGTGATAGCTGTCTGCCTTGTTGAACCCATTGGCTTGAGCATACTTCATGATTTCAATGGCAGCAGTGGGTGCAAAGAGGGCACCGATGTTGATCGCCATGTAGAAGAGCGAGAAAGCAGAGTCGCGCTTGCTAGCCATTTCGGGAGAGGCGTAGAGGTCACCGACCATCACTTGCAGATTTCCCTTGAAGAGACCTGTGCCGATGCTGATGAGCGCAAGTGCACCGATTACGGCACTTACGGCTACAGAGCCGCTGCCGAGGGGTACAGCTAAGAGCACGTAGCCAAGGAACATGACGCTGATACCGATTTTCACCATTTTGCCGTAGCCAAACTTGTCAGCGAGAATACCGCCAACGAATGGCAAAAAGTACACGAACATCAAGAAAGTAGAGTAGTAAGTACCGGCTATACCAGCACTCCACCCAAAGTTTTCTTGGAGGAACAGCACGAAAACGGCTAGCATGGTGTAGTAGCCGAAGCGTTCGCCAGTGTTGGCGAGGGCAAGGGCGAAGAGCCCTTTGGGTTGTCCTTCAAACATGGTAAGGGAGTTAGGGGATTATTAAATGATTGGATTGATTTTTTGTGGGAGTAGCAGAAAATGTGTGCCAGATGTTCGTCAGGCTTTTGCATGACTTTCCTTATTTTGTCTGCTTTTGCGCAGCTGCCAATTCTGCTTGGAGGAAGGGGGCAGTAGGTCCTTGACCTTGTTCCACCACAGCTTCGGGAGTGCCTTCTGCGACGATGTATCCACCACCGCGGCCGCCTTCGGGACCCATATCGATGATGTAGTCTGCCACTTTGACCACGTCGAGGTTGTGCTCGATGACGATCACCGTATTGCCTTTGTCAACCAACTTGTTGAGTACGTCGATGAGCACGCGGATGTCCTCAAAATGAAGACCAGTGGTGGGTTCATCGAGAATATAAATCGTGTTTCCTGTGTCGCGCTTAGAGAGTTCGGTTGCTAGTTTCACGCGCTGGCTTTCTCCTCCCGAGAGGGTGGTGCAAGATTGACCGAGTTTCAGATAGCCGAGACCGACTTCTTGCAATACTTTGATTTTGTGCAGGATATTGGGCACGTTTTCAAAGAATTCCACTGCTTGATTGATGGTCATGTCGAGCACATCAGCGATGCTTTTGCCTTTGAAGCGCACTTCGAGCGTTTCGCGGTTGTAGCGTTTGCCGTGGCAGGTTTCGCAAGGCACATACACATCGGGAAGGAAATTCATCTCGATGGTTTTGTAGCCATTGCCGCGACAGGTTTCGCAGCGACCACCTTTGACATTGAAGGAGAAGCGACCGGGCTTGTAGGCACGTATCTTGGCTTCAGGAAGATTGACAAAAAGGGCGCGGATGTCGTTGAACACGCCAGTGTAGGTGGCAGGATTGGAGCGCGGTGTGCGACCGAGCGGACTTTGGTCCACTGCCACCACCTTGTCGATGTGTTCCAATCCTTCTATCTTGTCATAAGCGAGGGGTTCGCGTAGAGAATGATAGATGTGTTGTGAGAGCAGGGGGTGGAGGGTGTCGTTGATGAGCGTGGATTTTCCCGATCCAGACACTCCCGATACGCAAATCAGTGTGCCGAGGGGGAAGGTGGCAGTGACATTGCGCAAGTTGTTGCCTTTTGCTCCGATGAGTCGGAGTTGTTTGCCGTTGCCTTTGCGACGTTGGGGTATCGCAATGAAATTATCGCCATTGAGATAGCCTGCGGTGAGGGTGTTGCTTTGAAGCATCTCGGCTGGTGTGCCTTGAAACACCACTTCTCCGCCTTTGCGTCCAGCTCTCGGACCGATGTCCACCACATAGTCTGCGGCAAGCATCATGTCTTTGTCGTGCTCCACCACCACTACTGTGTTGCCCGTGTCGCGGAGTTGTCGGAGCGAATGAATGAGGCGCACGTTGTCGCGTTGGTGAAGTCCGATGGAGGGTTCGTCGAGGATGTAGAGCACGTTCACCAGTTGAGAACCAATCTGTGTGGCAAGGCGAATGCGCTGACTTTCACCACCGGAGAGTGTCATCGATGCGCGTGAGAGGGACAGATAGTCCAAACCTACATCGAGCAAGAATGACAAACGAGTGCGGATTTCTTTGAGGATTTCCATGGCAATCGCGAGCTGTTTTCCACTCAGATTCACGGACACGGCATCCGCCCATTCTTTGAGTTGCGCTACATCCATTGCGGAGAGTTCGGCAATATTCTTGTCACCAAATTTGTAAGATAAGGCTTCGCGGTTGAGACGTGCGCCATGACATTCGGGGCATTCTGCGGTGCGCGAGAATTGTTCTGCCCAGCGTTGCGATTCGGCAGACATTTCTGCATCTGCCATTTGTTGGATGTATTTCACTAACCCACCAAATTCGGTGTAGATGTCGTCGCCTGTTCCTGCGATACTTTTGGGGATGCGCAAGCGTTCGGTGGTGCCATTCAAGATTTCATCCAACACTTCTTCCGAGAGATCTTTAACGGGGGTGTTGAGGGTGGCATCGTGCTGTTCGAGAAGGGCAGCTATTGCCCAGAAAATCATTGCGTTCTTGGCTTTTCCGAGGGGGACAAGTGCGCCTTGTTTGATGCTGAGTGAGGGGTCGGGACATACTTTTTCCCAGTCGATGACGTTCACTTGTCCTAAACCCTTGCACTTGGGACAAGCCCCTTGTGCAGAGTTGAAAGAGAAGTTGTGCGGAGCAGGTTCGCGATAGGCTAAACCAGTGGTAGGGCACATGAGTCGCTTAGAAAAATAGCGGATGCTGTTGTCCTCTGCATCGAGGATGAGCATCAGTCCTTCGCCTTGTTGCAAAGACTGGCGCACGCTTTGTTGCAGTCGCTCCTCATCTTTAGCTTGCACCTTCAAGCGGTCTATCACCACCTCGATGTCGTGGTTTTTGTAGCGATCCACGCGCATACCCGATTCAACGGTGAGCAGTTCGCCATCGACACGTACATTAAGAAAGCCCTTTTTGCGAACGGACTCAAACAACTCTTTGTAGTGTCCTTTGCGCTGCTTGACGAGGGGAGCCAGAAGATAGATTTTTCGTCCTTCATACTGCTGGAGGATGAGTTCGAGAATCTGTTCTTCGGTGTATTTCACCATCTTTTCTCCACTCAAATAAGAATAAGCATCGCCAGCTCGAGCAAAGAGCAGGCGGAGGAAGTCGTAGATTTCCGTGACAGTGCCCACCGTAGATCGCGGATTCTTGTTGGTAGTCTTCTGCTCGATGCTGATGACCGGAGATAATCCTGTGATTTTGTCTACGTCAGGTCGCTCAAGGTTGTCGAGGAAGTTGCGCGCATAGGCAGAAAATGTTTCAATATATCGGCGTTGTCCTTCGGCATAGAGCGTGTCGAAAGCCAAGGAAGACTTCCCGCTTCCGCTTAATCCCGTGATGACAGTGAGCGCATTGCGAGGAAGAGTGACATCGATGTTTTTGAGATTGTGCACACGGGCTCCCCAAATCTCAATATTGCCGTCCTCAAGCGTGGGAACGGCAGAAGTGAAAGAGGGATTGTGGGAGGAAGAGGACTGCGTAGGATTCATGCTAAAGTCTGTGTGCTGAGTCGTTTGTGGAGGATATGGCGTCTAGCCGAACGCTGGTGAGCGTGCAAAGGCTAGTGCTAAAAGCTATTTGGCGACCGCATCGTAGCGGCGCAGGAGGTTGATGGTCTTTTTGATGTCGTATTTTCTGCCATCGGCTCCGCGAGCGGTGACGGTGAGATAGTAGGCACCTTCGGGGGCATCCGCACCACCAGATTTTCCATCCCAACCTTCGGCAGGATGGCTCCAGTGAGCCACGCGTTTTCCCCAACGATTCACCACATCGGCGCGGAAGGTGACAATACTTTGATACCCCTCTTTTGCTTTGAAAATGTCGTTGATGCCATCGCCATTGGGGGTGAAAGCATTGGGAAATTCAAGTTTGCTCTCTGCGATGTTCAGCACAAAAGCGTCCTCTTGTGCATAGCTGACGGTGTCGTTGTTCAAAACAAAGGAGACGAGCAGGCGCACGCGGAAGTTTCCACTCTCAAGGAAATCATAAGTAGTGGCTTGTTCGTAGCGGATGAGAAAGGGGGTAGCGCTATTTTCGCGTGAAAACTGCCATTCGTAGAGTGGGGTGTAGTTGCCCAAATCTTTGGTGGTTGCTTCAAAGCGCACATGCAGTGGAGCTCCTCCATCGTAGCTGGTCTCTTGCACCTCCTGTCCGTTTGCGTTGGTGTAGGTCATTTGAGGGGTGACAGAGGGGGTTGCTAAGGTTTGAGCATGCGCATGGATGCCTACCATGAGGAGGCAGACCAAAACAAGACCCCAACGCAGGGTGTCACGGAGAGAGGAAGCAAAGAGATTTTGCGTCATTTGAACTGGCTTGTTCATGCAAAAATACCAATTTGCAGCCGAAGAACAAAAAAAGTGGTCGATTTTCTTTGTCTTTTGCAGATTCTGCCGTAAATTTGCACCAACAAAAACGCGCCTGTGGCGAAATTGGTAGACGCGCCAGACTTAGGATCTGGTGTAGCGATACGTGTAGGTTCGAGTCCTATCAGGCGCACACGACAACAGCCCCCTTCTGAATTTCAGAAGGGGGCTGTTGTTTGATGTTGGTTGCGAGCAAGGTGCGCATCAGTTCGACTACCTTTTCTCTCCAAAGAGAAGAAGACGGAGGAAGGGAATCCGACAGAGGACTCGGTAGACTCCCCAGCAGAAGGGGATGAGTGCAAGTGCTGTCACGACTTGTAGCAGATAATTTTGAGAAAATCCCTCCACCACTTCGCGTATCACAAAGAAATGTGTCTGCACCACGTAAATAGGAAGGGTGATTGTGCCTACCCAAGCCGTGGTTTTGAGAAGAGGAGCTGTTGCCTTCAATCGAGCCATGAAGGGATGGATGATTTGGATTAAAAGTATTGTTGCACAGATACCAGCAAAACCATTGGCATAGAGGATGAGAAAATGCTGAATGTTATCTGGAGCTAGTGGAGCATAGGGCAACATATAAATGGAGTGCGAGAAATTCCACAAGGGAAACACCCAAACAGCGAGTAATGTTCCTGGAACTAGGATGTAATACTGCAAGGTAGGTTTGAAGTGCGTGAGTTTGCGGTAGCACATGCCTAGAAGGAAAAAGGGAAGCATGAACTTTAGATACAGTCCTATGGGATAGAATTTGAGAAAAAACGTGCAACCATAGAACGCCATCCAAAGAAACACTCTAACACTGGAATATCGACACATTGCGATGATGCGTGCTACTACGACAAAGGCAAAAAGCGTGTTGAGATACCACATAGCTTCGTGATACCAAATGGGTTTTAGATCGCTCCATCCTTGACAAATCGTAAAGTAGATGAGCAATGAAAATACAATACTGTTGACGACGCTGGGAAGAAAAAGTTGTCTTGCTTTCTGTTTTTGCCATTCCCAAAATGGTACTTCTTGGAGGTTTTTCCTTAGAAAATAGCCAGAGACGAACATAAAAAGCGGCATGTGAAAGGAATATATCCCTTCAAAAAGAAGATTGTGCTGCCATTCTGGGTCGGTCCACTGAATTGAGTGCCCTAATAAAACAAGGAAGATGGCAATGCCACGAAGAAAATCCCACTTCTCCTCACGAGATGCGTGAGAAGAAGTGGAATTTATGTTGTCTATTTGTTGCATATCCTTAAATGAACATCAGAGGTTTGTAATCGGATAAGTGCGTTTGTGCATTTCAAACCCAATGTATCTACGTCGGCTTATAGTTTAGTGGTAGCTTTGATGAGCCATTCTTTGTCTTTTTCGTCCGAAAGCAGTGGGAGCAATTCTGCACGTACCACCTCATGATAAGCATTGAGCCACTGACGCTCGGAAGGTTCGAGCATTTCCACCACGATGGGGGCTAAGTCGAGGGGACAGAGTGTGAGGGTCTCAAACTTGAGGAAGTTGCCAAAGGGAGTTTGCTGTGCTGGTTGTGCCACGAGGACGTTCTCGAGACGCACTCCAAATTTGTCAGCGACATAGATGCCAGGTTCGTTGCTCACGGTCATGCCAACATGGAAAGGGACTTCCGTGGCTGCACGGCGGTCTTTGCGAATCTGGTGAGGACCTTCATGCACGCACAAGTGGCTACCCACTCCGTGTCCAGTGCCGTGTCCGAAGTCGTACCCCTCGCGCCACATGGATTGTCGTGCGGCAAAGTCGAGAGCTAGTCCTGTCGTACCAACGGGGAAGTGTGACATAGAGAGTTGAATCATCCCTTTGAGCACAAGGGTGTAGGCTTTTTTCTCCTCATCGCTTAGCACTCCGAGGGGAATGGTACGCGTGATGTCGGTGGTGCCGCTCACATAGTGTGCGCCACTATCCAAGAGTAAGAAACTCTTGCTGGCAAGTTGGGCGTGATTTTCGGCAGTGGCTTCATAGTGCACAATGGCTCCATTGCCGGCATATCCTGCAATGGTGGCAAAAGATAGACCGCGGTATTCAGGATGTTCAGCACGAATCTCTTCCAATCGTTCTGCGATGCTCCATTCTGTCTCTTGGTTGATGCTACCGTCTGCCACTTTTTCGTCCAATTCGCGATGGAAGCGCACCAAGGGAACACCATCGTGTTGCATAGCACGGCGGAATCCTGCAATCTCTGCCTCGTTCTTGTGTGCGCGCCAAGAGGTGATGGGCGAAAGACCCTGTTCGGGCGTCCAATGTCCTATGCACGCCTCGGAAATTAACTCTGCAAAAGCATAGTTGATGTTAAAGGCATAGAGGAAACTGTGCTCGTTTTGAGGGGCTTGTTGGAGGAAAGCTGTGACCCCATCGTAAGCGTGATAGGTGGTGTTCACACGTTGTAGGTAGTCTTTCACCGAAGGAGTGAGATGCTCATTGGTGATAAACAAGTGCACATTTTCTGCTCCTACGATGAGGTAAGCCAAGAAAACGGGGTTATAAGAAATGTCTTCACCACGAAGATTGAGCAACCACGCTATTTCAGACGCATCGTTGGTGATATAGTATTGTGCTTGTTGAGTTCCGATGAAGGTTCTCAAGCGGGCAATCTTAGCTTCTATGCTTTCGCCTGCCCATTCTTCGGGTTGAATGTAGATGGGATGAGCAGGAAGTGCTTGACGGTCTGTCCATACTTCATCGAGCAAATCGATGTTGACCAAGAAATCTGCGAAATCGTAGACCAAGTCGATTTGTGGTTCATACGATACGCTCATGAAATCAAAGCCAATCTGTGGTGAGCTCTCTACGTTTTTGAAAGACAATCTCTCTCCCTCTTCCAAGGTATAACCTAACACGGCTTTGATCCACTCTTGTTCGCTGGGCACTCCTTCGACACCCATGCGCATGAGTTCGATGCCGCTGCCAGTAAGTTCTTTTTCGGCTTGAAGGAAGTAGCGCGAATCTGTCCAAAGTGCGGCTTTGTCGTGTGCCACTACGAGCGTTCCTGCACTTCCAGTGAATCCGCTGAGCCACTCACGCCCTTTCCAACGATCTGCCACATATTCGTTGTTGTGAGGATCGGAGGTGGGGACAATGTAGATGTCGATATTGTGTGCTTTCATCGCAGTGCGGAGGGCTGCAATGCGTTGGGCTGGAAGAGTGTGGGTAGTCATGGGAAGGAGATATAATAAGGATGAGAGAATTATGAGATGACCTTCTTAAACGCTTAGAAAGGAAGCAAAACGGAAAGTGAGCATGTATTGAAGGATGGCTGGGACTATCAAAACGTAGGGGGATTACTACACTCTGCCAGCTATTCTGAAAGGTTGTCTGCGTGGAGTAGTGGGCGGATGCTTTCGAGCAATTCAAACAATTCTTCCATTTTTTCGGTGCGCAGCATCTGGATGCGTGTTTGTCGGAAGTTGGGAATGCCTTTGAACAAGGGAGTTGCTGCCAAATGGCGACGTACGTGGAGAATGCCTCGATATTCGTCGATGCGTTCCACACTTTGACGCACTTCCTCTTTGAGCACATCCAACTGCCAGTCGGGCGACATGGGAGCATAGTCACTCTGCACAGCTGCGGAAACATCGAAAGGAGTGCCGTCGAGGGTATCGCGGATTTCTTTGAATATCCAAGGACGTCCGAAGGTGGCGCGACCCACCATCACTGCGTCCACGCCATATTCCTCAAAACCGCGGAGGGCATCTGCGCCAGAGGTGATGTCGCCATTACCGATGATGGGGATGCGCATGCGCGGATTGCGTTTCACTTCGCCAATGAGCGACCAATCGGCTTCTCCTGTGTACATTTGGCAACGCGTGCGACCGTGAATGGTCAGCGCTTCTGCACCACAATCTTGGATGCGCTCTGCCAAATCGACGATGATGCGGTGTTCGTGGTCCCAGCCTAAACGGGTTTTCACCGTGACTGGTACACGACTGCTCACGCGATCCACGACTGCGCGGATGATTTCTTGCATCAGTTCGGGAGTTTGCAGCATGCCCGAGCCTGCGCCTTTGCCTGCTACTTTCTTTACTGGGCAACCGAAGTTGAGATCCAAAATATCGGGCTGTGCTTTCTCCACCACGATCTCTGCTGCCTCTGCCATTGCGCCGGGATCGCGACCATAAATTTGAATCACCACTGGACGTTCGTCATCGCAGACGGTGAGTTTCTGTAGGGATTTGTTGACCATGCGCACCAAAGCGTCGGAAGCCACAAATTCTGAATAGACCATTGAAGCCCCGAGTCTGCGACAAAGCAGGCGGAAACCGATGTCGGTGACGTCTTCCATCGGTGCCAGAAGCACAGGACGATGACCTAGGTTGAGATTTCTTATTTGCATTCTAGACGTTAGAGGGTCACAGACCCTTTATGCTCGCCACGATAAGCGTGGCTCGAGCCTTAGACATTAGTGATTGGACGTTAGAGGGTCACAGACCCTTTTGTACTTGCCACGACAAGCGTGGCTCGAGCCTTAGGCGTTAGTCCTTAGTCCTTACTTCTTAGCGCGTCCAAATAGTTTTTTGAGCAGCGAACCTTTCATGAGCAAGCCTACAGCGCCGAGTACAAACATCAGCGCACCGATGCCCACTTGTTGGGGGATGGGCCAGCTATCGCCAAAGTGTTCAAGAGCCGGGATGCGTATTGTCAAAAGTGCTATCACATTGTTTGCCAAATGTGCAGCCCAGCAGAGGCGTAAATCTTCCGTGCGAACATAGAGATAAGCCAGAGCAAAGCCCAGAATAAAGGCTGGAACTCCTTGTTGCAAGTTGCCATGAACGATGGCAAACAGCAAAGAGGAGAGGATGAAGGCGCCAATGTTGCCAATGTGCTTTTGTGAAAGGCGCAAGATACCAGCACGGTAAGTCAATTCTTCGGCAAGTGTTCCTACGATGGTTACGGAGAGGATGCCCCAAATGTTTGTAGTAAGTTGGCGCAAAAGTGCCACCGAGTTACCATCGTCCATTTTCAGAGGCTGAAGCATAAGTCCTAGACCTAGGCTCATTACCACAAATGCACCCACAAAGTGGAAAATAGGCATTCCCGAAAAACCGAAATTGGCTGATTTTCCGCTGAAGAGTTTGATTCTTGCCCATCCTGTGAAATGGAGTAATAGTATGTAGGCAAGTTGCACGATAAAGAAGGAGAACGCCATTGCAGGGGCTGTGATAGCTAGCAGTTTTCCCTCTATACCTGGGAGGGTAAACTGTGTCCCATGAAAGACTTGAACTTGAGAAAGCCCAAAGGCTAGGAAGGGGATGATCAGTTGGAGAGAGAGAAATAAGCAGAATAATCCTGCAGACTTTAGGAAATCTTTGGTGATTGGAGCCATAATGATGCTATAATGTAGTGATAAAGTTACAATGCTTTGTTGATTTACAATGCTTTGCTGAGCATCTCACGTGTTTTCTCGGCATCTTGTGCCAGTTGAGTTTTGAGATGCTCCAAACCCTCAAATCGTTTTTCATCGCGCAAACGACCGATGAATTCGAGTGTCAATGATTCGCCATATAAATCATCTTTGAAATCTAGCAAATGTGTTTCAAGACTGATTTGTGTGCCATTGTTGAGGGTGGGGCGGCGCCCAATATTCGTCATTCCAGCGAAGCGTTGTCCACGCCATTCGACCCACGTGGCGTAACTGCCGAGATGAGGCACTAGTTTCGCTGTGTCAATTTCCAAGTTAGCCGTGGGGTAACCCAACTTTCTGCCGTTTTGGAAACCATGAACCACAGTGCCCGACACCTTGTAGGAGCGTCCGAGTAGGAGATTGGCTTCTGCCACATTGCCCTGCTCGAGAAGTAAGCGAATGGACGAGGAAGACAACTGAAGTTCTGCTTCCTCTTTGTCGCAAAGGGCAACTTCAATTCCTAAATCTGCACCATAGCGCACATAATCTGCAAATCCTTCATCGGCTTTCGGACGACCAAAACGATGATCGTAGCCCATCAGCAGAAATTCCGCTCCCAATCCCTCATGCAAGACGATTTGCATAAATTCTTGTGCAGTAAGTTGTGCCATCTCCGGAGTGAAGTTCAGCACAGCCACTGCATCAATGTGGCAATCTCCGATGAGTTCTATCTTCTCTTGGAGTGTGGTGAGTGAAGGAGGAGCAGCGACATTGCGCACCAACGAGCGTGGATGTTGCGCGAAGGTTACCGCCAGTGTGGAAAGTCCTCTTTCGCGAGCAGCAGTGTGCAGCGATTGCAGCACATGTTGGTGTCCGCGGTGCACGCCATCGAAGAATCCCACAGTGCAAGCCACCTTTGCCGAAGAGAACGTGCAATCGTGTTGCGAGGTGTCTGTGGAAAAGATAGAGAATGCTGAGGGATTCAGCACGTGCACTTGCGCTAGGGGAACTGAAAAATGCGGAGAATCAATCGCGTAAACGTCCATTGTCATCAAAATACTTGAGCCATTCGCCACCAGCAGGTGCAAGCAGAGCGTTCCACCCGAAGGCTTCGGCAGCTTCGCAGTTAGTTTCGCTGTCGTCAAAGAACAGAATTTCGCTGGGTGCGCAGTGGAGAACGTCGATCACCTTTTGGAAAATCGCTGAATCAGGCTTTTGTGCGTGCAGTTCGTAGGAGAGAAACAAACCGTCAAAGAAGTCGTTGACGGTATGTCCTTCCCACGTGAAGAAATCGCGTAGACTCTGCGTCCAGTGTATCACGTTGGTGTTGGATAGCGCATAGACTTCGTAGTGCTGACGAATCTTGTGCAGCAGTTGCAAACGTTCTGCAGGAATGCCTTTGAGATAAGCCTCCCACGCTGTGCGAATTTCGTCGTCGGTCAAGACTGGATTGTTGGCAATTTTGCGGATTTCATCGTAGAAATCGCTGAGACTGATGTCGCCATTTTCCAACAGAGCAAACACACCGCCTTGACGAAATGTGCCAATGTAGGGACGAATGTCCACTCCCAAACGGTCAAACGCGGCGATAGCATCCGATTTTTCCAAATCCACCAACACTGCGCCGAAGTCAAATACGAGTTTCATACAGCTGTTTAATTGTCGGTCTTCACTAATTTATAGAGTTTATCGCTAGGACGTACCTTTTCGCTCACGGGGAAAGCCACAGACATTCCCTTAGTTGCCTTCTCCACAGGACCGTTGTCGCCGTGCATAGAGGTGACATCAATGTACACCACTCCTGTTGTAGGACCAATCACCACGAGTTTGTCGCCCAAGTTGATTTCGCCAGCTTCTACCAAGAATTCGGCAACCCCAAGTTTGGAGAAATACTTCGTACCCTTCGCCACATATTCTTTCTTTTCTGTAGCGGAAGATCCATTCTTGTCTGTCCATTCTCCCAATTTCTTGCCTTGGTAGTAACCATCCCAGAAACCGCGGTTGAAGACTGTTGCCAAGCGTTCATCCCATGCTTTCACCTTCTCTTCTGAGTAAGTGCCGTCTTGCACCGCTTGAATGGCTTCTTTGTAGCACTGCACCACGGTGTAGACATATTCGGCTGAGCGCGCACGACCTTCGATCTTGAACACCGACACACCAGCTGCCATCATCTTGTCGATGAAACCGATGGTTTTCAAGTCCTTTGGACTCATGATGTATTCATTGTCAATGTCGAGTTCTACACCAGTTTCCTTATCCTTGACCGTATATTTGCGGCGACATTGCTGCATGCACTGTCCGCGGTTGGCAGAGCGTCCTTGGTTGTCGAGCGAGAGATAGCACTTTCCGCTCACCGCCATGCAGAGTGCGCCATGGCAGAACATCTCGATGCGAATCAGTTCTCCATTGGGACCCTTAATTTGGTTTTCTTCGATGAAATCGGCGATTTTGCGTACTTGCTCCATGTTCAACTCACGCGCCAAAACGACTACATCGGCAAAGGCAGAGTAGAAGCGCAGAGCCTCTTCGTTGGAAATATTGAGTTGGGTGGAGAGGTGCACCTCTTGATCGATGGTGCGGCAATAGCTCAGCACAGCCACGTCTGCCGCAATCACGGCAGAGATGTTCGCCTCTTTCGCTGCATCGCAAATTTTGCGCATGAGAGCAAGGTCTTCGCCGTAGATGATGGTGTTCACCGTGAGATAGCTCTTCACACCCTTCTCTTCACATTGCGCAGCGATGTCGTGCAAGTCCTCAATGGTGAACTTGCTTGCGGAGTGAGAACGCATGTTGAGTGATTCGATGCCAAAATAGATGGAGTCGGCACCAGCTTTGAGGGCAGCGGCAAATGCTTCACGTGAACCCACGGGTGCCATTATTTCGTATGTCATAGTTGTTTTGTCAGTGTGAAATGGAGTTGTAGTTAATGTTGAGTTGTTGTGTTGTTCTTGCGGCAAATAAATGCGCAAGATATGACGAGCAAAGATACAGAAAAAGCGTGAGATGCTCGCCGTTTTTCGATTGAAAACCTCCCACGCGACTCAAAAACTCTTGGTAGTTGTGTGCTGCACTTTGCGAATAACCTCCTATTTATACCTGGGTGGAAAACAGCAGAAAGAGAGAAAATCGGGCAAAAATCTGCACTTCTTTTTTTAGAATTTCGCTATATTGCTTGGTGAAGATGTCAGAATAGGTGTGTTTGGGGGCTATTCTCCCTTCTCAACTAGAACTATTTTGGATGATATTCGGATTAAGGGTCAAATATGCTCCTGGAGATGGCTTTAATCGGTTGAATTTCATGTCTTTGTAGTACATTGTAAGTTTCTGATGTGCTCATCACTGTCCGCAAGATCTTGTGCAAAAAAGTGCATTATTCTTTTCTATAGTTTCGGCTTAGAAGGTGGAATAAGCCTTTGTGTGTGCTTCTTTTGTCTGTGATTTTTCTTATATTTGCAAAAAAACAACAGCTATGCAATTACAGTTGCTTAAATGGGTAAGAAAGGAGCCTCCTGTATGCCCACATTGTCAGAAGAAAATTGTTTTTTCAAACTGTGCCAAGTACTTTTTCTATGGCACAATGCACTTGGAAAAATGCAGTCACTGCCACAAAGCTATAAAACCAGTGAAAGAACCTGTTCCTTTTGCTTTGTGTTATTGTCTTGGAGTTTTTGTGGCTATAACATCGTTCTATTTCTTTGTCTACTTTGTTGAGGACCATCTAGGAAAAGCTATTTTGTTTTCGATAGTTTGTGGGGTGATACTCTTTGTGGTTCTTTGTCTTTTAGTCTACAAATACATCCGTTTTACACGAGCCTAAGCATAACTTGGGAGAGCAGTTTTTCTTCCATGCAAAGGGAGCCTAGTCGAACAGTCGGCTAGGCTCCCTTTGGAATAGAGAAGATGTGGACAAACCACACCAAAGATTTTCAAAATCAGACCAAGTAGCGACTATCGCTTCTTGGCATTTGCCATTTTGGCGGAATTTCTCACCCGATAGCGAGGAGCAGCCTTCTTTGCCATCAACTTTTGAGGTTGTTTAGCGGAAGAGTTCTTCGCCAATTCCTTGCGCTTTTCAGCACGTTCTTGCCATTGCGTCATCGTGTAGTAACGTCCTGTAGTAGGGTCGAGCAATTGCAATTCGGGGAGAGTGGGCATTGTTTTCTCCGTTTTGGTGGCTGCTTTCGCATTCACCACAGGAGTTACTTCTACCGAAGCCACACCAGCTTGCACCATGTCAATTTGTTGTGCTGCAGCTTTGGAGAGGTCGATAATCGTGTTGCGACGGTAGGGACCACGATCGGTGACTTTTACCACCACCACTTTGCCATTTTTAGGGTTGCGCACGTGAAGGAGCGTTCCGAAGGGCAGCGTGCGGTGAGCGCAGGTCAGAGAATCTTTGTTGTAAGCCGAACCGTCGGCTGTGCGACGACCGTGCCAGCGGTCGCCATAGTAGGTAGCGTTGCCCACTTTGGTGTGCTTCTCGTCGGTTTGACGCGCGGCGAAAGCACTGCTTGCTAGTGAAAGCGAAGCCAAGAGGGCTACGGCAAATGATTTAATATGCATTGTTTGTGATTTGCGACAAGGCACATCCTTCAAACTCCCAAGGAAGTCGAAACAATGCGGTCGCTCAAGTCGAAACTCGAGGAGCAGGAGGTTCCGTGGCAGGGGGAACGGCTCCGCCATTTCGTGCGAAATGGTTGCTCGGCCTTGCCATATTAACTCCGCAAAGGTACAAAATAAGGTCGCCCCTCCCAGAAATTTATGGAAAAAGCGACCTTGAGAATGTTAAAACTGTGGATTTTGCTAATTTAGAAGTAGCAAAATAAGCTCAAATATCGGTGCTGTCGGTGGAAAACTATTTTTAGAGAATACCTCCCGAAGGCAGAAATATAAACTGCACGATAAGGAAACTCACAGGATAGTGGCTAATTTCTAGCGTTTTACCTCCACTTCCACAGCCGAAGAGTGCGCCACAAATTCAGGAGCGAAGGTGCATTGCACCGTTGCCACACCACCGCTGAAGGCTCCAGCACGCATCACCACCATCTCATCGTAGAAGGTGTACTTGCCTTTTGCCAAATGCTCAAAGAAGTATTCGTTTTCTGCATCGCGCACCATGCGATAAGCGGACAACCCATTCATCCAAGTCATCCCCGAGAAGGGATTCTTCGACTCTAGGGCAGCCGGACGAGTGGATTTCAGTGCCACGTGGTCGAAGTCACGCTCAGCCTTGAGGGTATAAACCCAGCGCACGTGATCTCCCACTTTGAGCGTGAAGTGAGTGTTCTTCTCCTTGCCCGAAAGTGTCTTCCACTTGCCATCGCGCAGCACTTGCAGGCTGCGTTGGAGCTTAAATCCGCTACCTTGTGCTATGATTTCTTCGGGAGTAGCCGTATAAGTAGCCTCCACCGCTCCCCAGGTGGGGGATAGACCGAAAAATGTTTGAGTGGTGAGCAGTGAATACGCTGCATCTGTGGTGGCACGCGAATTATTCCACACTTGCGTGCGCTTCGACTGCAAGAGCCATAAATACATCTCATTGATGACTTTTTCTCGATCGAGGGACAAAGGTTTGAGCGTTTCATCAGAAGTATGATGTAAAGCCTCGAGCGTCATCACTTGTGTGGGAATGCGATAGGACGCATATCCGCTGAGTGCACGCTGAGTGTCGAAGTAACGTCCCATTTCGGGCGATGCCACCGTGTGCTCAATGACACTTTGCAAGGCAGTCTTCGCAAGCTCTTTGTGTTTCGTTTCTGCCAATATCTGTGCCTGCACCGCTTTGCCATACATCGTGTAGGCATACACATCATCTTTACCCATCTGGTTGTGCCAATAACGAATGGTTGGCGTTTCTTTATTGTCAAGCAGGTGGCACAGATAGAGATAATTGATTTCAGTTTCTCCTACGTAAGGTTGCAATTTTTTTTGCTTACACTCTGCCATGCGATTCGTCATTTCTTTGTCGAGAAACTTCATCGCAGCTTGGAGCAGTGATCCGTCCAGAGGATAGCCGGTTGAGGGTCTATTTGCACGTGCTAAGAGGATGGCAATTTGTGAGGTGATGTAAGGCGAAGCCTTCATCCCTGGATACCAGCTCCATCCCCCTTCGCTCGTTTGTTCTGCTTTCAAACGGTCGTAAGCGGATTGACGGTAAGCCTGTAGTTCACTATCGGAGAGTGACACCAAAGGACGAAGTGCATAGCTCATGGCATATTGGATGCCGTAAAGGTTCACCGCCTGATCGTAGGCAGAGCCATTGAGCACTTGCATCCATTTCGGCACTAAATCTGCCACTTCTTTGTAGACATCTCTTTCTGCTGCCACCTCTATTTTGGCATCCTTGTGTTTGCCCAAACGCGCCATCAGAGCAGCTTTTGCCTTTTCGGTCTTTGCTGTTATGTCTTCTCTGCCGCGCGCCGTGAAAGGTTCTGCCACAGTCATCGTGATGTCGCGAGGGAGGATGGGAATTTCGTGCTCCTCACCATCCGAGAAGTTTTCAGCCTTTGCCATCACGCGCACTGCGATGTTGGGGCATCCCATTGGCACTTCCCATTCCCATTGTTGGGTGAGTGATTTTCCAGCTTCTAATTCATAGGGTTGAGAGAAACTTTGGAGCGTTTCTCGAGTGCTTGCGTCGATGATGTCCAAATAGAGATTGCCTTTTTGAGACAGCTCACTCCTATTATATAAGGATACGGGCCATTGCATACGGTCGCCCTCTCGGAGGAAACGTGGAGTCGCCACTTGCGCGTTGAGCTGCTTGCGTGCCACCACCTTGTCCGTCAGTGTGCCCGAATTGAGCGTGCGGTCGAAGGCAAAAGCATTAAACGTCCATTCCGTCAAACTACTGGGGAGGATAAAACTGATGCTTGCCTTACCCTCGGCATCTGTGCGAAGCGTTGGATTGAAGTAAGCCGTTTCTGCAAAATTTTTGCGAACAGCGTTAGCGGCATCAGCACTATCCCCGTTTTGCCCCACTTTCGCTGCCCTATTTGCTTTGAGCGGCATGGCTCGCGCTTCTTCTTCCATAGAGGTTTCTTCAACGGTCATTGCATCGTCAGCAGCCATGACTGTAATACCATCACGGCGTAATTGGGTGTCCAAATAATAATCAAACAAGCCGTTGCGCCAAGTTACGCTAGGTTGCTCTTTATCGTAGGAGGGCTCGTAATAATAGCGCGGATAGAAGGAAGGCATTCCCACATTGGGGTGGTACCAATCTCCAGAAGGCTTTTCGCGCGGAAAGAGATATTGAAATTTCCACGGGTCTTTCTCTGCCGTTCCCTCTGGATTGAGGAAGGCATCGAGCGAAGCATCATACAATCGTGCGATGACATTCGCATCAGCGGGCTTGCCGTCTGGGTACGTGACATGCAGTTGCCACTCTTCATATTGTCCAGGAGTGAGTTGCGAGCGAAAAGTGCTCCACGAAAGTTGCAAACGCTTGTCGGGATGTGGACGAGTCACGGTGATGGTTTTCGTGTGAAATTCGCCATCTTTCAAAAGATAGAGATAAGCCGTCACCGCATCACCCAGATTGTCTTTCTCCTTCCATTGGAAGGTCTGGGTGTATCCATCTTTGACTGCCAATGATTTGCGCTCAATCACACCGCGATTAGTACTCACCAAGCGGAGGAAAAGGCGACCACTACCATTGATGGTGAGTTGGGCTTCGTCTTCAGTATCATTATATTTCACCTCAAAGAGCGGTTTCTGCTGTTGCTCCTCTTTAGTTTCTGTTCGTGGAGAAATCCACTCGTTGAAATTCGTGCTTTGTTCCTCGCCATCAGGAGCCACCACCTCCACCGAAAAGTTGAGGTTGAGAGCAGACTTGTCTTCAAATGTCCAATCTACAGGGATGGAGAAACGTCCATTTTCATCCGTCTTTATCGTACCCGTGAGGAGTTGCGCGCTGTTGTTAGAACCACCTCTTCTGCCGCGGTAGAAACCCCAAGCATTGAGGATTAATTTCCACTTCAGTTCGGCATCCGCTACGGGAAGTCCAGCAAAGGTCTCTGCCACTCCTTCAAATCTCACGCTGTCTGAAAGTGCAAGTTTACGAGTGAGGTCATCGAGCTTCACCGAGAAATTCGGACGCTTGTATTCTTCTACGCGGAAACTTTTCGCGTTGTTTACCGAATGTGGGTTGCCATTGTCATCCACCAAAGCAAATTCTACCTTAAAATGTCCAGGCTTGCAGTATTTTGGGAGCATGAACCTCGTGCTCACCACCCCCATCTCGTCCGAAATCAGCGTTTGTGCTTTCACCTCTTTGCCATCGGTGTCGAGCAGCCGTGCTTTCACACGCGCATTGGGGAGCACCTGAAAGATATCTACTTCTTGCGTATAGATCAGAGCTGAGGCTTCCACCATTTGATTCGGGCGATAGACTTCGCGATCGGTGTACACCTCAATCGAGTGTTCCAATTTTAGATTGAGCGGAGTGTGTTTGCGCTGCATCCAGAAGGGGAGTTCTGCTATTTCGGGAAGTGCATCCAAGTCTGCTTTGTTGTTGATTTCTTCGCCAGAGCGTTGCTCCACCACGAGATATTCCGGAGCATCCTGGTGTCGGCTCGCACTGTTGAAGAGCAATCGTTGTCCGCGCGATACATAGCATGGTGCCAGTCTGTCGTACCATCCATCCACGGTGAGGCGCATCAGATAGAGTCCCGACTTCGGAGCTTGAAATGCAATCGAGTCTTCGCGTTCTTCGTAGGCAGGAGCAGGGGAGGGGCGCAGCTGTTTGGTGAAAAGTGGCACTTTTGCCCCATGTTTTTTCAAAATCTGTTGGAGACGCTGTTGTACATGGTTGCTCGCATTGGCTTTCTCCAATTCTGTGGCAGAAATATTCGAGAGACGATAGAGTTGCACGCTTGCTTTCTGCACGTTGCGGAACTTCACAGGGAGCACCACCTCTGTTTCTGGGTAGAGCGCGCGTCCTGCTTGCACCTCTTTGCTGTCAGCCCACGACACTTCAAAGATGGGGTGCGTCTGTTCGTTGATGAAATTCTTCAACTCGTGTGCGTAGTCCACATACTTCTTCGTGTATTCTTGTGCCAATGTTATCGCTTTAGGCAGTTGTTGCGCGATATTCTCCTCATCACTCACCATGAGATGGCATTGCCACACAGCCACCTCGCCAGCTTCGGGGAGGTGACCATAGCGCGCCAGCACTTTTTCCACGGCTTCCAAAGCGGCAGCTTGTGAAACAAAGGTACATTTTTCCCCTACGTCAGTCTTTTCATCGTTATCCAAGGAAAGTGTTGATGTGAAATTCTCCAGATAAGAGTCCCCTTTCGCCTGTAGGAGCAGAATCTCAGCCTGCAACGCAGCACGCTCTTCTTGATTTTTGAGGAAAAGGTCGCGCGACTTTTCGAGCAATGCGACATATTCTGCAACACTGAAAGGAGGTTTGGAGTGATAATTTTCGATTTCAAATAGGTCTTGGAGAAGTGCCACCAGCAGTTTATGGTCTATCCTTGTTGCTGCTTGGGGAGAAACATTGAAGAGCGCCTCATAATCCTCTACCTTAGCAGTTGCCAAGGCGGGTATATCCTGAAAGGCAGCGCGAAAATGCTCGAGTGAACGTGTGAGCGGCGTTTTTGCCTGCTCGCCAGCTTCTTCGCCTCCTTCAAGTGCTTCATTGAGTACTTCTGCTTCGTTGTCTACCGATTCGTCATCAAAGATATCCTCCACAGAAGATTCTTGGTTCAGCACCTGACCTAATACGGAATGCCACAAAGCACGAGGCACAGGGTGCATCTCAGCAGCGCAAAATCGCTCCATCTCTTCAATCACCTTTTGAGTGCTATCGGGCGATATTTCTTTTTCCAGCTGATAAGTGGAGAGCATCGCAGCTATCAGTTGTGGAGTGTCATGGGTTTCCAGTGCCTTTTGGCGAATCGCATGGATAGCTTTGAGGGCACTTTTCGGGAGGTCCTTTCTGCGGTGTTGTTCCACATTCTTCCATAATTGCTTGAAAGTTTGCGTAGTTGCATCCTTCTGTGGAGATGTATCTGTAGTGCGCTCAGCTTGCACTTGAGAAGCCCCCAACAATGAGGAGAGTGCGATAGCGATGATGTTCTTTTTATCCATAAAGTAGTGGGATTATCTCGAGAGAGGTTCAGAAGTTATCGGGAGTGCGTGAAAAGTTCAGTAGGTAGTATCTTAAATTCAAGAAGAAAATGAAAGATGACAGGAAGCTATCTTTTTGATAACGAGTAGCATTATTGCGTTCTAGTTGCCTTTTTGGGGTAAGACCATCTAAGGTCGTAGAAAACGACACTCCTATCGACAAAGTTAGCAGAAACCCACCGAAATACCAAAGTATTAGGTGGAAAAGTGAATAGTATTTTCCGAAAAATTATATTTTGTGCGCCGGCTACTTTGTGGACTGTCTAGAAATTAGTACATTTGCTGCACACAACAACAAACAATACAACAACAAACAACACGCATACTTAACTATGAATCATAAAATGCAAGCGCATCTTCCCCAAATCGATTTGGACAAGATGCAAGCTGTTTTAGATATTGAGACACGCTATGTCACAGGAAAAATAACTCTCGAAGAAGGACGTAAAGAAGTGGCAGAGCGTGTGGGAAAAATCCGTCCTTTCCACCTCGCTTTCATCGAACAAACGCTCATCGAACACACTGACGAAGAGTGCATTCGCGAAAACATGGCGCAAAAAATCCAACTCTTTGAAGGTTACATGGACTATTCTCGTCCCGATGTGCCCGAAGATCATCCTCTCTCTCGCTATTATCAAGAGAACGAGGAGATGAAGCGCCTCCTCCTTGCCGTGGAAGACTTGGTGCAATATCCCGTCATCAAGAATCAGTGGTTGGAGCTTTTTGACCAAATTCGCAAATACCCCATCCACTATTCGCGCAAGCAAAACCAGCTCTATCCCCTTTTGGAGCAAAAAGGCTTTGACCGTCCCACCACTACGATGTGGACTTTTGACGACATGGTGCGCGACAACATCCGCGATGCCTATAATCTCCTCGAAGCAGGCAACGAAGAAGAGTTCATCAAGTCGTGCAACAAACTCATCTTCTATGGTCGTGATTTGATGGAGAAAGAAGAAACCATCCTCTATCCCACTTCTTATGCCATGATCACGGCAGAGGAATTTGAAGATATGAAAGAGGGTGATTTGGAAATTGGATACGCCTTCTTCACCCCTGCGGAGAAGCGTGTCAAAGGCACAACCGTTGCAGGAAAATCTACCGACATTCCTGCATCTTCCACTCCCGAAGCTGCTGGGTTTGCAGCCGACTTGCAACAACTACTCTCGAAATACGGCTATTCTGCTGGAGGAAGCGAAAAACTCGATGTCACCACTGGTAAACTCACCTTGGAGCAAATCAATCTCATCTATCAGCATCTGCCCTTCGACATCAGTTTTGTAGATGAAAACGAACTCGTTTGTTTCTATTCCGACACCGACCACCGCATCTTCCCACGCAGCAAAAACGTCATTGGTCGTCAGGTGATGAATTGCCATCCTCGCAAGAGCGCTCACGTGGTGCGCGAAGTCATCGACAAACTCCGCAGTGGAGAACAAGACAAAGCTGAGTTCTGGATCAATAAGCCCGATTTCTTCATCTACATCATTTATGTAGCTGTGCGCGATGCAGAAGGCAACTTCCGCGGAGTCATCGAAGTGATGCAAGACTGCACCCACATCCGCGCCCTCGAAGGTTCGCAAACTCTCCTCAAGTGGGCGACCGATGAAGGCATTCCCACGGAAGCTCCCACCGACAACGCCGCAGCTTCCACCGCGCAGCCCTCATCCACTCCTGCTGCCACTCAGGTCGAAGCAGAAGACACAGAAGAGGTTGCCAGTGAAGGTCTTCGCTACACCGCATCGGGAGAAGTAGAAATCACCCCCACCACGCGTTTGATGGATTTGTTGAATCGTTTCCCCGAACTGCGCAATCGTCTCACCGAAATCTCCTCCCTCTTTGCTATGCTGAGGACACCTTTCGGCAAATTGATGGCGAAAAAAGCCGATGTGCAAAAGATGAGCGACCGTTCGGGCGTTCCTCTCGATAAACTCATTGCAGGTTTGCAACGCATCACTGGCGAATTGCTTGCCAAAGAAAAGTAAGTCTAAGCGCAAAGTTGAAATACTAGAGCACGCATTTCCTGGAAAATCGGGGAATGCGTGTTTTTTGTTGCTGAATGCTTCATTATCTGTCAGAAAACCACTCTGAAAATGTTAAATCGGAAGTAATGTTGTTCCATTTTCAGGGAGATAGTTCTCTATATTTCCGTGATTATTGTAACTTTGCACGTATGGAATTTATCATAGAAACCATTGATAGCATCAACACCACGGCACAAGAATTTGTTGCCGCGGTAGATCTTCGCAACAAGCGCCGCAATGTCTTTGCTTTTTATGGCAAGATGGGAGCCGGCAAAACCACTTTTGTCAAAGCACTCTGCGATGTCTTGGGAGTAGACGATGTGGTCAATTCGCCCACATTCGCCATTGTCAACGAATATCACAGCGCAGTGTTGGAAGGACCTGTGTTCCACTTCGACTTCTATCGCATCAAACACGTAGAAGAAGCCTTCGATATTGGCACTGACGACTACTTCTATTCTGGAGCACCTTGTTTCATTGAGTGGCCCGAACTCATCGAGCCACTCTTGCCCGACAATGCCGTGCGCGTCGAAATCGAAGAATTACCCGATGGTCGTCGCAAGGTGACGATTGAAGACTAGTATTTGGGCTTCATCTCACTCCAATCTTATTCATCCTCTCCCATCTTTAGCCTAATCTATGCACCTACTTTCCCGTTGTTCCGCAGCATTGCTGTGCTGCTTGTTGGCACTACCCCTTAGTGCCCAAAGCACGTCTACTCCAAGTGCACCTGTGGAGGCGTATACCCTAGATCTCAGTCAAGGAAGTGCCACCACAGCTCAGGTACGTTTACTCCCAGCAGAACTTAAGGCTGGTCTTAAAACCCTTGTGCTCACTGGCACTTTGAGCAGCGACCGCAATGGTGACTTTCGTCAAATCCGCGATCTCTGCCCCAATATAGAGGTGCTTGACCTCAGTGCAGCCACTTGCACTGAAATTCCTGACAATGCTTTCTTAGGACATCGCGGACTCCGCAAAGTAGTGTTGCCCAATGGGGTGAAACGCATCGGCCGTCAAGCCTTCTTCAACTGCAAGAATTTGCAAGAAGTTGTGCTGCCAAGTGCTGTGGAAATCATCGAAGATGGTGCTTTCAACGGTTGTACTGCCCTCCGCAAACTCGACACCTCTCGTGCCACATTGCGCAACGTAGGATTTGCCGCTTTTGAAGGTGTGCCTACTGCGCAGTTGCCCCAACCCACCTTCGACCTTTGGGCAAAGGCTGCTCAGGAGAAATACTCCCTCATCCCTTATCCTGCCCAGTTGGAAGTGCAGCAAGGCAAAGCCCTTGACGTGAGCCGCATCGGCAAAATCGAAGCTGCGCCCGAACTCGCAAACGAAGCTGCCTATGCGCGTCGCATCCTTCGCGAACGTGCCGGAATCAATGTGTTGCGTGGGAGTGCCACAGTGCAGCTCCTCCTTGATGCCACGGTGCAAAATGCCGAAGGCTACGAACTCACCGCTAACAAGAAAGGCATCGTCATCAAGGGAAGCACCCCTGCAGGCGTGTTCTATGGATTGACCACCCTTGACCAGCTCCTCATGGCGCAGCCCAAGACGCTAGAACCCGTGAAAATCGTCGATGCTCCACGCACTCGTGTGCGTGAACTCATGGTCGATCCTGTGCGCACCTTTATTCCCTTTGCCGAACTCAAACGCATGGTCACCGAGATGGCGCGCTATAAATACAACGCCCTCCATCTCCATCTCGTCGACGACCAAGCATGGCGCATCGAAATCAAGAAATATCCTCGTTTGGTGGCAGAAAGCAGCCTGCGCCCTGCCATGGACGATATGCAATACACCAGTCCTGGTTTTTACACCCAAGACGAAATGCGCGAACTTGTGGCTTTCGCTGCGAAACACCACATCATGGTGATTCCTGAAATTGAAATGCCAGGACACGAAGTGGCTGCCATTCATGCCTATCCTCAACTCACCGTGGGCAACAAGAAAGTGGATGTACGCACCACCAGCGGTGTGTCCAATAACCTCCTCAATCCAGCTTCTGAATTCACCTATCAGTTCCTCTTCGATGTTTTCGATGAACTCGCCACTGTTTTTCCTGCACCTTATGTGCATCTCGGAGGAGATGAGGCTGGAAATCCGCCACTCGATGATTGGACCACTGACTCTGCTTGCATCGCCCTCAAAGAAAAACTCGGCATCACCACGCGCGACCGCTCCGAAAACTGGAAGTTGCAGAAGTACATGTTCGATCGTGTGATTGCTCACCTCCGCGACAAGCTCGGTAAGACTCCTATGTTCTGGTACGAAACCGACTTCAAGGAAATTCAACCCGGATGCGTCACTTTCGCTTGGCGTCACGGACTCACCAAAACTGCCATTGATGCAGCACGCGCCAACAAGGCTAAAATTATGCTCTGCCCGGGTGAACACTGCTATTTGGATTACCCCATGGACAAAGGCGATTTGCCCGAAGTGAACTGGGGAATGCCCGTGACCAGTCTCAAACGTGTCTATGAACTTGACCCACGTTGGGGACAAGATGACGCATTTGAGCGCGATTTTCTCTTTGGAGTCACTGGCACGTTGTGGAGCGAATGTATGCCTCAGCCCGAACGCGTGTACTACCAAGCCTTCCCTCGTGCAATGGCACTAGCAGAAGTGGGCTGGACACCACAAGCGCGTCGCAACTATGACCAATTTTTGCGTCGTTTGCAGTTGGTGCAAGCCGATCAACTTCGCCGTGGTTACCCCTCTTCTAGCCGTTTCGCTGGATACGATCAACTCCGCAAAGAGGAGGTTCCTGCTTTCCACAGCAAATAATGCAGCTTGGCCGTTTCTGAGCTATCAAAGCCAGTGCAGATAAGCCCTTACCTTTGTGGCAAGTCTTAAAACCTCTGTACCTGCTTTCTGATTTTTCTTATCCACCTCAATGCCCTACGGTGTTGAGGTGGATGTTTTTTGAAAAGTAGTGTGGCTTTATTGAGGCTTGGGGGGGAATCCCTAGTGTGTTTGTAGAAAATATGTTGGGTTGGCTTTTGCCGTGAAAGTAGATGGAGTAGGGGAGGGGGCTCGTCCTATGCAGAGTGTGTAGCGTTGATGATGCCCCCTATCAGTATATGGGAGGATAAGTGCCCAAAGTGAGAAAAAATCGCAGAAAACTGCACTTTTTTCTTTGGTGACAAGTTGTTTTGCAATATGTAGTTGTCAGTATTGGGTTTTTGTTCGTTTTCTTTCCTTGTTTACGGTGGGATTTGACTTTAGCGGAAATACCAGTTTGAGATTGTTATTTGAGGTTGTTGGCGTGTATTGATCAGAAAAGGGCGATGATACCTCTTGGTCTTGGGCAGTTTGCTCGTACGCGCGTGACACGCGTGCGCATTCCCTGGAAATTCTGAATTTTTGCTTTCACAACCTTCACAAAATCCTTCGTTTTTGGGGAGAAATATAGGGCGAAAGATTGTTTTTGGCAAGGGAAGAAAAAGGGCTCAACTAGGGCAAAATCTGGGTGAGAATAGGAATTTTGTTAAAATATGTCCGAAATATACTCCTTATTCCTTGAAGGATAAGTCGTTACAAAGAAATCTGTGAAGGTTGTGAAAGCAAAAAGTGCAAAATCCCTGTAGTGTGCGCGCACGCGCACGCGTGAAGAGGGCGATTGAAAGCCTTTTTAACAATGGGTGATTTCGCTCGTTGGGAGAAGTTTGTTGGCGATGCTGCTGTCTCCTCCTCTGCGTCTAAAAAAACTCCCATGTTCTTTGAAAAACCTCCCACGTTCTTTGAAAAACCTCCCACGTTTTTGGGAAAATCTCCCACGTTTTTGGAAAATCTTCCCACGTTTTTCAGAAAACGTCCGACGTTTTTACGCGTTGTGCCTGCCATGGCTCGTAAATTTTCGTTATCTTTGCATGTTGGAAAGATGTGTGCTTGCTCGTGAAAAAAGCCAGCTTGCATCTATTCCCTGCAATGTGCTGTGTGAGTAGGCTTTCCCTTCTGCTAGAAGGGGGAGAATCCTGTCACTCAAGAATACATTGAAACAGATAAAATGTGGACGAGAGACATGGTGGAATCGCCATTTTCCTTCATCCCTCGAATAATCCAAATGCGGATATGAAACAGATAAAACTCCGAAAAGGAATTTATTCCTCCCCACTCGCTTTTGTGTGCAATATACTGTTGGTTTACGTGTTGTACACCGTGAGTCGTTTGGTCTTCTTATGGAGTAATTGGGAGAGCTTTGCCACTGGTTTTGACAAATTGGAACTCAACCAGCTGATTGTTGGTTCACTCATGTTCGACACTTCTGCCATCCTCTATACCAATGCCCTATATGCGTTGCTCCTCCTCCTGCCGCTGCACTACAAAGAGCGCAGACCCTGGAAGCGAGTGGCAAAATGGGTGTTTGTCGTGGTTAATGGTTTGTGCATCGCGATGAACCTTGCCGATGTGGTCTATTTCCGATTTACCGGTCGTCGCACCACAACGAGTGTTTTCCAAGAATTTAGTCATGAAGGCAATCTCCTTTCCATCGTTGGAAAGGAAGTGGCACACCATCCTTTTCTTCTTTTGTTGGGCATCGTCCTTATCGCCCTCTTGTGGGTGTTGTATGTAGAGCCGCGTGCCTATCGTCCGCAGTTGCGTCCTCGTTGGAAATACTATGTGGTGCAGGTTGTGGCGTTAGGTGTCTTTGTGCCCCTCTGCATCGGGGGTATGCGTGGCGGATTCACCACGGCAGTGCGCCCCATCACACTGAGCAATGCCAATCAATATGTGAACCAACCAGCGGAAGCGGCTTTGGTGCTCAACACCCCCTTCTCGCTGTTGCGCACGCTCACCAAGAAGTCTTTTGAAAATCCTCAATACTTCACGGCTGAAGAGTTGGAGCAAATCTATTCGCCGCTCCATACCCCTCGCGCAGGACAAGGAGAGATGTTGCGCAAAAATGTGGTGGTGCTCATCCTCGAGAGTTTCGGACAGGAGTTCGTGGGCGCGCTCAATAAAGACTTAGACGGTGGAAAATATAAAGGTGCCACCCCCTTTCTCGATTCTCTCATCACGGTGAGTACCACCTACGAACAGTCGTTTGCCAACGGGCGCAAGAGCATCGATGGCATGCCTTCGGTGCTTTCGAGCATCCCGATGTTTGTAGAACCTTTCTTCCTCACTCCGGCTTCGCTCAATCATTTGAGTGGATTGGCAGGAGAACTCAACAAGGAAAGCTATTACACGGCGTTTTTCCATGGAGCTGCCAATGGGTCGATGGGCTTTCAAGCCTTTGCTAAGTCCACTGGATTCAAAGACTATTTCGGTCGCACCGAGTTTAAGGAAGACAAACGTTTCCGTGGCGATGAAGATTTCGACGGCACTTGGGCTATTTGGGACGAACCCTTCCTGCAATACTATGCAACGAAGATGAATGAGATGCGCGAGCCCTTCATGACTGCTGTGTTCACGGCTTCTTCACACGCCCCCTTCAAAGTGCCTGAGCAGTATGAGCGCCAGTTTCCCGATGAAGGACCGACGGTGCTTCACCACTGCGTGAAATATAGCGACATGGCGTTGCGCAAATTTTTCGCCAAAGCGCGCACAATGCCTTGGTATAAGAATACGATTTTCGTGCTCACTGCCGACCATACGAGTCTCTCGAGCCACCCAGAATACGGTACTCCCGTAGGTACCTTCCGTGTGCCCATCATCTTCTTCGATCCTTCTGGACAGATGCCAGCAGGCCGTCACGAAGGAATTGCAAAACAAATCGACATTATGCCCACCATATTGGGCTATCTGCGCTATCCGCGCCCCTACATAGCCTTCGGCAACGACCTCACACAGGTGGCAGCGACCGACAATTATGAAGTGGCTTACCTCAATGGTGTTTACCTCTTCGTGCAAGGCAATGAAGTGCTCCTCTTTGATGGACAGAAAGTGACCGGTTTGTATGATTATAAGCACGATGTGATGATGCAGCACAACTTGATGGGCAAGTCGCCACGACAAGGGGAGATGGAACGCAAGTTGAAAGCCATCATCCAGTCGTATATGTCGCGTATGATCAGCGACGAAGTCACGATTAAAAAATAATAAGAGTCGTCCCATGACGTTGAAAAAGAAAATAACACTAGGTAGTTTAGCACTCCTCTTGGTGGGAGTCACGGTGCTCGCCATCGTGCGTTGGGAGGCATGGTTTGGCAATCCCCCCGAAGCTCCTTATGTGCCGAAAGCAGAACCCACGCGCGTGCTCCTCACCTTTGGTGATGATGGCGAGATGTCGCGCAACGTGAGTTGGATGTGTGACACTGCGATTCATGAAGCTCACCTAGAACTCTTGCCCGATGGCACTGATCACCCCATGTGTGTGAAGGCAGAAGGGGAAATCTTCGAGTCGCGCAGTGGCAAAGCCGCCTATTATGTGGCGCGTTTGAAGCAGTTGCAAGACGGTTTGTGCTATCGCTATCGCGCGGTGACCAATGGCAAAGCGTCCCCTTGGTATGAGTTTAGGGTGACAGATCCAGCGGTGAAGAAAGATGTGTCGTTTCTCTTCTTCGGCGATGTGCAAGATAGCCTCAATGGGGTGAGCAATCGCTACATCAGTAAGGCTTGGGCGCAGCATCCAGCTTCAGACTTCGTTGTTTTTGGCGGAGATTTGACCGAACGTCCTACCGATGCTTACTGGGAGGAGACTTTTCGCAGCATCAATGGCGTGGCTCAGACCATTCCGGTGCTTTGTGCAACGGGAAATCACGAATATCTCAAGTATCCCATCCGCAAGTTGGAGCGTCGCTTCTCACTGGTATTTTCTTATTTCCTCAAATCTATGGAAGGCGAAAATCAAGTGTACACCCTCCGCTATGGAGATGTGCAATTGTTTTTGCTCGACTCCAATCGAGAGTGGCCCTACTTGGCAGAACAAGCCACGTGGTTGCGCAAAAAACTCGCAGAGAGCACAGCGCGCTGGAAGGTGGTGGTGCTGCATCATCCCATCTATTCCATCAAATCTAAAATGAACGATTTGCTCCAACGCTGGGAATTTGCTAGTTTGCTGAATGAAAATGTGGACTTGGTGCTGCAGGGACACGAACATGCCTATGCGCGCATGACGCAATGGGAAGGGGGCAAGCGCATTCCTCCCATCTACACCGTGAGTCACTGTTCTCCAAAGTTTTATCGGGTGCAATTTGACGATCGCTTCGACCGTTTCTGCACGGGAACGCAGATTTATCAACATATCGCCCTCCACGGCGACACACTCTCGATGAATGCCTACGATGCGCGTACGGGAAAACTCTATGACCGTGTGGATTTGGTCAAGGGGATGCACGATCATCCCACCATTATCGACCGCGGAAAGGATATTCCCGAAATTTTGGATTTCACACCGAGACCCGGAAATAAGAAAGATGCAGCCTTTGCCGAACGCATCCGTGCGTATAAGGCAAAAAAAAGGATTAAAACCAAAATCGGTCAATAGATCGTTTTAGTACGACTCGTGATTGAAAAGATAATTTCCTGTCCTCTTTCATTTTCTTGTTGGCATCTTGTTTTTCGTTCTCGCCGTAGCCCGCTACGCCTTCGAACACACGGTAAACCATCTGCTCAACAATCTAATGAAATCTGTTCAGAATCTAATGACCGATTTGGGTTAAATAATACGACGATTTCACTATGAAGTGTCTACATATCATCACTCCCGTCAAGGATAGTATCGACAGCACGCTCGAAACCATGCGTGCGGTGCTGGATAGTGCTTTGACGATGCCCTACACCTACACCATCTACAACGATAATTCGACGCCCGAAAACACTGCGCGGCTCCATGCTGAGGCGGAGAAAATGGGCGTGAAGGTGGTGGATTTGTCGGATTTGACGGATCATCCTTCTCCCAATTATCTCTTTGTCTTGCGTCGTTGCCAACAAGAATGTTTGGCTGCCGATGCGGGTTTGCTCATCGTGGAGAGTGATGTTACCGTGAAACGCGACACCTTGCAAGGCTTGGCAGACGGAGCTTTGGCACGAGAGGATTGTGGCATCGCAGCTGCTGTGACGGTGGATGAAACGGAACAGGTGAATTATCCCTATCTTTATGCCAAAGGTTGGAATGGGGTGGTGGACTCTCGCAAGCACTGCTCGTTTTGCTGTTCACTGCTCACTCCGAAACTGTTGGCAGCGTTTGACTTCCAGCAACTGGACGACACGAAAAACTGGTTTGATGTGACGATTTCGCATGAGAGTTTGGCGGCTAAGCTCCACAATTATCTCTTCTGCAACCTCACCGTTTTGCATCGCCCTCACGGCAGTCGTCCGTGGAAACAACTGAAATATAAGAATCCACTCAAATACTACTGGATTAAATGGACGAAGGGATTCGACAAGATTTAAGGGCTACCGACCTGCCTTTGGTGTCGGTCGTTGTGCCCCTCTACAACATGGAAGAGTTTGTGGGCGACACTTTGCGCAGTGTGTTGGCATCGACTTATCGTCACCTCGAAGTTATCGTGGTGGATGATGGTTCTTCGGATGCTTCAGCCTCGATTGTGGCAAAAATTGCTCAGCAAGATTCACGCGTGAAACTCTTGCATCAAGCCAATGCCGGACCTTGCCGCGCTCGCAACAATGCGGTGGCAGCTTCACATGGACAATACATTCTCCCCGTAGATGCCGACAATCTGCTGGCACCTCAGTTCATAGCGCAGGCAGTACCCATCTTAGAGGCGCAACCTAACGTGAAAGTAGTGTGCCCGACGATGGAATTCATCGGAGATAAGCAGGGACCGTGGCGACTTCCCGAATTTTCGCTCTCTCTCCTCGCTCGTCGCAACCACATCGACACTTGCGCGCTCTATCGCCGCACAGACTTCGACCGCATCGGTGGATATTGTGAAAAAATCATTGCGCGCGAAGATTGGGATTTCTGGATTTCTCTGCTCAAAGATGGCGGTGAGGTGGTGCGACTGCCCGAAGTGGGGTGTTATTACCGCGTGCGCAAACAGTCGAAACGCATCAGAGACCGTAAACTCAAAGCGCATGTCACTGCTGTGCTCAATCAGCGACATGGAGCTTTCTTTGAGGAACAGCTCGGTGGACCGCTGCGTAAGATGCGATCTTGGTCACGCTGGATCAACTTTCTCACGCGTCCACTGCGCTATCGCAAAGTGGTGACCGCTCCTGCGATTGCTCCCGAAGTGAAACGCTTCGTTCATCAACTGCCTTGGCGATTTGCGCAAGAGGGACGCGAGATTTTCAAAAATCGCAATGCCATTCGTCAATACGAACTCGGAGACGACTCGGTGGTGGTGAAACAATTCACGCTCCCCATCGCATTCAATCGTATGGTCTATCGTTGGTGGCGCAAGAGTAAGGCGCAACGCTCCTACGAATATGCTATGCAACTTCGTGCCCTTGGTGTGGGTTCTCCAGAACCTCTCGGTTTTTGCGACACTGGCTCGCTCTGGCAAGTGGGATATTGCTATTATGCTTCGCGCACTTCTAAGGTGCGCTACGATTTCCGCGATGCCGTCAATGGTACGCAACCTGATGAAACGAAAATACTCCGCGCCCTCGCAGTCACCACAGCACGTATGCACGAAGGTGGTTTCTGGCATAAAGACTATTCGGGGGGTAACATCCTTTGGGATCGCGTGGATGAAGCTGGAAACACCATTGATTTTTCCTCAACGACGACGCAGACTTACACCATCGCGATAGAACTCATTGATCTCAATCGTATGCGATTAGGCAAGGTGCCTCTCGAATTGGGATGCGCTGCCTTCGATCGCTTAGAACTAGAGGCACCACAGCAGCGAATCCTTGCAGAGGTGTATGCCGATGTGCGAGGAATGGACGTTGAGGCGTGCTTTGAAAGCATCGTCGCAGCACGGAAAGCACGATTGGCAAAGGGGTAGTTCATCCCAAAATCTTCGCCCTTCTCGCAGCTATCGCAGCACAGTTGTCCTGTCTGCCGCTCGGTTGAGCATATAACAAAAAATGCCGGCACCTTTGTTCAAAGTGTCGACACTAGATTCTAGATTATTCACTACTACACTGCCTATGCGTCTCATCAAAATGACTGGCGGTCTCGGCAATCAGATGTTTATCTACGCGCTCTACTTGCGCATGCGCCGCGACTTCCCCCATACACGCATCGACCTCTCCGATATGCAGCACTATCATGCCCATCATGGTTATGAGATGCACCGCGTTTTTGCGCTTCCCCAAACGGAGTTTTGCATTCCGCAATGGATGAAAAAAGTGATGGAGTTTGTGTTTTTCAAAACCATCCTCGAACGTCACCAAAAGGGAAGTCTCAAGGCTTATCGAGAATCTCACTTCTGGCCACTCATCTATTATAAAGGGTTTTATCAGAGTGAGCGATATTTTGAGGATTTCAAGGACGAAATTCGTGAAGCCTTCACCTTTAACGCTAAGCTGTTGTCCGACAAAACGCGCCAACTCGCGCAAGAAATGCAGCAGTGCATGAGCATCTCGCTCCATGTGCGTCGAGGGGATTATCTCCTTCCTCAATTCTTTCAAAATTTGGGTAGCGTGTGCACGGCTGAGTACTACCAGCGCGCCGCTGATTTCATGCAAGAGCAGTTCCCCGACGCTCACTTCTTTGTCTTTTCTGATGATATAGCGTGGGTGAAAGAGCATGTGCAACTACCCAATGCCACCTATGTGGATCACAACAAAGGCGCAGACAGTTGGCAGGATATGTATTTGATGAGTCAGTGTCATCATAACATTGTGGCAAATAGTAGTTTTAGTTGGTGGGGAGCATGGCTCAATCCTCATGCGGATAAGCTCGTTTGCTGCCCCTCCATTTGGACGCGTGCCGGAGGCGATGAAAATCTCTGTCCAGCTTCGTGGCACCGCATCACTGTGGAATAGCAAGCGCCATCGCCTATTATCAATCTAAAGCCGCATCATTATGGCATTTTCTCTCTCTTCTCTCATACATTGGGGGGCAAAAATAGGTCGCGCACTGCTCGACATCCCGAGTTTGCTACGTCCTACTCGCCAACCGAAGCTCATCATGACATTGTTGGTGAAGAACGAAGGAGAACTCTTGGCGCAAAATCTTAGATTTCATCGCGCAATGGGGGTTGATGCTTTCATCATCACTGATAACAATTCTACTGATGAAACGCCTGCGATTATTCAAGAATTCGTAGAGAAAGGTTGGGTGATTGAGAGTATAAAAGAAACAGATACGGGCTATCAACAGAAGAAGTGGGTAGACCGCATGGTGCTTCTTGCTCGAAAGCATGGTGCAGATTGGGTAATCAATGCCGATGCCGATGAGTTTTGGTATACACCTTCTGGTAGTCTTAAACACGGATTGGACACGACCTCTGCCAATGTGTTGCGAGCTGAGGTACGCAACGTACTACCCGAAGAAGATCGTCCCTTCACGCAGTGGACTTCTGTGGTGTATCATGTGCCGAATCCACAAGATTACGATCTCTCCACCTATAGCATGTATGGTAAAGACATGGTGAAAGTGATGCATCGCACGAAGGGTTACTTGAAAATCTCAATGGGAAATCATAAGGTGTCGATGATTTTGCCTCGTCGCAAGAATAGCGACATCACCATCTTCCATTTCAATGTGCGCAGTCGTGCACAGTTTATCGAGAAAATGGAGAATGGCGGCAAAGAACTTGCGGCAAACCCTTCTAAACGTGGCGGTCGTCATTGGAGATATTTCTACGAACTTCACCAACAGGGACTCCTTTCTGCCGAATATGACCGAGTGGTTGGTTATTCTGTCCTTGACCGTCTCCGCGCTGACGGCTTTGTGCGCACAGATGATCGACTTGCCCATTTTTTCTCACTAATGCAACATTAAGCATGAAGCACGCCTATCTCATCCTTGCCCATCATGAACCAGAAGTTTTGCAGCTGCTGCTTACTGCTCTTGATGATGCGCGTAATGACATATTCCTGCATATTGATCGCCGCTCGAAGAGGCTTTTTGCTCGCTTCGAGAAGTGGCAACCACAATCGGCTGGCTTTTTCCTTCTTGAGGAGAGAGAGGCTCCTGCTTGGGGGCATATCTCTATCGTACGTGCTGAGTTGCGACTCTTCTCTGCTGCTTTGGCTCAAGGCGAGGAGTATGCTTATTATCATTTACTCTCGGGAATGGATCTTCCTCTCAAGAGCCAAGATGAGATACATGATTTCTTTGACGCACATCAAGGCAAGGAGTTTGTGCATTGCGATTTCACTGAGTCAGCTATGTATCTAGCTAATAAGCGTATCAACCGTCATTATCTCTTTCTACGCTCCTTGTGCAAACGGACTACTCCAACCATGCACCTTCTCACCACTCCTTTTCGCAAAGTAGTGCTAGGTATAGAAAAGGTTACGCATTATAATCGTTTTTCATCAGAGCATACTTTCTATTATGGTGCACAATGGGTGAGCATCACTCATGGCTTTTGTAAGTATTTGGTGGAGCATTCGTCAGAGATTGAAAAAATGTTCCGATATACGCTATGCCCTGATGAACATTACAAACAAACCCTAATCATGGCATCGCCTTTTGCTGAGCATCTATATAGTAAAGATTGTTCTGCTGAATGTACGCAGCGTTTTATTGACTGGAAGCGCGGGAAGCATGGCCATCCTCACACCTTTGAATTAGCAGATTATGAGCAACTGGTGCAAAGCCCATATATGTTTGCTCGTAAGTTCTCAGCAAGTAACCCCCAACTCTTGCAACTCTGGTGTAAGAAATTAGGGATAAAGCAGTAGAAAACTCAACACTCCCACGAGATATTATGTCATCTCGTGGGAGTGTTAGGTTTTACTGCATGTACTTCAAAATCACCTTTCCCTCACTCGCGATTATGACTGAGGGAGCGAATAGTCGTGAACCAGTTGTTTGATCAAATTTTCATATTCTTCGGCTGCCGCTTCCAGAGAGAAACGTTTAGCTTGTTGGCGTACATTAAGACTCATCTGTTGTCGAAGTTCCTCATCTTGCGCAAGTTTGACGAGAGCATCAGCATAAGTATCCATGTCAAATGGGGGAACCAATACTCCATTCTCCCATTGCGGAAGCATCTGTTCTCTCACGCCAGCAGAGACATCAAAAGCTAGAGGGACAGTACCTAACATCTGCGCTTCTCCAATCACCAATCCCCAGCCCTCAATGGAGGACGTGAGGCACAGAATAGAGGCCTCCGACATAGGTGTTGCGACATCTTCTTGATAGCCAGTAAAATATACCCTAGGGAGTTGTAAAGCTTTTGCTGTAGCTTTGAGTCGATGCCCATAATTGCCATCACCTATGAAATGTAGTTCCCAATCTGGTAATTGAACGTGTACTTTCTCCCAAATCTTTAACATTCGGTCTGGTCGCTTGTCAGGATATTCCAGACGTCCTACAAAGACTATCCTTTTTTTCTTTTGAGGGAGGGTAGAGAGGGTAGGTTCACTCCCATTGTGCAACACATATAATTTCTTCTCAGCTTCGTCATAGGATGCAAAGTGTACGAGCAATTCTTGGCGATATCCCTCACACAGCACCGTGAATGCATCTGTTTCTTGTAGGCGTTGGAGATAGCGTCGATGTTGTTTCTTCTGATAGGATTTCAGGATGTAGAATCTCCAAATATCATGAAACATCCATTTCATCATGCGCCATGGATTCTCCCATGCTCTAGCCTTTTGCAGACTCATCTTGGAAACGATTTCCCAGAAAGGCTGGCTGTGTAGACTAAATACTATTTTACAACCTGTGGCTGCGCGCAGTTCTTTCGTGTAGCGATAGTAGAAGTGCGGCATAAAACAGATGTCTACCTGCTGCTCCTTAAATGAAGCTATGAGTTTGGGAAGCATCTCTTTGTCACGAACTCTTCCCTTTTGCCCTGCTATCCGAGGCATCTGAACACACTTTAATCCTTCGGGTAAAGGGTGTTCGGGAAGATTATCACAATAGAGAATCACATGGTTTCCTCTATTGTGAAGGGTTTTAACAATGTCTTGACAAATTCTTCCAGTGCCTCCACCAGGAAATTCTATCAAAAAGAGAAAGGCTATTGTAGTCATGATGGTGTAGTGAAAGGAGATGAGCTTTCGTGATTAGCTCTGCGTGCTTCCCACTCCTTCTTGGTACGTTTCCAGCGGTTGTGCGTCCAGAGCCAGAGATGGGGATGAGCTTCGATGCTCGCTTCCAAAGCACGTGCATAAGCGTCGGTGATAGGGTAGGGAGAAGCCTCCGCAGATTTTGTTTTATACGCTTCGTTTGCTTCATCCGCTCCGTTTATTTCAGAAGAATCTTGGAAACCAGCCTTCAATTCTATGAGTTCAGCGCGATATTCTCCACGATGAGGACGAGTGATGTCCAGATAATAGTAGCGTGCACCCACTTTTTTTCCAATCTTTTCCGCACCTGTGAAAAAAGAAGTCTCGTGGTGCAGAAAATCGCACCAATGGTGCATCGCTTCCCACTTCGGAGATTGATCCGAAATAAAACCAATCATCCCCTTCTCTTCGTTTTTCTTCCACGACAAAATCGTGCGAAGCGTCTCTTTCATCGCGATATTTGTAGCCCCCATTCTGCCACGAACGTGTAAGAAAAGCTCGTCCATGAGCGGACTGTGGAGAGGATGGTAAATTTGTCCGAAATGAATGCCCCCATCGCTCCAAAGCGGAAGCGAGGAAACCCATTCCCAGTTACCAAAGTGTCCCAGATAGAGAAACACAAATTGATGCTCTCCATTGCGCAACTCCCGAAGCACCTCATGAAGATTGACAAAATCCATACGGCGGTAGAGCTCCTTGCGCGAAATCGACATCAGTTTGAGCGTTTCCACGACATAGTCGGCAAACCAGTGGTAGAAGTCGCGCTCTATCTGGGCACGTTCTTCCGTAGCCCGCGTAGGGAAAGCCTCAGCCAACTGACGTTGCACGAGTGCGCGCCGATATTTCAACACATGAAACACCAGCGGAAAAATTAGCACATCGGCAAAAAAATAGTGCAGTCGGAGTGGCAATAGTGAGCAAAGCCACCAGAGTGCACGGCAGAGAGGGAGTAATCGTTGCACGAGTGCAAAGTTAAGCATTTTCTCCGAACTCCCTTTCGTTTATACCGCTAATTTCCTGTTCCAAAAGGTGCTAAACAGCGGAATCCTCACAAAAATACGATAAAGCCGTGGTAAAATTCCTAGCATCTCCCGAAAAATCAGTAACTTTGCCTAGAGGCAGAATGCCCTTATCTCCAACGACGAAACGATAACCACTAACGATGCAGGAAGAACAGCCCATTAACGACGCAATGCAAAGCCCTAACGCTGAGCTCAACGCCACAGCAGAAGACACCAACACCGCGCTCCACTCGGAAGTCGCGGAGGCCGCCGTGGATTTTGACCCAGCAGAGATGAAACAAGATGAAACAGTGAATGTACACCCTCTCACTGGGATGTACCAAAACTGGTTTCTAGACTATGCTTCCTATGTGATTTTGGAGCGTGCTGTGCCGCATCTCTACGATGGTCTCAAACCTGTGCAGCGCCGCATCCTTCACACCATGAAGCGCATGGACGATGGACGCTACAACAAGGTGGCAAACATTGCTGGTGAAACCATGAAATTTCACCCCCATGGTGATGCCTCTATCGTAGATGCTCTCACCCAGATGGGACGTCAAAATCTCCTCATCGATTGCCAAGGTTCGTGGGGAAATATCCTCACGGGAGATGAGGCTGCTGCTCCACGTTACATCGAAGGACGACTCACCAAGTTTGCCCTCGATGTATTGTTCAATCCTAAAACCACAGAGTGGAAACTCTCCTACGACGGACGTAACAAAGAACCAGTTGCCCTGCCCGTGAAGTTCCCCCTTCTTTTGGCACAAGGAGCAGAAGGTATTGCGGTGGGATTGAGTGCAAAAATCTTGCCCCACAACTTTGGCGAACTCTGCCAAGCTGCCATTTCCTACCTGAAAGGTGAGGATTTCACCCTCTACCCCGACTTCCAAACCGGTGGTCTCATCGACGTTTCGCGCTATAATGATGGACTTCGTGGTGGAGCTGTCAAGGTGCGCGCACTGGTGGAAAAGCGTGATAGCAAAACCATTGCCATCACCGAGCTACCTTATGGTAAGACGGTCGATAGTCTTTGCGAGAGCATCAAAAAAGCAGCTGACAAGGGCCGCATCAAAATCCGTCAAATCCAGGATTTCACCGCAGAGAATGTGGAGATCCTTATCCACCTCTCTCCAGGCGTTTCGAGCGATAAAACTCTCGATGCGCTCTATGCCTTCACGGACTGTGAGGTGAGCATCTCGCCCAACTGCTGTATCATTGACAAAGACACTCCCCGATTCGTCACCGTCAAAGAAGTGCTCAAGAGCAATGTGGAAAACACCAAGGCTCTCTTGAAGCGAGAACTTGAAATCCGCCGTGGTGAATTGCTTGAGAGCATGATGTTTGCGTCGCTCGAGCGCATCTTCATCGACGAACGCATTTATAAGGATAAAGCCTACGAGAATGCGACGAACATCGATGCTGCTTTAGCGCACATCGACAGTCGTCTCGAACCCTTTAAGGCTGATTTCGTGCGCGAAGTGGTGCGCGAAGACTTGTTGCGCCTCTTGGAAATCAAGATGGCACGCATTCTCAAATTCAATAAAGCCAAGGCAGATGAACTCATTGCTCGCATCAAAGCTGAATTGGCACAAATAGAGCACGACCTCGCGCATCTCACGGAGGTCACCATCGATTGGTTCACCACCATTTACGACCGCTATGCAGCCGAACACCCTCGCCGCACGGAGATTCGCTCGTTTGACACCATCGAAGCTGCCAAAGTGGTGGAAGCCAACGAGAAACTCTATGTGAACCGTGCCGATGGCTTCATGGGAACGTCTTTGAAGAAAGACGAGTTTGTGGAGAACTGTTCCAACATCGACGATGTCATCATCTTCTATCGCGATGGTACTTACAAGGTGACGCGAGTGGCTGAGAAGGTGTACATCGGTGAGACAGAACGCTCCAAGGCTGAGAAGAAGAAAGCTGAGATAGTGCACATCGCGGTCTTCAAGAAGAACGACCAGCGCACAGTTTATAATGTGGCTTATCGCGATGGAAAAGACGGTGCCTACTATGTCAAGAGGTTTAACGTGACGAGCATCACCCACGATCGCGAGTATGATGTCACCCAAGGCGCACCAGGATCCAAAATCCACTATTTCACTGCCAATCCGAATGGAGAAGCCGAAGTGATCAAGGTGACTTTGAAGCCCAATCCCAAACTGCGTCGCATCTTTTTTGAAAAGAGCTTCAGTGAATTGGCTGTCAAAGGCCGTGGTTCGCGTGGTAATCTTCTCACGCGACTTGATGTGCACAAAATCACGCTCAAATCTCATGGTGCCTCCACATTGGGAGGGCGCAAGGTGTGGTTTGATTACGATGTGCAACGTCTCAACTTCGACGAGCGTGGCGACTATTTGGGCGAATTCCACAGCGACGATATGGTGCTCGTGGTGCTCGATAATGGCGATTTCTACACCACCAACTTCGACCCCAACAATCACTACGAGAGCACTGGTCTCATGCGTGTAGAGAAATTTGATGAAACCAAAGTGTGGACGGCAGTGCTCTATGATGCGGACAATGACAACAATCTCTACATCAAGCGATTCAATTTTGAACGTGCCTCGCAGGCGCGTCACCAAAACTTCATGGGTGACAACCCCAACTGCAAGTTTGTGGCACTCACCGACCAAGCCTATCCACGTTTCCAAGTGAGTTTTGCAGCTCCCGACGATTTCCGTGAACCCCTTGTGGTGGATGCTGAAGAGTTTATTGCTGTGAAAGGATTTAAGGCGAAAGGTAAGCGCATGACCACCTTTAATGTGGCGAAGGTGGAGGAGCTCGAACCCACCCGATTCCCAGAACCTCCGGCTGAGACAAATGATTCTATGGAGGAGGACGATGATTTGCAACAAGATGCTCCTACCCCTGCACAGACGGAGACGGACATTATGGACGACCTGACGGGGCAACTTAAGTTGGGATTTTAGTTCCCACCGTGCTCTCTTAAATAAAGTGACCGCTGAAACGCAAGAGTTTCAGCGGTCACTTTGTGTTTTGAGGATATGGAAATCTTTTCCTACTCTTCTATGGAAGGGAGGAGCCGTCGCACCAAGCAGCGATAAGGGAAGAAGGGTAGATTAGCCAAACTCTTGTCCTAGACGAAGTTGGGCAGTGTTGGCAAGTTGTCGCGTGTGAGCAGGTTCGTCGGTAGGGGTAATCATGAGCATATTGCCCTCGAGTGCCACCACGTAGCCGTCCAGTCCGCGCACCACCGCGCCCACTCCTTGTGGGAGATGTACCAGAGTGTGGCTTGTGCCTTGGAAAATCACCCCAGCACCACCCACAGTGGCATTGCCATCGGCATCGGTGTCGTGCACCTCCTTCATCACGGGCCATGAACCCACATCGCGCCATCCGAAAGAGCATTCTTGCACCACCGTGGGCAAGTCGCGATCGAGGAGCACAGCGTCAATGCTGTTGTATTCCGCAGCAGGGTAGTAGCGTTGAAGTGCCAGCTTGGCTTCCTTTTCTGAGAACTCCACCGCGCTCAGCCCGATGCCGGGTAGGAGTTGAGGCACGTGGCTCGCCATCGTTTGCACGTGCCAGAGGAAAAGTCCCGTGTTCCACAAGAATTCACCGCTTGATACGAAGGTTTGGGCAAACTCAATGGGAGGTTTTTCGGTGAAGGACTTACGCATGAAGCGTTTTTGGTCGATGCTTTTGCCCTTTTGTAGGTAGCCATAAGCCGTGTTGGGTGTGGTGGCTTTGACGCTCATCGCCAAAAACTGGGGATGCTCACGCACATAGTCCAAACCCTGCAACAATTCTTGCTCAAAGGCAGCCTCGTTGGTGATAAACTGGTCGGCAGGCGAAGCCACAATGCAGGCTTCGGGATCGCGCTGACTGATGTACCACGATGCCCAAGCTGCGGCTGGAGCTGTGGACAATTGGGCAGGTTCTGCCAAAACTTGAGCGTCTTCGAGTTCGGGAAGTTGTGTTTTTACCAATGGCACATAGTCTGTGAAGGTAGAAACGTAGATATTTTGAAGGGGAATGAAGCGTGCGATGCGGTCGAATGTCAGCTGCAATAGCGTGCGTCCCACCCCGAAGAAGTCGATGAATTGTTTGGGATGTTGAGCGCGGCTCACGGGCCATAATCGACGACCTTGACCGCCTGCCAGTATGATGCAATAATCGTGAGTTCTCATGGAAAAATGATGTAAATTGAGTACAGCGAATATAACGATAAAGCATGAAATAACGAAGAAAATAAGGGAGAAATACATGGTGTGATGAAGTTTTTCGTGTAAAGGTTTGGTGGATAGATAAAAAAGTAGTACTTTTGCATCACGTTCGCACTACAAGTGCTGAATGATGCTCCGATGGCGGAATCGGTAGACGCGTCGGTCTCAAACACCGATAGGGAAACCTGTGCCGGTTCGACCCCGGCTCGGAGTACGATAACCACTCTTCAACGAAAGTTGTAGGGTGGTTTTTTGTTGTGCCTACCCTCATAGCACCCTTCTATATGTGGGTTGAAGGACGTTAATTCAGACACTTTTTGGCGTAAAGAATGTTTCGATATTCTGTTTCTTAAGCTCTTTTAGATTTATGGCGCGTTTAGCGAGGTCTTTGGGTGAAAACTTGGAGTGCGCTTAGTGTGTTTTTCTTGCTTTCGTGCATTGGGTGCGAAAATAGAGAAAATAAGTACTTGCCTGAGCACCGAGTTTCCTCGCATACGCGCGCGCATTACCAGCAAAGTTGCACTTTTTGCTTTCACAACCTTCACCGATGGGCGTTGAGTTTTCATAAAAATGACTGGCAAACCACGCTGTTTCGCCCTCCAATATTTCGCCACTCATTGCCTCTACCAGACGGACTTTGATGCACTTTTGAAGAACGTCGTTCCTAATACCCTCGCATTTCACTGTATTTCAATAGACTATGTCGATTTTTGTGAAGGTTGTGAAAGCAAAAAGCGCAAAAATGCAGGTTGTGCGCGCACGCGCACGCGCGAGAGAGATGCAAAAGACGAAGACAGGTGCACGATAAAATACCTCTCTGAAGTGAGTTTCATTCTTCTCCAAGCATCCGATAAAAACATCGGACGTTTTCCCAAAAACGTTGGACATTTTCCCAAAAACGTGGGAGATTTTTTCAAAAACGTGGGAAGTTTTTCAGTATATCTCCCACGTTTTTTCTTTACTCTCCGATGCACTACAAGTAAGGCAAGAGAGATTTCTCATCGCCCAACTACGTATTCTACAGCTGGTGCTTGGATTTGTCCAGTTATACCCATAAGTCAGCACACAAAAGGAAGTGCAACGGAGGAATGAGAGGTCAAAACCGATGGCGCAACCACAGTCCACCCTGAAACGACAAAGTTGGGTCGACTGCAGAGCGAGAAGCGCTGGAGGTGAAGGGACGACTCCAATGCTGGGTCAGTCCTACACGAGCTGACAGTGACCAAGCGCGAGATGGGGTCCATGATGCCACCGCCACTGCGGAGCAACCTGTACCATAAAAACTCGGAAAGGCTCCAGTGCTTGGTAGTTGCGGTTGATAAACAAACAAGCGCGCATCAAAACGCTCCGCCGAAAACACCCCCACGAAGGCAGAAGCGTGCCAAGCAGTCTGGGGAGCATAGCGCAGACGCATCGAAAGCATTGCCCCAAAGTGCGGAGTGCTCGACATTTGCTGCCTTGTCATGGCACCATCAAGGTTGGTCTGCCACGACCACGCGCCAAAGCTGTACTGATGTTGCAGCCGAAGTCCTTGACGCGTCACCCACTGGAGCAATGGTGCATGCTGCGGAATGGTTTGTTGCTTTGACGTGAGGCGATAGCGCAATGACCACTGCTCTCTGCGATGCGCAGCGTAGGTGAAGAGGGTTTGCAAAACGAATCCCGAAGAGGGAGCGGCAGCGCGCCAAGTGGGAAGGGGATGGTGGTAGATCTGGGCAAAACTTTGCCAGCGGAGTTTGCGCCAGCGCGCAGTTTCGTAGCCAAGAAGCAGCCCCATTTCATTTTGCACCTTATTGCCTTGTTGGAAGGTGCGAGCTGAAGGCGCAATGTTGTGACCACTGAAGTGCCGAAGTTGGAGCAGCAGGATGTCGGACGCAGTGAGTTGATAGCGCAAGAAGGCAGCAATGGCAGTTCCTCCAGATGCATCTAGTGTTCCCTCGCTTTGCAGCGCCCACCGGAGTGAATAGTGGGCAAAGTCCACACTTATCGCCAAGGCATTGTTTCCGACCATGGGAGAGGGGACACCGCCCGCAGTTTTGTTTTCTGGAAAAGGCTGAGAAAAGTGATTTCCCCCAATACCAACACCCCATTCTGTTTGGGGCTGTTTCCACGCAGCATGCGCCCCTAGTTGATAGTGCCCTAAAGTGCTGCGATGGGAGAGCTCTAGTCGATTGCGATGGTAGCCATTTTCATAGATAGACTTCACCTCTCCGTCTTCAAAACTCGCATCCAATGCATGATAACTCGCAAAGGCTGTCCATTGCCAATGTCCCGTTTGTTGTTGCCAGGCTGCTCCGCGCAGATAATGCGCCTCATCGGTGGAGGTGTTGGGGGTGATGCGCGTGAGATGTCGCGGAAGATCTATAAAATAGGGTTGAATGAAGCTGCCAAAACGATGTCCGACGAGGAGACCTTGGGCAAACTGGACATGATAGTCGCCCAAGATGATTTGGCGCAGAGCTGAGCTGTTGTGTTTTTCGACAAAGAAGGAGGTATGATCAAAGGGCAGATTGCGATAGGCGGCAAAGGGTTCTCCAATGTCGTGATCGAAGGTGATGCCAGCTCTCCACGATTCGCGCGACTGCACTCGATAGCGGAGTGTGTTGCTCCAAGGGAGTCCGAGAAAGCGGTGCTTTTCATCGACGGGATGATGAGGATTGCCACCCAACAAAGGCGAACGCGGAAGGGGCAACTGAGCGCGATATTCGAGGGTGTGGCGTGCTGTCTGCCACTGTTGTCGCCAATCGGGTTGCGCACGCAAGGTGTCGCCGACTTCAACAAAAAGACTGAGCCATCGCAACTGCTGCGCCTCTATGCCATGTACCATCATGAGTTCGGAGGGGGAAGCAAAGGCGCGCAAACGACTGCGATAAACTAATAATGAGTCCACCTGCGCTGCGGAGAGCAAGGAGAGATCTAGAAGCTGTTGGCGCGTGGCAAGGTTGATGTTGAGGGGGTGGAGGTGCTGGTCTTGGAGAAAGTCGAGGGTAGTTCCTCCGCGGTCGATGGGCGAAGGGCTGTCCTCATCTGCCCCACGGCTTTCGAGATATTCATCCACAAATTGATCCCAAGAAAGGAGGGGCATTCCACGCACGATGGTCTGCGCTGGCAGGAGCAACATGCTGCAAAGTCCTAAGATGATAAGGAACGGTTTCATAGTCAGATGCACGATTAAGATAGTGTCTATAATTTGTGTGTAAGCTCCAAAGTTCTTATTTTTGTGGTGGAATACAAATCAAATAAAAACAATGGAGCTTACGATGCCACAAATA
>QWCR01000047.1_pt1 | contig 74005 bp, 50 predicted proteins | sample 1972581 | NCBI WGS metagenome assembly QWCR01 (sample SAMN09866703, study PRJNA288562) | Human oral metagenome isolate pre4_saliva, whole genome shotgun sequencing... | isolation source: mouth | host: Homo sapiens | place: USA: California
ATAATAAGACAGAACTTTGATTAACTTTCTTAGATAAGACATTGGGATATATTTACGCCCAACATCAAGCATAAAGCCACGAAGAGCATATTGAGGCTTATCAATAGTTTTACCCTTAGGTAAGCCATTAGGGGTACTTTCGGACATTTGCAAGATTGTTCTTGTCGCCCAATATAAACCCTTTGGCTTATAGGCTGATACCTTGACATACTCTCCAACTTCTAGCTTATAGCCCTCCTCTCCAAGAGAAGCATCGCCATCAAGAGCAAGGACTATATCACCTGCTTTGACTTTCTTTTGCTCATAAGCCTTCCATGAAAGATTGAGCATGTGATTAAAATCTTCTGCAAACAAAGCCCCAATACGCTTAACTTCAGAAGATTTACTAGACAAGAGTATGCGTCCAGAAAGCTTACACACTCCATTACTAGCATCCCAGGTTACAAGCTCTGGAATAACAAATGGTTTTTCATTTTGCTGTGCCCAAGCACAAGTTGCATTACCCGAGAGTAAGGCAACACACATCATCGTTAGTAGTCTTTTGTTCATGATAGTTTATGTATATATTCTGATTCTTGGTAGTGTATTCTTTTAGGCTAACTTTCTTTTGATTTCTTCCCTTGAAGACGATTTACGATAACTGCAATCGCACCATCACCCGTAACATTGCAGGCTGTACCAAAACTATCCATAGCAATGTATAGGGAAACCATCAGGGCTAATTGCTCTTCATTAAAGCCTAGTACAGATTGTAATACCGCCAATGCTGCCATGATAGCTCCGCCGGGGACACCGGGAGCAGCCACCATAGTAATGGCTAAGATTAGGATAAATTCCGTAAATAGAGAAACATTATATACGCCCCCACTCATTAGAATTAAAGCTAATGCACAAGATACTATTTTGAGCATACTGCCCGACAAATGTATCGTCGCACATAAAGGAACGACAAAGGACGCCACATCATCAGAAACGCCATTACGCTTGACCTGAGCTAAAGTTACAGGAATAGTAGCAGCCGAAGATGATGTACCCAAAGCCATAAAATAGGCTGGCAACATATTGGCGAGCAGGCGCAAAGGATTACGCTTAGCCACAAGACCAGCCACAACAAACTGGAATAATAGCAAGCCGATATGAAGGATAAAAATGATGCTTATTATCTTAACAAACACCATCAAAACGCCAAAGACCTTTCCACTATAGGACATATCCAAGAAAATTCCATATATGTATAATGGTAGGACGGGGATAATGACATTAGCAATCAATTTTGAGATAATCTCCTTTAGCTCTTCAATAGCTCTTTTGAGAACTGTCGTCTCTAGACGACTTGCACCAAGACCCATAATGAAAGCCAAAACCAAAGCAGTCATTACTCCCATAACAGGAGGCACATTGATTGAAAAATAAGGAGATAAACTTGAAGCATTATCGCTTAGAGCTTGAAGCCCACGAGCATCAATAAGACTAGGGAAGAACGTTGAGCCTGTGAAGTAAGCTAAATATCCAGAAAAGACTGTTGAACCATAAGCAAGTGCTACAGTCAGCATCAATATAATGCCAGCTCCCTTACCTATACTCGCAATAGCTTCGGCCACAAGCGCTAGAATAATCAGAGGGATAACAAAGTCGAGAAATTCTGAAAACAAAGAATTGAACGTAAAAAAAACACGGCTTAATTCTTCAGGTAACACTTGACCTAAAACAATACCAAGGAGAATGGCAATAAATATGCGAGGCAACAAACCTATTCGGATACTTTTCATATTAACATTCTATTATTTGTCATTTAATTCTCTATGTAAACACAAGTCTAATAAGAAGATACGCATTTCCAATTTCCACAAGAACACATACCTTATTCAGAACCTCAGTTCAATAATTACCCTAAATATAGGACTATTTTAGATAAAAGGAGGAATGGATAGTATAAACTCTATTATAATAGGAATTATATATTATTATCTTTGTGGTATAATTTATTGTTTCATTGATGTTTATTTATGCAGGATTTAGAAATCGTAGGAGCTAAAGTTCATAATCTTAAAAATATAGACGTTCATATCCCTCGCTACTCCCTTACTGTTTTTACAGGTCTTAGTGGCAGTGGAAAGAGTTCATTAGCGTTTGACACCATTTTCGCCGAAGGGCAAAGAAGATACATTGAGACTTTTAGCTCGTACGCTAGAGGATTCCTCGGAGGTGGCATGGAACGCCCCGATGTAGAATCTATACAAGGATTAGGCCCAGTTATTTCAATAGACCAGAAAACCACAAACAGGAATCCACGTTCGACAGTAGGAACAGTCACAGAGGTCTATGACTTCTTCCGCCTTCTCTATGCCCGTGCCGGTTTAGCTATATCATATCTCTCGGGAGAGCCTATGGTTCGTTATACAGAGGGACAAATCCTTGATTTGCTTCTGCAGAAATACAACGGACGCAAGATTTATTTCCTTGCACCCGTCGTTAAGCAACGCAAAGGACACTACAAAGAGCTTTTCGAGCATCTGCGCAAGAAAGGATATCTATCTGTTCGTGTTGATGGTGAATTGCAAGAAATAAGCTACGGTATGCGCCTAGACCGTTATAAAATCCATAGCATAGAAGTACAAACCGATAAGCTTAAAATCGACGAAAGTCAGCGTGAGCGCATCAACACAAGTCTATCACTTACCCTTAAAGAAGGTAAGGGTATGATGATGGTTATGGATGCGGAGACTAAAGAAATCGCTCACTATAGTCGTAATCTCATGTGTCCTAAAACAGGATTAGCCTATAATGACCCTGCACCACACAACTTCTCATTCAATTCACCTAATGGGTACTGCCCTTGTTGTCGTGGATTAGGAGAAATAAGCATTATGGATAGAAGCAGTGTCTTCCCTAATCCTAAACTAAGCGTTGCCAATGGAGGAATTGCTCCCATAGGCAAACTCAAAAAGAATATCCTTGGACAACAAATCGAGCAATTATTCAGACGTCATGAAACTAAACTTGACACCCCAATAGAGCGTCTTAATGAAGAACTAATCCAAGAAATCCTCTATGGGTCTGATGAGGAGATGCTTGTAGAGACAAATAGCTATACAGGAAGTAAACCTATACTTATTCGCTATAATGGTCTTGCCGAACATTTGAGCGAGCTAAGCGGAGAAGAACTCCCTTCGAATGCTGAAAAGTTCGCTAGACAATTCATGACGAACAAAGAGTGTCCCGAATGCCATGGACAAAGACTCAATAAAGAAGCCTTACACTTCTTCATCGATGGTAAGAATATCGGCGAAGTTGGGCAAATGGAATTAACCTTACTGAGTACATGGCTTTCGGATATCGAGGAACGTATGCTTAAGCATCAAAGAGCAATAGCAAGCGAAATTCTAAAAGAAATACGTAAGCGCATTAGCTTCTTACTTGATGTTGGGCTTGGCTACCTCTCGATGAACCGCTCTGCAGCTACTTTATCTGGTGGAGAGAGTCAGCGCATACGCCTTGCCACTCAAATAGGTACTCAACTTGTGGAAGTCCTCTATATCCTTGATGAACCAAGTATTGGTCTTCACCAAAGGGATAACATTAAGCTGATAAATTCTCTCAAGAAGCTCAGAGACCTTGGCAATACCATTATCGTCGTTGAACATGATAAGGATATGATGCTTGAGGCTGACCATATCATCGATATGGGACCCAAAGCAGGTCGCTATGGCGGTGAGGTTGTATTCATGGGTTCTCCTCAAGAGATGATGAAGGGCAAAAGCATTACCTCTCAATATATCAGCGGAGAGATGTCCATCGAAATTCCTCAAGAACGTCGCTCCGGTAATGGAACAAAACTAAGCATAGTAGGAGCTAAAGGGAATAACCTCAAAAATGTATCTGTAGACATTCCTTTGGGTACCTTTACTTGCGTTGTAGGCGTATCAGGCAGTGGCAAAAGCACACTAATAAACCAAACCCTCTACCCTGCTCTAAGTCAAAAGCTTTATGGCAGTCTACAAGAGCCTCTAGAAGTGGAGCGCATTGAAGGTTTAGAATTGGTAGATAAAGTTGTATCTGTAGACCAAGCTCCTATTGGACGTACTCCAAGAAGTAACCCTGCGACCTATACAGGAGTATTCTCCGACATTCGTAATCTATTTGTCGGATTGACTGAAAGTAAGATGAGAGGATACAAGCCCGGTCGCTTTAGCTTTAACGTTTCAGGTGGTCGCTGTGAAACCTGCAAAGGGAACGGATACAAGACTATTGAGATGAACTTCCTACCGGACGTATATGCTCCATGCGAAGTTTGTCAAGGGAAACGTTATAACAGAGAAACATTAGAAGTTCGTTTCAAGGGTAAAAGTATCGCTGATGTGCTGGAAATGACTATTAACCAAGCAGCAGAATTCTTTGAATCTATTCCTCCTATCCACAAAAAACTTGTTACCTTACAAGAAGTCGGTCTCGGCTACATTAAGGTAGGGCAATCATCGACAACACTTTCAGGCGGAGAGAGTCAGCGCATCAAGCTTGCAGGCGAATTATCCAAAAGAGACACTGGAAAAACAGTATATATATTAGACGAACCCACGACAGGACTACACTTCGAAGATATACGCATTCTAATAGGAATACTTCAGAGATTGGTTGAACGTGGCAATACAGTCATCGTAATAGAACATAACTTAGATATTATCAAATGTGCAGACTACCTCATCGAGATTGGTCCTGAAGGAGGTAAAGAAGGTGGTCTCCTCGTTTATCAAGGGAAACCTGAAGGATTAACTAAGGTCCAGAATAGCCCTACAGGTGTATTTCTTAAACATGAACTCAAATAGACATCTATCAAATGGAAACGAATAAGATTAGTAGACTTTCAAATAAAGTTTGCCCCGAAGGCATGAGCATTGAGGAGTGGCAAATAGCATTAAGACGGGAGCAAGCCGCCCTCTCTAGTTTTACTGTTGAGCATCTCGATGATAACCGCATTTGGGGTGATTACATCGTACTATCAGGCAGTAGTCGTTACAAGGTTGCCTTTAGAGGAGTTTGTAGTGACCGCAACTTCTGCTCATGCTTAGACTTTAGAACCAATGGTCTCGGTACATGTAAGCATCTAGAAGCCGTTACTCTTCACTTACAGAAAGACGTACCTGGCTACCCTTGGGCAGGTCTTAGCTATACTCCTAACTACACCTCCGTATATGTTAGCTACAAAGGAGGACGTAGCATACGCATGCGTATAGGGAGCGATAAGTCGGTGGATTTCCTAAGGATTTACAATAAGTATTTCAATGAAGATGGCGTATTACCCCTAGAAAACTATCATTTACTAGGAGAGATACAGCAGATTTGTAGCGAAATATCTCCTAACTTCCGTATGTACGATGACGTTCTAGATTTTGGAGCAGAAATAGGACGTCTTCGCGCATGGCAAGAATCTTTGGAAGAGGCTTTCGGGGACGAACGTATTCCACTAAATCAGTTAGGAACAAGAATGAATACTGATGCTCTAGAGAAAGCATTGTACCAACTGTGCTACGCATCAGATAGCCTCGTTGTTGCGCCCAAAAGTCCTGTTGCCATTCACTTAGTTGCTCGCCTTGCAGAAGAAGTTTATGAGGGAGAAGGTCGCCCTCAACCAGGTTATATTATAGTAGATACAGAGGCTGAGCGTAAGCAATGGAAGACGATACTGAGTAAATATGAGTATTTCAGTAGCTTAGCTATTGATGTATTGCTTCCCAACGAACTCGTTAGCATCGCAGGCAACTCGCATCCTACAGTATCTTTTGTATGGATTGATAATGCTCGAAGCCTAAAAGACTGGCAAAACCCATTGTCGCATGCCCTCAAGAAACTATCTATAGGGCACTTATATATGCGTCTTGAAACACTTTGGGGGTTAGGTCCTATACAGCTATCCTCTATAATGCAACATATAAATCCCTTTGTTATGGGGCCTTTATATCATTTTGTTCATACCTACCGCCATGCCTTTCCTCTCAAAGATGATGGAAGCAACCTACCCATAGAGATTGCCGAGAGAGTATGCTTCTTACCCGATATGGACCAGTATTCAGCAAATTCTAGTCGTATGAGCTCTCCTCAAGCCACACAAGGTATAGACCTAAGCGGCATGAATAGCGAAGAACTCGTAGAGCATCTGTTGTCTTGCTTCATTGCCGTAGCTCAAGACACTAGGGCAGTCGAATTACTGAAAAATAAACTTTCTAAATAGTACTTTTCCTTTTACTGCTTTACTCAAGCAACATAAATGTCTGATACAATCCAAACAAATTATCTTGACCAGTTAAATCAGCCTCAAAGAGAAGCTGTTGAGTACAATGATGGGCCTGCACTTGTCCTAGCTGGAGCTGGTAGCGGAAAGACCCGTGTCCTCGTTTATAAGCTACTTCATCTCGTTAATTTGGGTTATAACCCAAGTCGCCTAATGGCATTAACCTTTACCAATAAGGCTGCTCGAGAAATGCGCTCTCGTATAGCACAACTTATTGGTAGAGATGCGTACAAGCTTCAGATGGGGACATTCCACTCCATTTTTTTGCGTATCCTACGTGAGCATGCTCAGCTACTGGGCTACACTTCGGACTTAGTAATCTATACGACTGACGATACTAAATCTAAGCTTAAGAAGATTATCAAACTTCTTAATTTGGATGATAAAGTCTACAAAGAGGGCGTTGTACACAACAGAATATCTAGAGCAAAGAATAACCTTAAGACTGCTCACGGCTACAAGATGGATGCTGAGCAGTTAAAGCTTGATGCCAAAGCTAATATCCCAAGAGTCTACGATATTTATGAGCATTATGAGCGCGAACTTAAGCAATCTAATGCCATGGATTTCGATGACTTACTCCTACAAACAAATATTCTATTTAGGGATTACCCCGATGTCCTAGCATTATGGCGCGAACGTGTGGACTACCTACTTATTGACGAGTATCAGGATACCAACTTTGCGCAATACATGATAGCAAGATACCTAATGATAGATAAGGGTAAGATATTCGTCGTAGGGGACGATGCTCAAAGTATTTATTCCTTCCGTGGGGCAAATCTTGAAAATATGCTACGCTTCGAGCAGATTTTTAAGGGGACGAGAGTATTTAAGCTAGAACAAAATTATAGGTCTACACAAACGATTGTTCAGGCAGCAAAGCATGTCATTGCTCGCAATCAAAACCAATTACGCAAGGATGTCTTCTCATTAGGCGATATCGGGGAGCCTATTGAATTGCATGAGGCTGAGAACGGAGAAGCAGAAGCCTCATGGGTAGTCCGTACAATCAAGAATATAGCTTTCAAAAGGAAGACTGACTACGACCAATTCGCTGTACTCTACCGCACAAATATGCAAAGTCGTCTGTTAGAGCAGAAACTTCTCTCCAGCGGTATCCCTTTCCGAATATGGGGCGGGCGTTCATTCTTTGATGCTAAGGAAATCAAAGATGTACTAGCCTACTTCCGACTAATGGTCAATGAGCGTGATGATGAGGCTATGTACAGAATCATCAACTACCCTAGAACTCTCTCCAAATTAAAAAACTTCTCCTTACTTATCGATGATATGAGAGAGAAGTGCCGAGAGGGAGGTGACTTCTACAAACTCTGCGAATGGCTCATCAACACTTCGGGTATCCCCACAGAGTTACTACTAGACCAAACTCCAGAAGGCAAGGGACGCCGTGATAACATCCAAGAATTCCTATCCGGAGTAGACGAGTATGCCCGACACACCTTGGAAGAAGGCGAAGAACCTCACCTCGCCCATTATCTTAGTGAGATTTCGTTGATGACCGACCAAGATAATTCTGCTGATGAACAAGAACCCAGCGTAACACTAATGACAGTGCATGCGGCTAAGGGTCTGGAGTTTCCTCATGTCTTTATCGTTGGTCTAGAGGAGCAACTATTCCCCTCGGCTATGAGTAGCGAAATACATGAACTTGAGGAGGAACGAAGATTATTCTACGTAGCGATAACACGAGCAGAGGAAACTTGTCATATAGGCTATGCTAAAGAACGCTTTCGACATGGTAAAACCGAATTTTGTCGTCCTAGCCGTTTCTTAAAAGAGTTACCCGAGGACTTGCTCAAACGCAATGCTGCCGCTAGTGACACTCTGCGTTATCGTGAAAATAAATGGGGTAATAGTCGAGATATTGCAGATAGTATTCCATCTAGTTTCAGCAAACAAGACTTTATGCCCTCAAGCAGTAGTCCTGCTCAACGCAGAGTATTCCTCGGTCGCAGAGAAAGTGATACTCCAGAACCACAACACGAACGCACCGGTAATCTACGAGTAGGAGGACGTGTTGCCCACCCTCGTTTTGGTGAAGGCATCATCAAAGTTCTCGAAGGTCAAGGAGAAAATATCAAGGCTACCGTTCTATTTGATGAAGATGGTCAGGAGCGTAAGTTATTACTCCGCTTTGCTAATCTCCAAGCCTTAGACTAGAACTTCAAGTATTCTTATTACGAAAGACCTGCCTAGGAGATTGTTACTCCTAGGCAGGTCTTTTTGTATAGTCTCATCAGTATGTACGCACAAAAACAAAAGTACTTACGCGTAAACACTTCAGTGAGTACACACACTTATTTTGGTGAGTACGCGCACTTAAGTTCAGCACTCACGTGTAGTTTTTGCAGACTACACGTGTAGTCTGTACAAACTTCAGCCGTAGTCTGCACAAACTACAGCTGAAGTCTCCAGAATTATTCTAGAGTAAATGTAATTGTTACTGTTGATTCAATAGTTTCTTCTCCCGTAGGAATGATAGAACCTTTAGTTGCTTCGTAACCACCAAGCATAGCTGCCTTAGCTTGAAGAGGACGCATCTTATTATAACGTTTAACAGCTACATCACCACTATGTTCTTCATTAATTACCAAGACCTTGCCCAGCCTTCTACCTGCAAGACTTGCATACTGCTCAGCCTTTTCTTTAGCCTTCCCAAAAGCTAATGCCCTACTTTCTTTATACAAATCTTCTGTCTTTTCTAAGCCAAAATCTATACTTTGAAGCTCAACATTATTCACAGAAACGATTTTATCAAGAATAGTCGAAAGCTTTTCACCTGATTGAGCTAAGTTGTGTATAGTTACCTGAATACTTTGTATCACACGCTGACCAACCTTAACACGCTTATTATTCAGATAGTCGTACTCTGTATTATAATTAAGTGAAGTTGTTTTGATATTCTCCTCCTCTACTCGCTCTTGCCTCAAAATACTAAGCACTTGCTTCAAGCTTCTGTCTACTTTATCTTTAGACTCTCTCGTCGTCGGAGCTAAATAGGATATGCTAAGGCTAATATTTGCCATATCAGGCTGAATAGATACAGAACCATTACCCGTAAGCGTAATCGTATTATCCTTATTAACTTCTTGAGCTTTTAGACTAGACACAGATAGCACTATACCGGTTAGTAGAGTCATTGCTCCAATCAAAAATTTATTCATAGCAACTATTTTTAGTGAATGTAATATCATATTGTCCTATTCTAAATAAACCTCAAAAAATTAGATTTTATTGTACCACAAACTAGATAAGCATCAGACTATCTACTATTTCCCCCCTAGTACCTAAACGAAAAAGTAGAGCTAAGGCTCTATATTTCTTCAAAAATAATCACATCCCCCCTAGAAAAGCTTATCTAGGCCAGTATCAATAAGTTTTATATCATCAGAAGTAAATCTACACGGCAAAAGAATTGCAGTTCTATGCTTTTTTATTTCGTACTCATTTGGCCGGTTCAAGATTAATACCTAGCTTTGGGTTATAGTTCAGGAAATAATCAATGCGATGGGCTGTAAGTATCGGAACAAATTTAGTCCTACTAACAATCATCATCTAATACCACTTGTCCTCTAGAAAGACCTCCAGCGTCAAGCGTGTCATTAAATTATCCGAGCCTATCAAAATGCCCAAAAGGTAGGATCCTCCAAGCTAAATAAAGCTTGGAGGATTCTTTTATTTATCATACTATTTCCTCTTTTTGGAGGTCTTGCAGAATGCGGTAATCGCAAGGCATTGAGATTGAAGGTGCAGGGAGTTTACTTTTGTAAATGACCAAGCCTGAATATCGATAATAACGCAGCGAGTGCCGCACAATGCAATGGTCTCTTTTATTCAAACTTCATAGTAGCACTAGGCTTAATACTCGCAATAATACGAGTCGTCAGCAAGACTATTATAAGCAATGTCGTCACCACTCCTAAATTGACTGCAAGCCATACCCAAGCATCAAACACAACGGGAACACTATCCATATAATAATCTTCAGGATTAAGAGGTATCAGCTTAAACTGATATTGTAAGCCAATAAGGAGCAAAGCAAGAACATTCCCGAAAACAATTCCCATAACTATGAACCTCAAGGCTATCCACGTAAACAACTGACGAATAAGCCTATTGCTTGCACCTAATGCCTTAAGAATTCCTATCTGAGCAGTCTTATCTAAGATTATAATGATAACACCCGAAATCATTGTAAAAGCTCCTATGATGAGCATGACTACAATCAAGAAAATCACATTAGAGTCAAGCATTGATAGCCATGAAAAAATATCTGGCATAAGCTCCTCCGCTGTACTTAAGCCATAGTTTTGAATAGGTGCAACTTGCTGTTGGCTAAGTTTGCTAATAGTAATAGAACTTAATTCTGTTAAGTTCAATCCATCTGCAGCGGCCAAGGCTATTCTATTGTATTGTCCCGCATTAATTCCTTTTATTTTTTGCAATACATCATGCGGACAAAGAGCAGGCATCTCACTCAGACCTGCACTTTGATAAATCCCAACTAGAGTAAATACCCTAATTTTTATACGATTAGTGAGAAAGTATAATCGAACTTTATCTCCGACTTTGTAATCAAGCCTATTAGCAACAGCAGAAGGCAAAACAAGGGGAACGGAAGAGGTATCATATTGGGAAAAGTTTGGCAGTCTGCCTAAAAACAACTGTTGAGAGAAGAATGGATTATATCTATTCCCTTCAATGCCATAAAGCGGGATAGTCTTAAAGTCATCTTTCGTCTTCAAGAGAGCTATATCCTGCAGTAATGGAGAAACTGACTTAATTCCTGGTTGTCGCTCCAGATAATCAATGAGCTTAGGAGAGGCATCTATGTATTGCTGTGTACTCAGCCAATTTTCACCATAAGGATACAAACTGATATGCCCTGTTTGACTATAAGCAATAGAAGACACCTGACGCTTAAAGCCAAGTATAACCGAAAGTGATATAAGTATTACGAGGGTACTAATAACAATACCCGAGATACTTAGCCATAGGAGCTTATCTGTCCTATTGGAGCTCTTTCCCTGAGCTAATCTAGAAGCGATAAATAAGGCTGATACCATAAGGACTAAAGATGTTTATTATTGCGTCTAGCATCTATCCCCAAGAAGATGAAAAGCATAAAACTAAATCCCCACAACGATGAACCGCCATAACTGAAGAACGGAAGTGGTATCCCGATAACAGGCACTAAGCCCATGACCATACCCACATTAATGCTGAGATGGAATAGAAAAATAACGGCAACAGAATATCCATAGACACGTCCAAACTTAGTCGTTTGCCGCTCGGCAAGTGAGCATAAACGCAAAATGAAGATACTATAGCCAATAATTAACAGACTTGAACCTAAGAAACCCTGCTCCTCTCCAACAGTACAAAAGATAAAGTCTGTATCCTGCTCTGGGACATAATTGAGTTTAGTCTGTGTTCCTTCAAGGAAGCCTTTACCCCATAAGCCACCCGAACCAATGGCAATTTTAGATTGGTCTACATTATAACCTTTACCTCGCACATCTTCCTCAATTCCCAAAGAGAGCTTGATACGAACCTGCTGGTGTGGTTGCAGGATATTATCAAAAACATAATTCGTTGAAAAGAAGAAGCCGAGAGAACCCAAAGCAAATATCCCAATAAACAAATACTCGTACATAGCTTCTCCTGCCCATAAATAAATATAGTAGCAGGCTAGCAGAATTAGCAGAGCAAGGGCAACCCAAGCGAGATTAAAACTCACTAAATAGGTGTTAATTATCCAAAGTATCAGTTGAAATGCCAATAAGCCTAAGCCGATAAACATGGTATTTCTCTCCTGCCTGCGACCATATACAGCCAGCATAATGAGAGAAAAGAGCATAATCATATTGCTCAAAAGGAAGAGTGCAGCATCTGTTTTCCCAAACCAAATAACCTCATCAAAGATTAGAGCTGAGATAAAATAAAGAACAGCAATACCTCCTAATCCAAGGAAAAGCCCCGTAAACCCCTCTCGATAAAGAGCTATAAAGAGAGCAAAGAAAACCAAAGCAGACCCCGTTTCACTCTGACCTATGATAAGTAAAACAGGGGTAAGTATGATAGCCATCACAATGAGGTAACTGCGCACGCTTTTGATTTCAAAGCCATACTTACTACATTGCCAAGCAAGAGTAAGTGCCGTCGCAACCTTTGTAAACTCAGCCGGTTGCAACCTCAGAGGACCTATAACAAGCCAAGAGCGAGAGCCTTTAATATCAGGAGCTACCACAATAGTGACCATACACAGCAGCAACATGAGCGCATAAAACAGCGGTGCCCCGGTTTCAAAAATATCGGAGTTTACCATCAATACGCCAAAGGCAATCAACAGACCTAGACCTATCCAAATAGCCTGCATAACAGGTCTACTACCAGGTGCAAGAAGTTCGTCTATCTTAAAATTGTATGTCGCACCACAAATAGAGAACCAACCAGCGATAAGCAGGCAGATATACATCCCGATTGTCCACCAATCAATAGAAGACCATAAAGAGTTATTTCTATTATACTGCATATCCAACTAGTTATTAGAGTAATATGATATTGAGCTAGCGGCCATTGCATTGGCTACAGACTGTCCTCCTCCCGAAAGCTTACCTTTACGCAAATAATACTCCATCATAACGCGTCCCATAGGTACGCCATACTTAGCCCCAAAGCCCCCATTCTCTACGTACACACTAACAGCGATACGAGGAGAATATCTTGGAGCGAAGCCAATAAAAGCAGAGTGGTCATGACCATGAGGGTTTTGAGCTGTACCTGTTTTACCGCACACTTCAAATTCTCCAGGAGCAAAGTTTGCCGCTCGACAAGTACCGGCCTTAACAGCTCTACTCATACCCTCCACGACATATTCCCAATTAGAAGACTTAATGCCCGTTTGTTGCTTATTCGTATAAGCTGTATCAAGAGGGACTCCTTCAATTGCATGAATAACGTGTGGACGATGCCAATAACCACGATTAGCAATGATGGCTACAAGGTTAGCTATTTGCAATGGTGTCGCCAAGATTTCTCCTTGACCAATCGAAATAGAGATTATACTGGCCGAATTCCATTTACCCTTATACGCCTTATCATAGACTTTACTATTCGGAATATAACCACGCTTCTCTCCTGGTAAGTCAATCCCTGTCTTATAGCCATACCCTAGAGCTACGATATGATTCTTCCATGCTTCAAAGGCCTCTTGCACCGTACGATGTCTTTTCCTATCATCTAACAAGAAATGCATGCCCCAGCAATAGTAAGCATTGCATGATGTCTCAAGAGAGTAAGTAAGATTAGGAGAGGGAGCATGAGGGTGACACTTAGGACGCCCTCTCAAAAGGGGATAACCTCTAAAACATGATAATCTAGTATCAGGAGTTACTACTTTTTCTTCAAGAAAGATAGCAGCTTGACCTGCTTTGAATGTCGAACCAGGAGGATACCCCCCCATAATAGCTCTATTTAGAAGAGGCTTACCCTCACCCTGCTCTAGAAGCTTATACTGCTCTCCCTTGTCTTTACTTGCAAGTATTGCAGGGTCAAATGTGGGCGAAGTTACCAAGGCTAAGACTTCTCCTGTCTCAGGTTCGATAGCCACGATAGCACCGCGCTTCCCATGCATCATACGTTCACCAATAGCCTGCAAACCTGAATCAATGGATAAGGTTAAATCTCGTCCATTGACTGTTGGAACGTCATCAAGACCATTATTATACTTGCCCTTGATACGCCCACGCGAATCTCTAAGTAGGATTTCTTGCCCTTTTACTCCTCTAAGTAGACTATCATACCGACGCTCTACTCCAGATTTACCGACATAATCTCCCGCAGCTAACAAACTATCACGCTCCAAATCAAGGCTGCTTGCCTCTGCTAGATAACCCAATATATGTGCTGCATGATGATATTCATAGTGTCTTATGGTACGACTCTGCACGTTAAACCCCGTGTACTTATATAGCTGCTCTTGCAACCTAGCGACCTCTCTAGGCTCCAAATGGCTCATCAAGATTTGGGGCGTATAAGGGGAATAGCCTCTATTTAGCTTACGGTCTTTAACTTTCTGCAGGCTTAATCTTAATTCGTCTAAGCTAACTGATAGCACACGAGCAAGGCTAAGTGTATCTAAATCCTTGGGAACCTCACTCATCGTTACCATAAGGTCATAAGCGGGCTTATTGGATACAAGCAAGTTGCCATTACGGTCAAATATGATACCTCTAGCAGGATAAATAGCTTTGTTATAATAAGCGTTGCGCTTAGCTCTTTCTTGATAATTAGGGCTAAGCACCTGTAAATAGAAGAGACGAGCAATAAAAGTTACAGCGATGAAGGCAACAAAGAGTATCATCAAGAGTCTCCTCTGATAGTACTGATCATTAACCATGCTTATTCGGATAAATGCGGATGTTCAATGTATACAGCATAATCGCCGCAATCAAAAAGGATAGGGCTAAACCTGCACCCAAATGAATAAGCGTATCCATTATACTCACAGTTATTGTAAATGATAAGAGATACATCAAGATATGGTGCACGATGAAGACTTCTAGTAGCAAGGTAAATGCCCCACCCTCAATAACAGAAGGCAATGGCAATTGCTCTATTTTATCTTGAGCATTGGCTATTGTTTTGATTAGGTACGGACGAAGAAAAGCCGTCAATGTAAATGCACTTGCATTTAATCCTGGAGTAAAAGCCAGATAATCAATAATCATGCCTATCACGAAGCCAAAAATCATTAGCTCACCCGGTTTCTTATCCATAGGGAAGAAACTAAGTATCAAAGGATAGACAAGAGGTGTAGCCACACGAAAGAGAGATACAGGATTAAATACCCATACCTGCAAAGCAATAAAAAGAATGCTTAATATTATAACGCGAGGATAACTATTGTTCATCTGTATTTAACGTAGAGTCTTCAAGAGTTTGGGCCTCCATCATAGGTTGTGTTAGCAACACATAGACATGCGTTAAGCCATCAAAACTGGTACGCAGTTGCACCGAGTAATTAGCAAATGGAGATGCCCCACCCACTCGTTTATAAGCTTTTTGCTTAATCGTCCCAACCATAAGTCCCTTGGGGAAGATATACGAATATCCACTAGTTAAGAGGGTATCACCAGTAGCAACATCAGCATGCAAGGGAACACCATTGAATACGGGTTGAGTAGTACCATCATTAACCGATAACTGTCCATCGTATCCTTTACCCTTAACCGTACAACTCAATTTCAACTTAGGATTGATAATTGGGATAACTATTGAATAATCAGCAGAACAATTCAGTACTGCTCCCATAACTCCTTGTGCACTCATGACTGGCATATCCTTTTTTATGCCATCTCTACTTCCTTTATTAATTATGTAGTAGACCTCTCCAAGAGTATGGCGGACATTAACAATGCGTGCGACAGCATAACCTCGAACAACCTCACTGCTATCCGAAGGGAGTACTTGAGGTAGAATATTTTCTGCTTGGGCATCGCTAATCTGCCTACGCAAGTGAACAAGCTCTTGCTCTAGACGAGCATTTTCTCTCAACAAATTATCATTTTGCTCTGAGAGTTTGAAGTAAGCATACCCCTCACTTATCCATTCATTCACATGCCCCGTTAAGCTTGTAGATATATAAGCACTTAATCCTCGGCGATAAAAACCATCACCGAGGAATAAGCTAAGAGAAAACACTTCCAATACTACGAGTAGGAACCAGTGTTTATGTTCGAATATGAATGCGAGAAGTCTCTGCATCTACATCAATTCAAAGAGAGGACTTCCGATTAGCGAATGAGGAATTCAAACTTATCTATATTCTTAAGTGCAATTCCTGTACCAATTGCAACTGCGTGTAATGGGTCTTCAGCGACACGGAACTCAATACCAAAACGCTTAGTAAAACGCTTATCTAAACCTCGAAGTAAGGCTCCACCACCAGTGAGGACGACCCCATTATCACAGATATCTGAATAGAGCTCAGGGTCTGTAGACTGCAAGGTCTTAAGAACAGCATTCTCAAGCTTTTGGATAGAAGGTTCAAGACACTGAGCAATATCAAGGTAAGAAATTGCAACCTCCTTAGGTGTCGTCGTCATCATATCAGCACCTGTCACCTTATAAGGCGCTGGAGCCTCATCAACTTCTGAGTAAGCCGCACCTACATTAATCTTGATTTGCTCTGCTGTTCGCTCACCAATCTTGATTTTATGAGTGTTGCTCATATAATCCATGATATCCTTCGTGAACTCATCACCAGCTGTACGAATACTTTCATCTGTAACGATGCCACCAAGAGAGATAACAGCGATTTCTGTCGTACCGCCACCTATATCAACAATCATATGACCCTCTGGCGCAAGTACATCTATACCAACTCCGATAGCTGCAGCCATAGGCTCATGAATCATATATACGTCTCTACCGCCAGCATGTTCGCTAGAGTCTCTCACGGCACGGATTTCAACTTCGGTACTACCGGATGGAATACATACGACGATACGTAATGACGGAGAGAACCAACGACTGCGGCGACCAATCATATTGATCATGCCGCGTATCATTTGTTCAGCAGCATTGAAGTCTGCAATCACCCCATCACGTAGAGGACGAACAGTCTTTACCTTATCATGCCCCTTTTCATACATCTCGCGAGCTCGCGCACCTACGGCAATAACTTTGCCATTACCATCAAACGAGATTACACTTGGTTCGTCAAGAACAATCTTGCCATCCTTGACAATAATAGTATTGGCTGTACCTAAGTCAATAGCCAATTCTTGCTTAAAGGAAAAAAATCCCATCTATTTTTCTTATACTTTCTGTAGTTTAATGTTTAAAATGACGGATACCACTAAATAGCATACCCACTCCTAGCTCGTTGGCCTTCTGAATACTTTCTTCATCGCGAATACTTCCACCGGGCTGTATTATAGCTGTAATCCCAGCTTGAGCAGCTAGCTCCACACAGTCTGAGAAGGGGAAGAAAGCATCGCTTGCCATAACTGCGCCATTGAGGTCAAAGCCAAAACCTTGCGCCTTTGCTATCGCCTGCTTAAGAGCATCTACTCGTGACGTTTGACCGACTCCGCTTGCAAGTAGTCGCTTACCCTTTGTAATAACAATAGCATTACTCTTGCTATGCTTGACAATCTTGTTCGCAAATAGAAGTTCGCTCACCTCATCACTACTTGGAGACGTATTAGTAACGACTTTACATTGCTCTTTCGTATCTACAACGTAATCTATTTCTTGTTGGAGATATCCTCCCAAGGCAGAACGAAGAGATAGCGAAGTCTCTATACGCTTATTCTGAATAAGTATGATACGGTTCTTTTTGCTTTTGAGAATATCCAAAGCTTCGGCATCGTAGCTAGGAGCAATTAGCACCTCACAAAAAAGCTTATTGATACTTTCAGCTGTAGCCTTATCTATGTGTCTGTTAGCAATAAGCACACCTCCAAAGGCAGATACAGGGTCGCAAGCCAAAGCTAATTCATAAGCAGTCAGAATATCGTTAGCTGATGCAAATCCACACGCATTATTATGCTTAAGAATAGCGAAGCTAGGTTCTTCAAAATCCTGTATTAGCTGTACTGCAGCTTCTACATCTTGAAGATTATTATAAGACAGTTCTTTGCCGTGAAGTTGCTCAAAATAATCGTTTAGATTTCCCCAGAAACAAGCCTTTTGATGAGGATTTTCGCCATAGCGAAGTTCCGTTCTATGAGCAGATGTTACTCTTAGCTCACGATTTTCTCCACCATCCATGTAATTAAAGATAGCAGAGTCGTAATGAGAACTTACAGCAAAGGCACATCGAGCAAACTCTTTACGTTGCGCCAAAGTTGTCTTCGCCCCCTGCGATTTGAGTATATCGTAGAGGGGAGCATACTGAGCCTTTGATGCCACAATAAGCGTATCCTCAAAGTTCTTAGCCGCTGCTCGGATAAGCGAGATACCTCCTATATCAATCTTCTCGATAATATCAGACTCATCAGCCCCCGAAGCAACAGTTTCCTCAAAGGGATATAAGTCTACGATAACGAGGTCAATCAAAGGAATATTATATTGAGCAATCTCAACCTTATCTTGAGCATTAGAACGTCTAGCTAAAATACCACCCAAAATAGCAGGATGAAGGGTTTTAACACGCCCTCCAAGCATCGATGGGTATTGGGTTAAATCTTCAACAGCCTCACACGGATAACCAAGACTCTCTACGAATTTTCTTGTTCCTCCTGTTGATACAAAAGCCACTCCAGCTTGATGAAGCTCTGATAATATATCAGCTAATCCATCCTTGTGGTACACTGATATAAGTGCCTTACGGATAATCTTTTCCATTTGATTTTTAACCTTATTTTAGCTACGTCTAACTAATTCTATGGCAAAGGTACTATTTTTTTGAGACCTATATGCTGGAGTAAGTACCTATTTACTGTCTCCATCAACGAACATTAAAACTGCTGCATAAACAAAGAGAAAAGTACACCTGCGCTTCCTATTCTCAAAACCTCGGCGAAGTCTGTACAAACTTCAGCCGTAGTTTGTGCAGACTACAGCTGAAGTCTCCAGAAAGTACTACGTACTTACAAATTTAAGTACGCGCACTCACTAAAATAAGTACACGCACTCATTAAAGTGTTTAAACGTACTTACTAAAACGAGTACGAGGTACTCACTAATGACTGAGCCCGAATGTCAAAAATAACGCAGCGAGTACTGCATAATGAAATGGTCTCATTGTCTTGATGCGTCTAAGACTATCCTAATTGAATTCTTAGAAGCAACTCAAACTTATTTTACGCCAACAATAGATGGCGCTGAAACTCCTTCGCCCAAATAAACTCGGCTTTTCTCGTACTCAATCGTATCGTATAGACCCTCATCAATGAACATCTGCAACGTTCTGCTTCCTCCTTCTACATAAAGAGAATTGATTTGCATATCTCGCAAACAACTTAAGATATTATGAGCCGTCATGCTTGGTACAGGAAGATACTTAAGACCATCACAAGATGCCGTAGGCAGAGAGGATACTTGAGTAGCATCATAAATCACCCATGTAGGAGCTACTCCATCTTGAAAGACTTTTAAGTGCTGTGGTAATCGGAGTTTAGCATCAAGAATTATCCGTATAGGTTGCAACTCGCCCCAATACCTATTTGTTAGGCTTGGATTATCCAAGTATGCCGTATTAGTGCCGACAAGGATAGCTTGATAATCTCGGCGAGAACGATGAACAAGCCTTTTGCGATACTCTGACGAAAATACATAAGCAAGCTCGGAGACATTATCTCGCTTACGGTCAATAAAGCCGTCCACGCTCTCTGCCCATTTGAGCGCAACAAATGGCCTTCCCTTTGTATAGCGTACATTGAAGGCTTGATTTAGTTTTTTGGCTTCTTCCTCTAAGCATGACTCTACGACCAAGATTCCCGACTTCTTCAGTAGCTCTATGCCACGACCAGATACTTCTGGAAATGGGTCCCGCTGAGCGATAACCACCTTTGGTATTTGCTTTCGAATAATAAGCTCCGAGCAAGGTGGCGTTTTGCCATAGTGTGAGCAAGGCTCTAATGTTACGTAGAGAGTACTTTTATTTATGTAATCCTTATCCTGTTCCCTCACACTATTAATCGCCATCACCTCTGCATGTGGCATACCCCAACGATGATGATAACCCTCTCCTATAACACGCCCTTCATAAACGAGTACAGCTCCTACCATTGGATTAGATAATGTATATCCGTGACCTAGCAAAGCTAAATCTAGGGCTCTTCGCATATATAATTCATCTTCAGGTTGAAGCTTATCTATATTCTTCATTATATCTTTGCACTTTAGTTATGAATACAATTAAATCATTCCTTGCGAACGCATTTGATAGACTTATCCCGATATATAATAGTCCAAGCGAGGTTAAAGCCATTGCTCAAGCCTTACTTATGGATAAGCTCGCGATGTCGCAAACAGATTTACTACTAACGGACAAAGATACACCTTTATCTGAGGATAAATGGGCTAGCCTATGCGCTGCAATATCTAGACTAGAACAGAATGAACCTCTACAGTATATATTAGGTTACGCTTACTTCTTAGACTTCAAACTTGAGGTTAGCCCGTCTGTACTCATACCAAGACCTGAAACAGAAGAACTCGTTCACTTACTGACTCAGACGGTCAAGCAAGAGTATCCATCAACGCTCCACACACCTTTACGAATACTTGACATTGGTACTGGCAGTGCTTGTATCCCCATTGCTCTTGCTCGCCTACTTCGCAAGGATGCTGTAGAAGCCATTCACGCTATTGATGTGAGTTCAGAAGCCCTTCAAACAGCTCAAAAGAATATAGACACGATTGAGCATAATATCCCGATAAAAATCCAAGAGGCTAATTTATTCACACTGCCCGTCATTGATAGAGAAGAAGGCTATGACATCATTGTCAGCAACCCTCCCTACATTCACCCTAAAGAGGCTGATGAGATGAGTAAACAGGTTCTTGATTGGGAACCAACTACCGCTTTATTTGCACCATCAGAGAGACCAACTATTTTTTATGATGAGATAGCTAGACTAAAACACAAAGGTTATCTAAAAAATAAGGCACATATATTTCTTGAGATTAACCCGCTTTACGCTCAAGAAACACTTAACAACATGCGTTCTATTATAGGCGAGAATAATATACATCTATCTGATATACTAAACGATATGTATGGCAAGGAGAGATTCATTCACATACAAATTCAAGAATAATCAACCTCTACTGAAATCTATAACTTGGGCACAATTTTTATTTACATACGAAACGGCAAAAACAAAATGACATAAGCCCTTGTTATCAAATTAAACTCGATATATCACATAAAAATGTCAGATAACGAACAAATAATTGAGGAAGTAACCTCAAGTGAATATAAATATGGTTTCACAACCGAGATTGATACAGAAACGCTCGGTAAAGGTCTTACGGAAGAAACTGTAAGGCTCATTTCGGCTAAGAAAGGAGAACCTGAATGGATGCTTGAATACCGATTGGAAGCATTCCGTGCATGGCAAAAGATGGAGCAACCCGATTGGGCTCATCTCAACATTCCGCCAATAGATTATCAAGATATCTATTATTACGCAGCTCCTAAGAAAAAAGAAGGTCCCAAGAGTCTTGACGAGGTAGACCCTGAGCTACTACGTACTTTTGAGAAACTCGGTATTCCTCTAGAAGAGCGTAAGATATTGAGCGGTATTGCTGTTGATGCCGTTATTGACTCTGTCTCGGTAAAAACGACTTTCAAAGAGAAGTTAGCCGAGAAGGGTATCATCTTCTGTTCATTTAGTGAAGCAGTACAAGAGCATCCAGAGCTGGTACGCAAATATCTAAGTTCTGTCGTTCCCGTAAAGGACAACTTCTTTGCTGCTATGAACTCAGCTGTATTCTCTGATGGTTCATTTGTATATATTCCTAAGGGCGTACGTTGCCCCATGGAACTATCTACTTATTTCCGTATCAACGCTATCAATACAGGACAGTTTGAGCGCACACTCATAGTTGCAGACGAAGGCTCTTACGTTAGCTATCTAGAAGGCTGTACAGCTCCTCAGCGTGATGAAAACCAACTACACGCAGCTATCGTTGAGATTGTCGTTGAAAAGGATGCCGAAGTAAAGTACTCTACAGTACAGAACTGGTTCCCTGGAGACAAGGAAGGTAAAGGCGGTGTCTATAACTTCGTAACTAAGCGTGGTGTTTGCCGTGGCGACCGTGCCAAGCTAAGCTGGACGCAGGTAGAAACTGGTTCGGCTATCACTTGGAAATATCCTAGTTGCGTGCTTATGGGAGATGACAGCACTGCTGAATTCTACTCTGTAGCAGTAACCAACAATTTCCAGCAAGCAGACACCGGTACTAAGATGATTCACCTCGGGAAAAATACTCGTAGCCGCATCGTCAGCAAGGGTATTAGCGCAGGTAAGAGTCAGAATAGCTATCGTGGCCTTGTACAAGTAGGTAAGAATGCAGAGAATGCACGTAACCACTCTCAATGTGATAGCCTACTTCTAGGCAGTACTTGTGGCGCACACACCTTCCCTTACGTTCAAGTAGACAACGATACAGCTATCATTGAACACGAAGCAACGACAAGTAAGATTAGTGAAGACCAAGTATTCTATTGTCAGCAACGAGGTATCGGTATAGAAGAAGCTGTCGGCCTCATTGTCAATGGTTATGCCAAAGAAGTCATGAACAAACTTCCTATGGAGTTTGCCGTAGAAGCGCAGAAGTTACTTTCTATTTCCCTTGAAGGCTCAGTAGGTTAGAGACCCTCATTCATTCTAAGTAAAACATCAAATAATAACGATTATAATGCTAAAAATAAATAACCTCCACGCTAACATTGGAGATAAAGAAATTCTAAAAGGTCTAAGCCTTGAGATTAATCCAGGCGAAGTACACGCTATTATGGGTCCTAACGGAGCAGGTAAAAGTACTCTATCATCTGTACTCGTAGGACACCCTTCTTTCGAAGTTACTGAGGGAGAGATTGAGTTTGAAGGCGAAAGCATTCTTGACCTAGAGCCAGAAGAACGTGCTCATCTAGGTATGTTCCTTAGCTTCCAGTATCCAGTAGAAATACCCGGAGTAAGCATGGTAAACTTCATGCGTGCGGCAGTTAATGAGCGTCGTAAGGCACAAGGACTAGAGCCTATGAATGCTACTGAGTTCCTTAAGCTAATGAAAGAAAAGCGTGCTTTAGTTGAACTGGACAGCAAGCTAGCTAATAGAAGTGTAAATGAAGGCTTCTCTGGAGGTGAGAAGAAGCGTAATGAAATCTTCCAGATGGCTATGCTTGAGCCTAAGCTCGCTATTCTAGATGAAACCGATAGTGGTCTAGATATTGATGCCCTACGCATTGTAGCGAATGGGGTTAATGCCCTACGTAGCCCTGAACGCAGTGCTATCGTCATCACCCACTATCAACGCCTACTTGATTACATTAAGCCAGACTTTGTACACGTGCTACATAATGGTCGCATCGTAAAAAGCGGTGGACCTGAGCTCGCTCTTGAGCTTGAAGAGAAGGGCTATGACTGGCTTAAGGACGAACAATAAATAATGCAATCTTATGAGTAGTATCACAGACAGATTGCTCTCTCTAAAGCCTAATCCTAGTGCAGAGCAAAAGAATGCTCTAGATAAATTCCTTGAGCTAGGTCTTCCTCTGTATCGCAGTGAGAATTATCAGCGTACAGACCTCTCAGCTATGCTTGACGAGGCTTGGGAATATGGTTCAGCTGAATACAGCGACAATAGAGATGAAATAACCTTACCCGAAGGTGCTTATCTTGGCAACCTTAAGCAGAGCCCCATTGCACTCAAGTCTATTAAGAGCTTAGCACAAGACCCTATCGCTCAATTAGTACAAGGGCTAAACGAGGAGGCAACCCTACTCTATCTTCCTAAGGGAGCCAGAATAGAAAAGCCTTATGAAGTAGAGTCTTTCCTTATGTCTAATGGCAGAGTACTCGAAGCTCGTCGCGTAATTATAGTTCTAGATGAAGGTGCCTCTCTTGAGATGCTAGTTAAGGAGCGTAATGTAGGCGAGCATGTAAGTATGAGCCTTCAATCGATTGAAATCTACCTCTCTAAGGGTGCTAAGTTAAGCTATACAGACCTAGAGCAAACAAGCGAAATAAGCCGTCGTATCAGCACTCTTCACCTACACCAAGAAGAAGAAAGCGATGCCAACATTAACTTCTTCTCACTCACGAATGGTAAGACACGCAATAACTATTATTGCGATTTAGCTGGCGAAGGAGCTAACTTGCAATTAGGTGGATTTGTTGTTAATTCTGATAAAGAACATACGGATAACTTCTCATTCATCAGTCACAGTGTTCCTCACTGTACTAGCACGGAGCTATTCAAGTATGTTTTAAGAGATGATAGCTATGGCGTCTTTACTGGTCGCATACTTGTAGCCATTGACGCTCAAAAGACACAAGCATATCAGACTAACAACAACTTACTTCTTAGCAAAACAGCTAGAATGCAGGCTAAGCCTCAGCTAGAAATCTATGCTGATGATGTCAAGTGTAGCCATGGTATGACTACGGGACAACTAAGCGAACAAGCGCTCTTCTACATGCAGCAACGCGGTATTGCTAAGGACGAAGCTAAGCGACTCTTAAGCATAGCCTTCAGTGAAGATGTACTCCTCCACTTAGACAGAGAGGAACTAAGAGATGAAGTTCGCGCATTGATTGCAGAGCGCTTTGCTTAATTAAATCTAAGAACATTATATAACGAAACGGGCAGTATCAAGATTAATCTTGATACTGCCCGTTTTCAATTTAACGGATATAGACCGAACGTTTAGACTTAGTGCAAAAGGGAAAAACACTCAACCCTTGCCCAATCTTTGAAACCGATATAAAGTATAATAATAGCAATAAAAACCTTTATAACTAGGCAAGCATACTAACTCTAATTCATAGACTTACAGTGTAATCTGCAGACTTCAGCTGTAGGCTGTACAGACTACGGCTGAAGTTTGTACAGACTACACGTGTAGTCTGTACAAACCACGCCGAGGTTTTGACTTTAGGAAACGCACATTATACTTTAGTTTCACCTAAGTCCCAACCTTTACATCTGAAACTAGAAACGATAACTTACAGCCACCTTAATATTACGAGGCGTACCAGGGAACGAACGTAGTTTATCATAACCACCGACCCAATACGTTTTATCTAGGACATTATCAACATTCAGCTGAACCTGCAAATTACGTAAGCGATAATAAAGCGCAGCATTCACTAATCCATACCCCGGATAAACAATAGTATTCTCACGCTTACCCACTTGTCCATATCTCTGTGATACTGCATTAAAGCCTAATCCAAGTCCAAAGTTCTTTAGTGGTCCATATAAGAAAATATACTTACTCCATATATTGAATGCATGCTTAGGAGTATTGGGACGTTGCATTCCAAAGTCTTTTTCAGTATTAGTCTTAGTTCGGGTAATCGCCGCATCTGTGTAAGCGTAGTTAGTTACCAAGCTCCAACTAGGCGTTATAAACCCAGCCACATCAAGTTCAATCCCCTTAGAAACCTCTTCTCCAACCTGCTCCAAGAGGTCTGGATTATTATCATCACCAGCATTATAGAGCGTATTATTCTTCTTAAGATGGTAGGCAGATAGGGTTGTACTCAATCGCTTGCTAAACCATTCCCCCTTAAGACCAGCTTCAAATAATTCGCTTTGTTCAGGGTCAAATGGACCTCCAGCTTTGGGATTGCTCTGTACTGATGCACTCTGAGGTTCAAATCCTCTAATCCATGTACCATAAAGATTTAAGTCTTTCGTGATAGACAAAACCGCACCCAAGCGTGGGATTAGTGCAGTCTGAGTAGTTTTCTTCTCCTTAGCATCCTTATAATTCAATAGGTCTGTAAAGTACTCTTGTCTAAGTCCTAGCAAGAACTTCACACGACCAATCTCCATTTGGTCTTGCACATAAACACCATGTGAATACTGCAAATAGGGAGTAATCGCGACATTACTAAATATGTACTTTGAGTAATCCTGCTCTACATTACCATTATTTGTAGTAAGGTCGTAATAAGGCACATTAGTACGAGGGTTACCATCTTTATCAAGTAGATACTTAGCAATATCAGCAGGCTTGAAGGCATTGCTTGCCCCACCCGCCTTCAGCAAATAACCACTAGCAGACATCTCCGAAGAACCTGCCTTCAGTTCCATTTGAAAATAATCGTACCCTAATAAGATACGATGACGCAAGGCTCCTGTATTCAGCTCATAGTTCAAGTAGGTATTCAGACTATTATTTCGGAAGTAACGCTCTCTCTGTCTAGCAACCATCAAGATGCGTGAGGGGCTCTGCTTGCCATCAGCCAACTTCACATAAGCATTCCCTTGGTTATGCTCTCTTAAAGACTCGTCATAAGACGAATTTTGATAAGTGATATTCAGTGAAAGTTTATCCGAGAAACGATGAGTTAATCCCAAGGTCGTATTCATCAATTTCTCATTTAGATAATCATTCGTAGCTGATAGAGAACGACTAATAGGAACAGAACTTAAGTCCCCATCTCCAAATATAGACTGTCCGCGGTCTAACTTACCTTTATTATATTGATAGAAAATATCTACATTGAATTGAGTATTCTTGCTCGGTAAGAAAGAGAAAGATGGCGCTACAATATAATTTGTTGTTTCTTGTAAATCTCGGAAGGTATCTGTATGCTCATAACCTAAATTAAGGCGATACAGCAAAGTTTCTCGCTTATCTAGAGGTCCTGTAAAGTCGGCATAAGTATTCAATGTATTGAAGCTCCCGATTGTAGTAGAGACGCTATTGCTGTGATAAGTCAGAGGTTTTTTGGTTACACGATTGATTATCCCTCCCGGTGCAGCATTCCCAAAGAGCGTTGAAGCTGGACCTTTGATAATCTCAACACGCTCTATATTAGCAATAGATTGCTGTCTCCAAAGGCTCGTTTGAGCTCTCATACCATTCACAAGGTTACCTGAATTGCGATTACCCGTGGTACGAAAGCCTCTTATCGAAAAGTCATTATAAGTTGTATACTGATTAACACCGCTAATATTCTTAACGACATCATTTACCGTCGTAGCCCCTTGGTCACGCACAAGCTCCTTGGTTACATAACCAACAGACTGAGGGATATCCTTAAGTGGAGTTTCCGTCTTGGTTGCCACAAATGAAAGTGTATTCTTATAAGAACGCTCATTACGACCCACAACCTCTACACTCTGAAGGTGATGTGCTTGTTCTACTAGGATTAGATTACAAGCAACTGGCTTTTCGGCATCAAGTTTTACTAAAACATCTTGTGATTTGAAGCCCATACTCATTACCTCTAGAGTAATGTCTTCTCCACTTAGATTTGTGAGTTGGAAGATGCCCTCTTCATTCGTAATACTATGTAATTGCGTTCCCTTTATATGTACGATGACATCAGCAAGAGGACGTTTGTTCTTATCTGTTATACGCCCGAATACACTTTGTCCCTTAAGGCTAGCAAGTTCACTAGGAGCTAAAGAGGATACTCTTTTTTTCTTAAAAGAATGCTCTTGAGCTTGCACACTCAAGGCTATTGTAAACAGCAAAGGAGCTGTTACCAAAAGGAGTTTCTTTGTCATACTATTGTGTTATATCTTATTTGAGATTGTGCAAAATTAGATACACAGCAATAGTTTCACAATACCTATAAATAGTGATTTTAATCTCTTAGAAGGCTTATTCTTACTAAAATAAAACTAGTATCTGATACTCCTTTCGAAATAGAAATACTGATAACGAGTATCAGATAAATTATTCGCTAGAAGATAATAATTTCGCCCAAAACGGATTCTCTTTATCAAACAAGGCAACTTCTTCGGGAGTCATATTATGAGGGTAGTCCCCAAACAAATAATACACCTTCTTTTTATCAAAGGAGAATACATAAGTACCAATGTTTCCGTCGTGAAACTGATACCAATAGGTTTTATCTTTCGGGTTTTCTTTATAGAAATGCCCATCTTTTAGTTCGCTTACATCTCCCATAATTCTAAGTGTTGAAAGTTATCTTGTAAAAATACACAATATCAAAAGACTAATCAATCGTATATCTATATTAGAGAGCAAGTAGCTATAAAAATAAAGGAGATAGACTATTAAAATCTATCTCCTTACGTGAGTCGCCTGGGGCTCGAACCCAGGACCCCATCCTTAAAAGGGATGTGCTCTGCCAACTGAGCTAGCGACTCAACCCAAAGCAATCGTATTTCTCAATTGCATTGCAAAATTAGTGAATATATTTCTATTATGCAATAGTGAAAGGGCTATTTCTTTCTCTTCTTAAGTAGAAAATGAACGCCTACTCCCAGCAAGACAAGCACAGAAATAGCATAACCTATTGGCTTTGTGTAGTGAAGTACAGCTTCATTAAGCTTATCAATCGGAACGGCATGACCTAATAAATAACCAACAATAGCTAAACCAGTATTCCAGGCAAGAGCTCCTAGTGTTGTGTAGAGCAAGAATGGACCAAGAGGCATACCCAATAATCCCGCAGGAATTGAGATTAATTGCCTAATACCCGGTATCAATCGTCCAATCAAGGTTGATGTAGCACCATTCTTCACAAAATACTGCTCAGCCTTCTCTACTTTCTCAGGGCTTAGCAAGCATAAGCGACCTAATCTACTTGCCGCAAAGCGATATACAACAGGTCTACCCAAATACTTCGCTAAGTAATAATTAACCAAAGCTCCGAGGTCACAACCAATAGTTGCCCACAGCACCACTAGGAAAACATTTAGTTCTCCATTGGCTGCTCTATACGCAGCTGGAGGAACGACCACTTCACTAGGAAAAGGAATGAACGAACTCTCAATCGCCATAAGGACAGTAACCCAAAAGTAATTGAGATGCTGGAGTATCTCCTTTATAAAATCTAACGATTCAATCATATTATACTTAATCTACATAAAATTAAGGCTCTACAATAGGCACTAATTCTCCTATTGTAGAGTCTTTGTCTAATTATTTTGATTACTTAGAAGCTTTCTTCCAAGAGTCTTTAAGGCCTACAGTACGGTTAAATACTAAATGACCTTCTGTAGAGTCTGCATCCACTGTAAAGTAGCCAATACGTTGGAACTGATAGTGGTCTCCCACCTTACCTTGAGCAAGGAAAGGCTCTACACGAGCATGCTTGACAACGACAAGGCTCTCAGGGTTAATCATTTCAGCTAAGCTACGGTCCTTAACTGATGCAGGGTCTTCATCCGTAAAGAGTCTATCATAAAGACGAACTTCAGCCTCTACACTATCGGCACAAGAAACCCAATGGATAGTACCCTTCACCTTACGATTAGATTCGGGACGTCCGCTAAGCGTTTCGGGGTCGTACTCAGCATACACTTCGACTACATTGCCATCTGCATCCTTTTTACAGCCAGTACACTTAACGATGTAAGCACTCTTCAAGCGAACTTCCTGACCCGGAGTCATACGGAAGAATTTCTTTGGAGCATCTTCCATAAAGTCTTCACGCTCGATATAGAGTTCTCTGCGGAAAGTGATTTTGTGCGAACCTGCTGACTCATCTTCTGGATTATTCACAAAGTCCATATCCTCAGCTTGAGTCTCTGGGTAGTTTGTTATAATCAACTTTACAGGGTCAATAACGGCAGACGCTCTAAGTGCATGCTTATTCAAGTCTTCGCGCACACTATGCTCAAGTAGTGCCATATCGATTACGCCATCATACTTGGTATAGCCAATCTTATCTACAAAGTTACGGATAGACTGAGGCGTGTAACCACGACGACGGAAACCACATATAGTAGGCATACGAGGGTCGTCCCAACCTGACACAAGTCCTTCTTGAACGAGCTGCAGAAGCTTACGCTTACTCATCATCGTGTAAGTTATATTCAAGCGATTAAACTCATACTGATGAGGGCTATAATCTGCAGGAGCATTATAAAGCTCCTTGTAACGGTCAATGAAGTAATCGTACAAAGGACGGTGCACCACGAACTCAAGCGTACAAATAGAGTGCGTTACCCCCTCAAAATAGTCGCTCTGACCATGCGCAAAGTCGTACATGGGATATACATTCCATTTGCGACCTGTACGATGGTGAGGATACTTGATAATACGATAGATGATTGGGTCTCTGAAGTGCATATTGCTATGAGCCATATCAATCTTAGCTCTTAGCGTCATAGCACCCTCTTCAAATTCGCCTGCATTCATACGGCGGAACAAGTCCAAACTCTCCTCTGCGGGACGATTACGATAAGGACTATCTTGCCCCGGAGAAGTGGGTGTACCCTTCTGCTCGGCTATTTGCGCTGCAGTTTGCTCATCTACATACGCATGACCAGCTAAAATCATACGTTCAGCTAGTTCGTATAACTTTTCGAAGTAATCAGAAGCATAGAACTCATCACCCCATTGGAAACCTAGCCATTGAATATCTTCGCGAATAGCATCTACATACTCAACATCTTCCTTGGTAGGATTGGTATCATCAAAGCGAAGATTACAAACGCCTCCATACTTCTGAGCTATACCAAAGTCCATGATAATAGCTTTGGCATGACCTATATGCAAATAGCCATTAGGTTCAGGAGGGAAACGTGTTTGAAGACGACCTCCATTCTTGCCCTCTTTAAGGTCATTCTCTACAATCTGCTCGATGAAATTGAGGCTCTTTTGAGACTCTTCTTTTACTTCAATATTATCGTTCATAACTGACTTGTAAAATCTGATACGCACAAAGGTAGCAATAAATGCCAAACCACATTACACGCTAGCGAAAGCAAGAGCACAGCAAAAGTTAATATTCGGCATACTCTCTTGCATCAGCCGATACGGCTTAATGACCGAAATGAGTACAATGTACTCACCAAAATAAATACACGTACTTACTGAAATAAGTACGCGTACTCACTGAAGTGTTTACGCGTAAGTACGAATGTATTTACACGTGCTTATAATTGTATGTCTAACTAAGACACCAAACAGTTTTTATCCGACTAATGCTTATCTAGCAAATCGGGACGTAAACGTTTAGTGCGCTCTAAGGCCTGCTCCATCTTCCATGCTTCGATTTTGGCTGCATGTCCGCTTAGCAAGACATCAGGAACCTTCCAACCTTTATAATCGGCAGGTCTTGTATATATAGGAGGAGCCAATAAATTGTCTTGAAATGTATCGCTAAGGGCACTCTCGGCATCACCAATAGCTCCCGGTATCAAACGAGCGATTGCATCCGTCATCACCGCGGCGGCCAACTCTCCCCCAGTAAGCACATAATCACCTATCGAAATCTCTCGTGTTATCAGATGCTCACGCACACGATAATCAATACCCTTGTAATGTCCGCACAGAATAATGATATTACCTAGTAGACTCATTTCATTGGCAATACCTTGATTGAAAGTCTCTCCATCGGGCGAAGTAAAAATAACTTCATCATAATGACGCTGAGATTTAAGTTCGTTTATCGCCCTCTCAATAGGCTCAACCTGCAAAATCATGCCAGCCTCACCTCCGAAGGGATAATCATCTACCCGTTTCCATTTATTGGTAGAGTAATCTCTAAGGTTATGAATATGAAGTTCTAGAAGACCATTTTTCTGAACACGCCCTAGTATAGACGCAGACAATGGACCCTCTAATATCTCGGGAACAACGGTTATAATATCTATTCTCACTTTCTACAGGGTATATTGATTGTTAATTCCTTATTTTTTTCTGTAAAGATAGTACCTATATCGCAATAAACATTTATCTTTGACCACGAATAGGCGACAATACTTAGTATGACAATGCTCGATTTACCACTTTTTTATGCTCCAGAAATAGAGCACACAAACGTTCTCCCCGAAGAAGAGGCTGGACATGCCCTGCGTGTCCTCCGACTTAGTGAAGGAGAACCTATTATGGTAACTAACGGGCAGGGTCAAGTGTGGAAGGCACATATCTCAGAGGTCAGCAAAAAGCATTGTGGGGTAATACTCGATGAAGAACTTCCGTGGAATAAGTATTGGCAAGGAACAATCAATCTTTATATCGCTCCAACTAAGTCCATTGAACGAATGGAATGGCTCATTGAGAAAGCCATTGAGATTGGAGTAGATAAGATTACACTTATTAAGTGCGCTCATAGCGAACGGAAACATATTAAAGCGGAACGGCTTCAGAAGATTATGCTTTCTGCAATGAAGCAATCTCAGAAGGCTCTACTACCCCTCCTTGAAGTAGATGTACCATTTAAGGATGCACTCAAACAGAGCGCTGATGGCGTTAGTCTGTTGTTCCACTGCAAAGAGGACGACGAGCATTCAACCTTTAAGAAGAAACAACTCCCCCAACACGCTCTTACGAATATGAATAGTTCCATAAACCTATTCATCGGACCAGAAGGAGATTTCTCCTCGGAAGAAATTATGCAGGCAGAGCAAGCAGGTGTACAGCCTAGCACACTCGGAGCAAGCCGATTGCGCACAGAGACGGCTGCCCTTACTGCTCTACAATGGGTACACGTCCTGCAAAATATAAATACGAATTGTAACTAAATAGAATCATATAATTACATCATTGTATGGCACAAAGAGAAATTAAATTTAGCCTTGTCTATCGTGACATGTGGCAGTCTAGTGGTAAGTACCAACCACGTTTAGACCAACTAGAACGTATTGCTCCCGTTATCGTGGAGATGGGATGCTTCTCTCGTGTAGAAACTAATGGAGGTGCTTTCGAACAGGTAAACCTTATGTATGGAGAAAATCCTAATAAGGCTGTAAGAGGCTTCACTAAGTTCTTCAACGCTGCAGGCATCCAAACGCACATGCTTGACCGTGGATTAAATGGATTGCGTATGTATCCAGTACCAGCAGATGTGCGTAAGCTCATGTATAAGGTTAAGAAGGCTCAGGGTGTAGACATCACTCGTATCTTCGACGGGCTCAACGACCCAAGAAACGTTATCCCTTCTATTAAGTATGCCCTTGAAGCAGGCATGATTCCTCAGGCAACACTCTGTATCACACACTCACCTGTTCACACTGTTGAATACTATGCAGACCTTGCAGAGCAGTTCATCGCCGCTGGTGCTCCTGAAATCTGTCTTAAGGATATGGCTGGTGTTGGTCGTCCTGCATTCCTTGGTCGCCTTGTGAAGACTATTAAGGACAAGCACCCTAATATCGTTATCGAATATCACGGTCACTCTGGACCTGGTTTTTCTGTAGCTTCGATGCTTGAAGTATGTCGTGCAGGTGCAGACATCATTGACGTTGCTATGGAACCACTTTCTTGGGGTAAGATTCACCCAGACGTGATTACTATCAGAGAGATGCTACACGATGCTGGTTTTAAGGTTCCTGAAATTAACATGGACGCATACATGCGTGCACGTTCACTTACACAAGAATTCATTGATGACTTCCTCGGTCTCTTCATCGAGAAGAGCAACCACTTGATGACTTCTCTACTTGTTGGTTGCGGTCTTCCTGGTGGTATGATGGGTTCTATGATGGCTGACCTTAAGGGTGTACATGCTGGTATCAACATGCACCTACGCGCAAAGGGAGAAGCAGAACTTAGCATCGATGACCTCCTTGTTAAGCTCTTCAACGAAGTAGAATATGTATGGCCTCGCCTAGGTTATCCACCACTTGTAACGCCTTTCAGCCAGTATGTCAAGAACGTTTCACTCATGAACGTATATAACCTCGTTACAGGTAAGGAACGCTGGTTGGCTATTGACAAGAATACTTGGGGTATGATTCTAGGTAAGAGCGGTCGCCTTCCTGGTCAGCTTGCTCCTGAAATTATCGAACTAGCTAAGGCACAAGGTCACGAGTTCACTACTGAGGACCCACAACTCAACTATCCTGATGCGCTTGACGAATATCGTAAAGAAATGGATGAGAACGGTTGGGATTACGGTCAAGACGATGAAGAACTCTTCGAGCTTGCTATGCACGATGCTCAGTACAGACTCTATAAGAGTGGCGTAGCTAAGCAACGCTTCCTTGAAGAAGTTGATAAGGCTCGTACAGCAGCTCTTGTTAAGCAGGGTTACAATGAAGCTGATGCTCTCAAGATTAAGCGTCAGGGCACAGAACCTATCGTAGCAACTGCAACAGGTAGCCTCATCTGGGAAGTTGACCCTACTGACTTCTCTACGGCACCAGCAGTAGGCACTAAGGTTAAGACAAACGAACCTCTCTGCTACATTCAAACTTCTGCTGGCTACATAGAACCAGTTATCAGCAACTTCACTGGTCGTCTAACAGAAGTACTTGCTCAGGGTGCTACTGTTCGTAAGGGAGAAGCTCTTGCTTACATTCGCCCAGAAGAAACAGAAGAGTTCTTCGTTGAAGAAGAGTCAACTCGCCTAAAAAGAGTGGAAACACTTGAAGAAGTGCGCCACGTAATCAATGCACGTCGCAAGAAATAAGCTAAGTATTTCTTAATCGTGAAAGAGTAATGGGCTGTGTCAAAGTTTATCTGACACAGCCCATTTTATTTTCTATGCCTCCACCAATCTTCAATAGCAGGCATTGTTTTGAGCTCTTTTCCTTCAAAATGACTTAATTATAGTATCTTTGATAAGTAGATAATTATCCATACAATGAATAAACAACTATATCACTTAGCTGAATACCCCCACCGCTTACGCAAAAAATTTGGCTCTAAGCGTATTATCCGCTACCAAAAGAAAGATAATGGTCCTTGGTATAATCTAAATGGTGAAGAGTTTTCCGAACGATGCCTACTCGCAGCTAAAGCTCTTGTAGCCGAAAACATTAAAGAAGGAGAACGTGTAGGGTTCTATACCCAAAACTCCGTTGACGCCCTATCTAGCGAACTTGGTCTATTTATGGTGCGTGGTATTTCTGTGCCCCTCTATGCGACGAGTTCACCTGACCAAGTAGAGTTTATTCTGCGAGATGCGGGTATTGAGGTTCTTTTTGTATGGGAACAATATCAATATAATAATGCTTGGGAAGTACAGAAGCGCACGGGCTTGCTCCGTCGTATTATTGTACTTGAGCCTAATGTATTACTCCACCCCGAAGATACCATATCACTCAAATACGAGGAATTTATCCGCAGAGGCGACTCCAAACCTCATGAGCATATCGCCAATACACGCTCATCACAAGCTCTTCCTGATGATATAGCTGTGATTATTTATACCTCCGGCACATCTGGACGAAGCAAAGGAGTAGCTCTCAAGCATAAGCAGTTCATGATACAGGTACAAACTCATGCAGACCTGTTTACCAATCTATCAAGCAAAGATGTTAGCATGAGCTTCTTGCCTCAGAGCCATATCTTTGAGAAAATTTGGGTTTACTATTGCTTGTTCATTGGCTCTACAGTAGCTATCCTAACTAACCCTAAGACCATACAAACAGCTCTTGTGGACGTACACCCCACGATGATGTGCAATGTTCCTCGTTTCTGGGAAAAGGTTTATGGCGGTGTCCAAGATAAAATCAAAAGCATGCCCCCTACTCTTCAGAAGATTATGCGACACGCCATAAAGGTCGGCGAAGAGTATCGACTAAACTATAAAAATCAAGGCAAACGAGCACCTCTATATCTTAAACTTCTATACAAGCTCTATAAGGTAACTCTCTTTGCCAAGCTTAAAAAGGTTCTAGGTATACAACGTGGGAAATTCTTCCCCGTGGCTGGTGCTGCACTCTCTCCCGAAATCAATCGTTTCCTTCAGAGCGTGTCTATTCCTATTTGCTGTGGCTATGGGCTGAGCGAAAGTACAGCTACTGTGTGTTGCTACCCTGACAAACATTTCGATATCAACTCTGTCGGTACAGTCCTTGACCACGTCCAAGTACGCATTGACCCTGAAACAAACGAAATACAGCTCAAGGGGCCTACCATCATAACAGAGTACTACAACAATCCCGAAGCCAACAAAGAATCATTTACGGAAGATGGCTATTTCCGCACAGGTGATGCGGGTCGATTAGAAGGGAAAACGCTCTATTTTACAGAACGTATTAAAGACCTCTTCAAAACAGCTAATGGTAAGTACGTTGCGCCTCAAATGATAGAAGGACTCCTTATGCTAGACCCTATCTTTGAGCAAGTAGCCGTTATTGGTGATGGTTATAAATTTATTTCGGCTCTTATCTTTCCTAACTGGGATATTCTCAAGAAAGAAGCCCTTGCTAGAGGATTAAATACAGAACGTAGCACCTCTGAACTTGCCCAAGACCATGAGGTACGCAGGCTTCTGCATGCTCATATCGAGCAAGCTCAAGTTTCTATCGCCAACTACGAGATGATTAAACGCTTTACTATCTTAGCCGAGCCCTTCTCTATGGAGAATGGAGAACTTACGCCGACTCTCAAGATTAAGCGTAATGTGGTGTACAAGCACTACGCACAAGCTATCTCTGACATGTACGCAGACTCATAAAAACTAGACATAATAGCTTTATGACCAATCAGAAAGAAGTACAGACTCTTCGCATTAGCTACAATCAAGCTCTTAATGCTAACAACTATCTCTTGAAACTGCGCCCTCGTGAAGAGAGCAAAACGCTCCCTCGCTTACAAGCTGGTCAGTTTGTTCAAATCCTTCCTCCTAGCGGTCGTACATTACTCCGCAGGCCAATCTCTGTTTGTCATTACATAGAGGAGACAAACGAACTTTGGCTACTCATCGCAGCTGTTGGGCGAGGTACTAGAGCCATTACGGAACTAGCGGTAGGAGATAGCCTAGACGTCATTCTTCCACTGGGGAATACATTCGATACTACGAATAGCCGCCGTCCTCTACTCGTTGGGGGAGGTGTGGGGATAGCCCCCATGCTCGCTCTTGCGCACAAGTTTAATGAGCAGGGGGTAAAACCCGACATTCTCTTAGGTGGTCGTAGTGCCGAATATATTCTACTACTTCCCGAATTTGAAGCCCTTGGTCAAGTTCATATAACCACTAATGATGGTACTCTTGGCGTTCAAGGGTTCGTGACCAATCACCCTTGTATCCAAACGGTGGATTACGACTCTATCTACACCTGTGGACCTAGGGCAATGATGAAGTCTGTCGCTCTCCTTGCCGAGCAACGTGGTATCAACTGCGAAGTATCTATGGAGAATATGATGGCTTGCGGAATAGGTGCTTGCTTATGTTGCGTAGAAGACATACACGAGCATGGCAATGTATGTGTATGTACAGAAGGACCTGTCTTTAATAGCAAAGTAATCAAATGGTAAACACGGCAATAAAAATAGGCGGCATTACGCTCAAAAATCCCGTTATGACTGCCTCTGGCACTTACGGCTATGGACTAGAATACTCAGACTTCATTGACTTATCTAAGCTCGGTGGCATTGTAGTTAAGGGGACAACGCTAAATCCTCGTCAAGGTAATCCCTACCCACGTATGGCAGAGACACCTAGTGGTATGCTCAATGCCGTTGGGTTACAGAATAAGGGTGTCGAATACTTCTGTTCGGAAATCTATCCAAGCATCAAAGACATTGACACGCACATGATTGTCAATGTTAGCGGTTCGACCATCGAAGACTATATGGCTACTGCCGAGCGCATAGCTGAATTAGATAAAATCCCTGCGATAGAACTAAACATCTCATGTCCGAACGTCAAGGAAGGCGGTATGGCATTTGGCGTTACTTGTGCAGGAGCAGCCGAAGTGGTGCGTGCCGTGCGCAAGGTTTATCCTAAGACACTTATCGTCAAGTTATCACCCAACGTTACAGACATTACAGAAATAGCACGCGCAGTAGAGGCCGAAGGTGCAGACTCTATCTCGATGATTAACACTCTACTAGGTATGGCTATTGATGTGAAGAGTCGTAAGCCCATTCTATCGACAGTTACGGGCGGACTATCAGGGCCTGCCGTTAAGCCAGTTGCCTTGCGTATGGTTTGGCAAACGGCTAAGGTCGTTTCTATCCCTATCATCGGTATGGGTGGAATAAGTTCGTGCGAAGATGCGATAGAGTTTCTTCTAGCAGGTGCAAGTGCCGTACAAGTGGGAACATATAACTTCGTAGATCCTACTATTACGACTAAGATTGCATCAGGTATAGAAGATTACCTTGTACAGAACAATATGACCGATGTATCGGAGCTTATAGGAGGACTTATCCTATAAACGAGCATCAGGCGGTCTTCAAAGTAGAAAATTTTCTAATATCCTTTGATATAAATAAGTATATGAAGAATAAACTTTTACTATGCCTAAGCATAGCATTTACAGCAAACAGCCTTTTGGCGGCAGAAGATAATCCCCTTTGGATGAGATATCCGAGCATATCTCCCGATGGGACACAGATAGCATTCTGTTACAAAGGCGATATCTATAAGGTAAGCAGTTCAGGTGGGCAAGCCGTAAGACTTACAACTCATTCAGCTTACGATTATATGCCAGTATGGAGCCCTGACGGCAAAAACATCGCCTTCGCTAGCGACCGCAATGGTATGGGCATGAACCTATATATGATGAGTAGTGACGGCGGCGAAGCGAAATTACTTACTCAGCATACTGGTGCTAAGACACCTTATTCTTTCTCGCCCGATGGCAAGTATGTGTACTTCAAAGCACACATACAAGACGATGCTAAGAGCACACTATACCCTGCATCGGTATTCACAGAGTTATATCGCGTATCAACTAAAGGCGGAAGACCTGAGAGAATAATGGGTATGCCTGCAGAATGGGCTGTACCAAGCAATGACGGCACAAAAATTCTTTATCAGAATGTCAAAGGTTACGAGAATGAGTGGCGCAAACATCATACTTCATCTGTAACTCGTGATATTCTTGAGTATGACCTCAAGACGGGTGCATACCGCTTTGTGATTAAGCATGATGGCGAAGACAGAAATCCTGTATATAGTTCTGATGGGAAGAGCATCTACTTCCTTAGCGAACGCGAAGGGCATTCGATGAATGTTTACCAAGCTGACCTTAATGGAAACAATGTCAAAGCCCTAACTAGCTTTAAAGGTGAACCCGTACGCTTCCTGAGCATCAGCAAAAATGGAACTATGGCCTTCGGTTATGCAGGCGAGCTTTATACCCTCAATGCGAAGGGCAAGCCCAATAAGTTAAAAGTGAGCATTGTCCACGACAATAACGAACCCGACATGCTCAAGCTAAACTTCCGCTCGGGCATGAATTCCGTTGCTATTGACCCTAGTGGCAAGCAGTTTGCATTTACTCAGAGAGGTGAGGTCTTTGTAACTAGTTCGGACTATACTACGACCAAGCGCATTACCAATACGCCTGCTGCCGAACAAGGGGTAACATTCTCTTCCAACGGTAAAGAACTCGTATATGCTAGCCGTCGCAATCAGAAGTGGGACCTCTACAAAGCTACGATGGCTTCTAAGGAAGACCCTAACTTTGCAAATGCACTTGCTATCAAAGAAGAGCTCTTAATTCCTAGTCATAAGGGAGAAAAAAGTCACCCTCAGTACTCACCAGATGGTAAGGAAATTGCCTTTGTCTTAGACCGCAAGAAGCTAGCTGTATATAATGTAGCAGACAAGAGTGTACGCGTAATCGTAGATGTTCCTAACCTAACGACATTCGCTGGCGGCCTTGTATATCAGTGGTCTCCTGATAGCAAGTGGATAGCCTTTGAATATGTGGCACGCAGACACGCGCCTTATAGCGATATTGGCATCGTAAGCAAAGACGGAGGCGAAGTCCACAACATCACCAATAGCGGATACTTCTCACACAGCCCTCGTTGGTCACACGATGGCAATGCCCTCATATTTACTACTGATAGATATGGTATGCGCAATCACGCTTCTTGGGGTTCACTCTCTGACGTCATGATGGTCTTCATGAATAGAGCTGCACTTGAGAAACATCGCATGACTGAAGAAGAGGTTGAGCTTGCTGAGGCTAAAGCCAAGGAACAGAAAACTAACGAAGCTAGCGCAAGCAAGAAGAGCAACACGAAGGACACAAGCAAGAAGGATAGCACAGACACGAAGAGTAAGGCTATTAAAATCGAATGGGACAACATCGAAGACCGCATCATTCGCCTAACTCCTAACTCTGCGGATATAAGTTCTTCTATCCTCAGTCCTGACGGCAAGAAGCTCTATTACTTTGCTGCTTACGAAGGTCAGCATGATTTGTGGAGCGTTGATTTGAAGAAAAAGACAGTCAAGCAAATCAATAAAACAAATAGCTCTTCCCCTAGCCTAGTTAGTGATGCTAAGGGCGATAATATCTTCGTCGTGGGTAGTTCATGCTACAAGTTCGATACCAAGGCAGAGAGCTTTAAGCCACTATCATTCTCGGCTGAGATGAAGTACAGCCCACTCGCTGAGCGTGAGGCTATGTATAATGAAGTTGTACGCGAAGAAGCTCTACGCTTCTACAACAAGAATATGCACGGCGTTAATTGGACTAACCTAACAGACTATTATCGTCGCTATCTCCCTTATATCAGCAATAACTATGACTTCGCTGAGTTCCTTAGCGAATTGCTAGGAGAGCTCAATGTATCTCACACTGGAGGACGTTATCGCTCACACGCTGTAGCAAGCGAACCGACAGCAAGTTTAGGTCTTTTCTACAATGACCAAACGGGTAAAGACGGACTCCTTGTTACCGAAGTTATCACCGGTGGTCCTTTTGACAGCTCTACAAGCAAACTACGCAAAGGCGATGTGATTACGGCTATCAATGGCGAAAAAATTCTTGCCGGCAAAGATTATCATCATTTGCTAGCTGGTCTTGCAGGTAAGACTACGCTCGTAACCTACACCTCCGAAGGCAAGGAGATTTCAGAGCGCATCAAGCCTATCAGTATGGGGCGTGAAGCAGACCTCCTCGAAGCTCGTTGGGTTAAGCAACGTGCCAAAATGGTAGATAAGCTCTCTAATGGTCAGCTCGGTTACGTACATATCCCATCTATGGGCGATGACTCGTTCCGCAATATATATAGCGAAATCATGGGTCGCTACTATGACCGTAAGGGTATTGTCATTGACATCCGCAATAATGGCGGAGGACGTTTGCACGAAGACATCGAAGTATTCTTTACCGGAAAGAAGTATCTTGAGCAAGAGGTACGCGGAGAAGATTACTGCGAAATGCCTAGCCGCAGATGGAACCATCCTTCGATTATGCTGGTGAATGAGAATGATTACTCTAATGCTCACGGCACACCTTGGGTTTATCAGACACAAGGTATTGGTAAGGTCGTTGGTATGCCCATACCGGGTACAATGACTAGTGTAAACTGGGTTACGCTACAAGACCCTAGCCTTGTCTATGGTATTCCTGCTGTTGGCTACCGCACTAAGGACGGTAAGTACCTTGAGAACCTTGAGCTTAAGCCTGATGTGCAGGTAGAGCTTAAGCCTGAGCAGGCTCTTAATGGTGAAGACAGTCAGCTAGCAGCAGCTGTACGAGAGCTTCTCAAGCAATTAGGGCTAAAGTAATTCGAGCTGATATAATTTAAATAGTAATCCCCCTTCTCTCACAGCTGAAGAGAAGGGGGATTATTTTATAGTGAGGTTCCCACATAAAAGCCTAAAAGGACTGCCCCAATCCCTAGTAGCAAACTAAGAAGAATATAGATGCCAGCCGACAGATATTGAGCCGTAGACAGCAAAGACAGAACTTCTTTAGAGAAGGTCGAGAATGTAGTAAAGCCTCCACAAAAGCCAACCATAGCAAATAGAGCCCACGAGGAACCACTAGCTAAGCTCTTCGTAAAAAATCCTATTAGGAAGCAACCTAATATATTCACGGCAAGCGTTCCCCACAAGGTATCTAGCGATAAACTAAGCATCAGCAAGCTCACGCCATAGCGCAAGACTCCGCCTAGAAAACTACCGAAACCAACCGATAAAATATCTTTTATAAGCATCACCTTTTATTGTTTCATAATATAGGGCTGTATCAAAATCTAATTTTGACACAGCCCTTTTTTTAGTCTCTGTAAAATGCAGAGTGTTAGGAGTGCGAAGCAAACATCATCGCTAAATCTGACTTATTCTGCACATTACAGATTATTATTGCGAATGGTTACACAATTACTTAGCAACCTTTTCTAGCCATTTAACCATAGCAAGCATAGTAATCATCGAAACGCAACAAGCGACAACGAAGAAGCACCAGCAAGCCCAAAGAGGAAGACTAGTATAGAGAATACCTCCGATGAAGAGGAGTGAATTACCAAGAGCAGTAGCTGCTAACCAGCATCCCTGCATAACCCCCTGCAAGTGTGGAGGTGCAACCTTAGATACAAATGATAGACCTAGAGGTGAGATAAAGAGTTCGGCTAGAGTCAAGATAAAGTACATACCAATCATTACGAATGGCGTGATACGCATAGCCTCCTTAGATGATTCGTCCATAGCCGCAAGAGCATCCTTACCAGGAAGACCTATCGAACAAACCATAAGGAATACATAAGCTAAAGCTGCAATCCCCATACCGATTGCAATCTTACGTGGTGCAGAAGGTTCTTGACCCTCCTTAGCAAGACCACTGAAAATACTCATAACAATAGGCGTTAGCAATACGACAAACAGAGGATTAACAGCTTGGAAAATCTCTGCTCCCTTAATCACCGTAAAGCCTAAATCAATCTTAAACGTAGACAAATTCACGTAGTCCTTAGCAAAGTATGTGAGTGAGTAGCCATTCTGGTGGAAAGACATCCAGAAGAAAATAACCACAGCAAATACAGCAAAGAGTGCGTAAATGCGTTGTCTGATTTCTTGTGCGCTCATCTTGATTTCTTGTGCGCTTGGCTTATCTTCAGTCTGAGCTGTGGCTACAGTCTTATTCGCATTAGGGAAGTAAGACTTATTCACAAGGAAGATAATCGTAGAAACCACAATCATAATGATAGCAGCTGCAAAAGCATAGTGGAAACCTTCACTGAATACTCCTAGATAAGAGGATACGAAAGCCTTAGTATCGGCAAACTGCTGTCCGCCTACAGACACCTTCTGAGACAAATCTTGCAGATTAGCTAAAGCCTGCTGAGGCATAGCATCGCCAGACTTGAGGTATTGATGACAAAGCTCAGGAAGGTCAGCATTATAGTCGAAACCATTAACCTTTAGCCACCAGTTACGGATACCTACAGCGATGAAAGGTGCGAAGATAGCTCCTATATTAATGAACATATAGAAGATTTGAAACCCGGCATCACGCATCTTCGAGTACTTAGGGTCATCATACATCTGAGCGATGAGTGCTTGTAGATTACCCTTGAATAGACCATTACCAAAAGCAATTACACCAAGGCCAACGCAAGTAAGTGCGAGGTAAGGCGTAATGTTCTCCACTACAGTAGGAGTAGGAATAGCTATAAGCAAATAGCCAAGAGCCATGACTACAAGACCACCGATGATAGTCCCCTTATAGTTTTTTGTGCGGTCGGCAATCACACCTCCTACCAATGCTAGTAGATAGATAGAAGCATAGAATGCTGAGTAGATGTAACCCGTTGTCTCCTTGGATAAACCAAATTTAGCCGAGATAAAGAGCGTTAGGATTGCCATCATGATGTAGAAGCCAAAGCGTTCTCCCATATTGGAGAGCGAAGCGGCCAACAGTCCTTTAGGATGGTTCTTAAACATAGTTACTTTATTTTTGGATTAATATTATTCTGTCGTTACACGATTGAGCGCACCAGAGTTCAAATCAAAGTAAATAGCTGTCGTACCGGCTTCTTTAATATTGAACATCTTTTTACTCATCGTTTGGATAGTTCCTACCTGAGTTATCGGTAAGCGTTCTTTGGCTAGCTCCTTACCATCATAGACTAAGCTAACCTCTGCTATGCCGGGTAGATTGTACACAATCCCTTCACTCTTCTCCCTACGCGCTAGCTCCTTAGGGTCTAGCTCAGGGCTACGCTCCACAATCTTAATGCGCAGAGTAATGGGCTTAGCATCTTGTGCTGTCTTGGTTTCTGAGAAGCCACTTGTAGGGCTCAAATAAGCCAAAGGCTGTTCCATATCCTCTGCCTTAGGCTCGATAGATAAGGTATAACGCTGTGCCGTCATCGTCGTATCGCCTTCAAACAGACGGAGCGTGCGCTGCTCCTCGCCTCTGAGTTTATCTAAGATTAAGCGCATACTCTCACCGTCCTTAGGCATCTGGTCAACTTCACCAGATACGATATTCATCAGATTTTCACGAATATCATAGAGGTAAGTCGAAGCGATTTCAGCACGCTTAGCCTGAGTGATTGCTAGGCTATATTCCTTCGGAAACGATGGTAATGCTCGATTAGGCTTAGCATAAGTAGGTATGCTTGTTTCAACCTCCTGAGCAGGTAGATTTTTACCATTTATGCTATATATGACACCACCGGGAGCCAAGTTGACAAAAGGCGCAATGGTCTTCTTATCAAAGGCAACAAGATATTGCTTTTCTGTATTGGGCACGCCCACTACTCTAATCTTAGCATCTAGGATTTCAGATGTCTGCCAAGATTTTACCCCGACATCCTTACCCAAGTACTTACTACCCCAAGCAGACAATTCTCCCGGAGTGAAGACACATTGCTTCGTTGTGATTACAAATTCATACTTAGTCTTAGGTAGCGTATAGACTATCCCGTAATTATTCTCCCCAGTAGCATTGTAATGCTGTACTTGTGCCTTCAAAGGTGCTTGCCATAAAGAAAAAGCAGCACAAGCAACAAGCAAACTTAAACGTTTAACAGATTTGTATATTGCCATTACATCTATTAGTCATCTATTTAGCGCAAACTTACAAAAAAAGCCGGAAACACGCTACATATTGTCATTATATAAGCCTCTAAATAGCACTCTAGACGCATAAATTTAAAGCCTAACTTGAGACCATTGCATAATGCGGCACTCGCTGCGTTATTTTCGACATTCAGGCTTGGTCATTTACAAGAGTAAACTCCCTGCGCCTTCAATCTCAATGCCTTGCGATTACCGCATTCTGCAAAGCCCCACAAAAGGACAAGTAAAATTTGTCCTTCTGGAGACCGCCCAGCGGTCTCAACTTTATCAATAAATCAAGACCAATATCGAGATATTACGACGGACATACCCATATATAGGTATATAAATCCGCCAAATTCGTATTTTTTTCCTCAATAAATAGTACTTAGTCGGAGTAAATATTATATCTTTGCATCGTAATTGCACGACAACTCTGATAACTACGGAGTTGGTAGCACTTAGATAGTTTGCTAATTAAATAAACTAAATTAATAAATGTATGTCGTGGTTAATTAAATCATCGATTGGGCGTAAGCTTGTTATGAGTATTTCAGGTCTTGCGCTTATTCTCTTCCTGACATTTCACATGTCAATGAACATGGTAGCGCTCTTCTCTGGAGAAGCCTACAACATGGTATGTGAGTTCCTCGGAGCAAACTGGTATGCACTTGTTGCTACTGTTGGTCTAGCGGCACTATTTATTGTACACATCGTGTACGCATTTATCCTTAGTTATCAGAACCGCAAGGCTCGTGGTAACGACCGCTATGCTGTGCCTAACCGTCCTCAGGGTGTAGAGTGGGCTTCACAGAATATGATGGTACTCGGTATCATCGTCGTTGTAGGTCTAGGCTTGCACATGTTCCACTTCTGGAGCAAGATGCAGCTTGCAGAAATCATTGGTCATCATGACCTCGGTATCGAAGGCGTTAGTGGTCCTACTGATGGTGCTGGATTGATTCGCTACACGTTCGCAAACCCAATCAACCTAGTACTTTACCTTGTATGGCTATGCGCACTATGGTTCCACCTAACACACGGATTTTGGAGCGCACTACATACAATCGGATGGAACAATACGATTTGGCTTAAGCGCCTAGAAAACATCTCGGTAATCTACTCTACCGTTATTGTCCTTGGCTTCGCTGTAGTGATTATCTATTACTACCTAGCTACACTCGGTGTAGTACCTATGCCTTAAGTAGAACAATCAGCTTAAATAGACATTAAGTTATGGCTCAAATCAATTCTAAGATACCACAAGGTCCTCTCGCTGAGAAATGGACAAACTATAAGAATCACCAAAAGCTAGTAAACCCTGCGAACAAGCGCCGTCTAGACGTTATCGTTGTGGGAACAGGTCTTGCTGGAGCATCTGCAGCAGCTTCTCTTGGTGAAATGGGATTCAATGTTCTTAACTTCTGTATCCAAGACTCTCCTCGCCGTGCGCACTCTATTGCAGCACAAGGAGGTATCAATGCAGCTAAGAACTACCAAAATGACGGCGATAGCGTTTATCGTCTTTTCTACGACACGATTAAGGGAGGAGACTACCGTGCTCGCGAAGCTAACGTATATCGTCTAGCCGAAGTAGCTAACTCTATCATCGACCAGTGCGTAGCTCAGGGTGTACCTTTCGCTCGCGAATACGGTGGTCTACTTGACAACCGTTCATTCGGTGGTGCTCAGGTATCCCGTACATTCTATGCTCGCGGTCAGACCGGTCAGCAGCTTCTTCTTGGTGCTTACTCAGCTCTTAGCCGTCAGGTAGGCAAGGGTTCTGTTAAGCTCTATACACGTTACGAAATGCTTGACCTCGTTATCATCGATGGTCGTGCAAGAGGTATCATCGCTCGTAACCTCGTTACAGGTAAGATTGAGCGTTTCTCTGCACACGCAGTAGTTATCGGTACTGGTGGTTATGGTAACGCCTTCTTCCTCTCAACAAATGCAATGGCTTCTAACGGCTCAGCTGCTATTCAGGCTTATAAGAAGGGTGCTTACTTCGCTAACCCATGTATGGCACAGATTCACCCAACATGTATCCCTGTACACGGTGAGTTCCAGTCTAAGCTTACACTGATGTCTGAGTCTCTCCGTAACGACGGACGTATTTGGGTTCCTAAGAATATCGAAGATGCTAAGAAGCTCCAGCACGGAGAAATCAAGCCAACAGATATCAAGGAAGAAGACCGCGACTACTACCTAGAGCGTCGCTATCCAGCCTTCGGTAACCTCGTTCCTCGTGACGTAGCTAGCCGTGCTGCTAAGGAACGTTGTGATGCTGGTTTCGGTGTTAATCACACTGGTCTTGCAGTATTCCTTGACTTCTCTAGCGCAATCAAGCGTCTAGGTAAGGACGTTGTAGAAGCTCGTTATGGTAACCTCTTCCAGATGTACGAGAAGATTACTAACGACAACCCTTACGAGACACCTATGCAGATTTATCCTGCTATCCACTATACAATGGGTGGTATCTGGGTTGACTACGAATTGCAGACAAGCATTCCAGGTCTCTTCGCTATCGGTGAAGCTAACTTCTCTGACCACGGTGCTAACCGTCTAGGTGCTTCGGCTCTCATGCAGGGTCTTGCTGATGGTTACTTCGTGCTTCCTTACACGATACAGAACTACCTTGCAGACCAAATTCAGGTGCCACGCTTCAGCACTGACCTTCCTGAGTTCGAAAAGGCTGAGCAAGATGTTAATGACCGCATCAACCGCCTCATGAGCATCCAAGGACAGAAGAGCGTAGACAGCCTACACAAGAAGCTCGGTCACATCATGTGGGACTTCGTAGGTATGGGTCGTGACGAAGCTGGTCTTAAGAAGGCTATCGAACAAATTAAGGAACTTAAGAAGGAGTTCTGGAGTGATGTATTCATCCCTGGTAAGGCTGACAATCTTAACGTTGAGCTTGAGAAGGCGCTCCGTCTTGCAGACTTCATTGAGATTGGTAACCTTATGGCTCGCGACGCTCTTGACCGTCAAGAAAGTTGCGGTGGTCACTTCCGTCTAGAACACCAAACAGAAGAAGGTGAAGCTCTTCGTCACGATGACCAGTTCGCTTACGTTTCTTGTTGGGAATATCAAGGCGAAGAAGCAGAACCAGTGATGCATAAGGAAGACCTCACTTATGAGTTCATCGTTCGTCAGCAACGTAACTATAAGAACTAACCCTCAAAGGCACTAAAACAATGAGCAATAATATCAAGGTTGAAGATAAGAATATCAACATCAAGGTAAAGGTTTGGCGCCAACGTGACGCACAGTCTCAGGGGGCGTTCGAAACCTACGAACTACAAAACATCTCTCAAGGTAGCTCTTTCCTAGAGATGCTTGACATCCTTAACGAGCGTCTTGTACGTGAGCATAAGGAACCAGTAGTATTTGACCACGACTGCCGTGAAGGTATTTGCGGTATGTGTTCACTATACATCAATGGACACCCACACGGACCTGACACCGGTATCACTACTTGTCAGCTCCACATGCGTCGCTTCAATGATGGCGATACTATTACAGTAGAACCATGGCGTTCAGCAGGTTTCCCTATCATTCGTGACCTTATGGTAGACCGTTCGGCTTACGATAAGATTATCCAAGCTGGTGGTTTCGTATCAGTAAATACTGGTGGTGTACCTGATGCTAATGCAATTCCAATTCCAAAGGTCGATGCTGATATGGCTATGGATGCTGCTGCATGTATCGGTTGTGGTGCTTGTGCTGCCGCTTGTAAGAATGGTTCGGCTATGCTCTTCGTATCGGCTAAGGTTAGCCAGCTTGCACTTCTTCCACAAGGTCGTGTAGAAGCTGCTCGCCGTGCTAAGGCTATGGTCGCTAAGATGGACGAACTAGGCTTCGGTAACTGTACAAACACTCGTGCTTGTGAAGTAGAATGTCCTAAGAATATCTCTGTAAGCAACATCGCTCGTCTAAACAGAGAGTTCATTTCAGCTAAGCTTAAGGACTAAGCGAAATATCATAAACTCCTAATAGTAGGGGCTGTGTCAATTGATTTTGGCACAGCCCCTCTTTTTCATGAGGACATTGCATAATAAAAGCAAAACTCACGTTTCCTATTTTCAAAAGCACAGCCGTAGTCTGTACAGACTACGGCTGAAGTTTGAAGAAACTACACGTGTAGTCTGCACAAACTACAGCTGAAGTCTCCAGAAAGGACTACGTACTTACAACTTTGAGTACGCGCACTTACATAAATGAGTACGACGTACTCACTGAAATAAGTACACGTACTTACGAAAGTGTTTACACGTAAGTATTGATACGTTTACTCACTCAATTTAGTTCGGAGAAAACAGCTTAAGCAAGTAGCGTATTATACACGAGCTTCAGTTACTTAAATTAGGTACAAGCATCTCACTTCTATACCATAAATACCTATTATTAGTGATTGCACACGATTGACCTTAATTTTAATTTTGCATTGTATTTTTACGATTAATACAATGATAAATAATTACGCACTTAGAACGCTCTGTATCTGTGCTCTTCCATTGATGACAACAAGCCTCGTTGCTCAACAGAATGTAGTCAAAGGAAAGGTTATAGATAAGGAAACAGGCGAACAGCTCATCGGAGCAACGCTTCAAAACTTAAGTAATAACAAGTATACCCTTACAGATAGCAAGGGTGCATTCGCACTGCAAGCGCAGCCCAATGATACGATTCAAATATCCTATGTAGGTTACAAGGCAATCCGCCTTACGGGTCAGACATTACGCCAGCAACCTAATATTCTGCTATCAGGTTACAAACAGCTCAATGAAGTTACGGTAACAGCAAGTATCGCAAGTGCACGAAATCGCAAAGCTATCGGTGCTGACGTCGCAAGCGTTAATGTATCTAAGCTGATGCAAGAAGGTAATGGCAATAGCCTAAGCGAACTTCTTGATGGGCGCATTAGCGGCGTGCAAATGTTCCAGACTAATGGTAAAGTGGGTATGCCTATTCGCTTCAATATGCGCAGTGGTGCAACTCTTAGTTTGGAGAGAGACCCTATTATCTACGTCGATGGTGTTCGCTACAACAACACACATACCTCGGACATCAATAACGCTCAAGATGCAATGAGCAGTTTGACGGACTTACAGCTCGAAGATATTGCAACAATAGACATTATCAAAGGTCCTGCCGCCGCAGCCTCTTACGGAGCTGAAGCCGCTAATGGCGTTATCGTCATCACGACTAAGCGACAGAGTAGCCAAGATGCAGGCAATGGCAAGCTAACAGCTAATGTTAAGTACACCGAAGGCTTCAGCCAATTAGCTCGTCAGTACAATCAGTTTGTCAATAATGACCCGGTCAATAACTTCTTCGTAACTGGTAGACAAACAAACCTATATGCCAATATCTCTAAGAGCTTTAGTGCAGGCAATAAAATCTACTTCTCTGCCAATGCTAAGGACGACTCAGGTATAATCCCTGGCAATCGCGATAAACGCTATAATTTCAGAGCAGCCTATGACTTCAGACAAGACAGTTTCTTTGCGAACCTCTCAGCTTCATATACTAACGGGGCGATGAGTATTCCTCAGACAGCACAAGGGCGTATGGATGCCATTTGGAACCTAATCCGCACAAGAAAACCTTGGGGTTATGTAGACGAAGATACTTGGCGTGCACAAAGCTGGACTTATGATAATGACCGCTTTATTGCTTCGGCAAAGCTAGGTTATACACTCCCCTATCAGATTAAGGCAGAGACACAGTTCGGTCTAGACGTTAACTTCGTTAAGGGCATATACAGACTTCCTTACGGTTATACTTTAGGAACAAACGACCAAGGCGATAAGAAGGTCTCACACAGACGCAACTTCAATCTCAACTGGGACTGGAAACTATACCGCAAGTTTGAGTTAGCCGATAAATGGACACTAACCGGTACTGTACTTTCGCAGATTGTACGCCGCTACGAGACCGTTAGCACACTCAATAGTAGTTTCTTCTCTGCTGATGTGGACAACCTTGCGGCAGGGTCTAAACAAGAAGTAGGAGAGAGTGACTTCGAGCAACGCACGTGGGGACTATATGGAGAAGCCTTCCTCAATTATGACAATCAGCTATTCATAAACCTTGGCTTGCGCCGTGATGCCTCCAACCTAATCGGGGCTGATGTCACTAGTATCTACTACCCTTCATTAAGCGTATCGTACAACTGGAATCAATTCAAAGTGCGTACAGCCTACGGTGAATCAGGACGATTGCCCTACCCTACGGACGCGCGTACGGCTTACGTTCTTAGTGGTCTCTCTGCCTATGGGCCTATCTTGAAACCGGGAACACGTGGTAATACCTCTATCCGTCCTGAGCGTATGCGTGAGCTTGAAGCAGGTATTGATTGGAATGGTAAACGCCAGCAAATTAGCTTCACAGCTTATTATCAGCGTACAAGTGATGCTATTATCTATGCCCCTCTACTCTCTTCTAATGGTTGGATAGGTAATGAACCTCGCAATATTGGTTCGGTGCATGGCTGGGGAGCTGAGCTTAGCTACAATATCAAGGCTTACGAAAGCCAGAAGAGTGAATTAAGCCTCTTTGCTACAGCTAGCTATCAAGCGAATAAGGTTCTAAGTACAGGAGGCGAAATCGTACAGAGCCTACCTAATGTTATTCGTGAGGGCTACCCTGCTTATGCCTTTTTTCAAAAAAAGGTTATTGGAGCTAATTACGATAAGGAGGGCAAGTTTATCGGAGCTAAAGAAAGCAGCGATGAGCACTACCTCGGTAAGCCTTTCCCAGATTTCAATGGTGCCTTCGGTGCAGATTGGAAACTATTTGACAAGAAGTTAAGTCTTGGCATTAAGTTCAACTATTCTGTAGGAGCATCGCTCTACAATATGGGACACTACCTAGTCGCTCAAATGGGAGACAATCTGAAGAAAGTCGAAATCCTAAAAGACCAACTAAAAACACAAACTGTTGGCTCTGATGGATATAAGAATATCGCTGAGCAACTCGCTTTCGTATCGGCTCCCGGAAGGTCGAATTATATTGAGCGTGCAGACTTTATTCGCTTGAGTTCTCTCACGCTTGGCTATGATTTCAGCAGTGAATTGCGCAAGATAAGCCATAAATTTATCAAGGGAGGACGCTTGCAGTTGAGTGCTCAGAACCTCGTTTTCTGGACAAACTACTCAGGTATAGAACCTCAAATAGAAGCTAATGGCGGAACAAGACAGTCTAGAGGTATGGGCAATCTATCTCGCGATATTTACAATGCGCCCACACCTCGTAGCTTCACAGCGACTCTTTCACTAAACTTCTAACCACGCCTAAGACTCAAGATATTATGACACTAAATATAAAGAAGTTTGTTAGCTCTTCTCTTCTTGCTTGCTCACTAGCCACACTCTGCGTTAGCTGTGATAAGTGGATTGATGACGCTAAGACTCCACAGAATACACTGCGCCGAGACCAAATCAATGAGCCTAGCATGCTCGGAATGGTATCTATTACTAAGGATAAAGGGGTAGTCACAGCCATTGAGCTCAAAAATGGGCCTCTTACGGCTTATCTACAGACACTAGTCGGAGAAGCTAATGCTGAAACAAGCCTTGCTTTAGGAGCTATGACTGACGAGTTATCTCAGACTCCCAGAAGTAACATTCAGCTTTACCGAGAGCTCAAGCTAGATATTCTACAAATAAATGGTAGCTCTAGTAGTCGTGTATGGGACAAGCTACATAACCTAAGGGCTAGAGCTCAAGAAATACTTGAGGTTCAAGCCGCGATTACTGGTGATGACGAGAAGACGGCTATCCTCAAGGCTTACGGCAAGTTCATTGGTAACCTCTATCTTGGCTACTCCTACCACCTTCTAGCGAATACCTTCTCTTCTGATGTTAATAAAGAAGCGAGCATCCGTGTTTCTGGACAGATGAAGAGCCATAGCGAACTACGAGCTGAAGCTCTCAAATGCTATAACGAGGCTCTCAAGGAAGCCCAGAGTGCTGACTTTAAGAAGGTAACCAAAGGGGTGATTACCTCTGAGCAAGCTATACGTCAGGCTTATGGTCTTATCCTCAAACTCAAACTACACGAAGGTAAGTATGATGAGGTGGCAAGCCTATGGGGCAAAGTCTACAAGGACAAAGAGGCTTACACCATTAACTACAGCGAGCAAGGAGCGACTAATGGTATCTACAGCGTTATCGGAGTATCTAGTCTGCGTGACGCTCAGATAGACCCTAACCTAAGAGATGCTCTGCGCAATATGGCTGAGAAGAAAAAGCTACCCGTGCTAGAGAGTAAAGATAAGTTCCTTTACACAACGGCAGTAGCTAAATATAGCCCGATTGTCCTTATTGATGATATGGAGTTACAACTCATTAAGGCAGAACTCATCGTGCGAGGAAATATGGACGGCGATGCACTAGCTGCGGTCAATGACGTTATCAAACGCTACGATGCAGCTTCGGTAGAAACAGTAAGTCCTACACTCGAAACGATTTCTCACCTAAGACGTGTTTATCTCTCTTTCAGAGGGGAGCGCACGATGGACTTCCGCCGTGGGTTCGTTACAGACCCAGCGAAGAAGCAGGAGTGGGAAAAGCGTAGAGTACATTACCTGCCGATGCCAGAGCTAGAGTACAAAAACTAGAGATAATACAAACTTCGCAAAGATTAGGGGCTACCGCACATAATGTGCGGTAGCCCCTATCGATTTATCTGTAATTGAATGCAACGCAACGAGTGCAATATACAATCCTACTATTTGAAGAGTCTTTGTATAACGCAGCGAGTGCCGCGCGCGTTATGCAAAGTTGCGCTTAGTGCTTCTTATTTAGATAAGAACGCAAAGCATATATTGCCCACGTAAATAAGGCGATACCGATAGATACCTGGAAGGCAAAGAGCAAAGGTTCAAGCCATTCGCTTGGTTCAAAGCCTTGGAAGAGCACTTTAATCTCATGCTGAGGACTAAGTATGCTAATGGCTTCTCCAGCTTGGTCATCTGTACCCGAACCAAAATCAATTAGACCGCCAACCAAAGGAATAGCCACGCAGATAAGAGCCAAAGCCGAGAGCATCAACGCTCTCATCTTCGTTATAGGCTTAGGCTCAATCATTCCTTCAGAAGAAACAAGTAAGTTCATAACCAAGACTGTCATAAAGCCTTCCACAATAGAAAGAGGCACTTGAGTCACGGCAAAAATAGAAACAAACTTAATGAATGAAGCCAATACACCACCCTCAGCATCAGGGAAAACAATAGCCAACTGAATAGAAGTCGTTACATAAGTAGCCAAACTGCCGAGCATAGCTGCCATGAAGATAGCTACCGAACGACCAAGCTTAAGGCGCATCAGCAAATTATATACTAGATAGGCTACGAGCGGACCCGCTATCGCTAGGCTGAAGATATTAGCACCTAATGTACTAATTCCTCCATGAGCCAAAAGCAAGGCTTGAAAGAGCAAGACGATGAAGCCCACAAGAGGCATAGACATAACGCCCATAGTCAATGTGCCGAGCGTTGTACCCGTAAGATGGCTACTTGAGCCCGTTACACTAGGTAGTTTGAGGGCAGACAGAATGAATACAAAAGCAGCATTCAGAGCAAAGGATATGCGTTCTCTTGGGTTTACCTTAATTAGCCCTTGTATGTGCTTATAGCTAAGAATGACAAAAGGGATTGAGACAAGATACCAAAAGACACACCAGCCTAAAGGTAGATAGCCTTCCATGATGTGCATTGCATAGGTCGGTTGTACCGCGAGGAATAATAACAAGATAAGCGTTAAAATTTTGGTCTTCATATATATGAAATTAGTTTGATTGCTGTGATTAGGGAGCATTGCATAACGTGGCACTCGCTACGTTATTTTCGACATTCAGGCTTGGTCATTTACATAAGTAAACTCCCTGCGCCCTCAGGCTCAATGCCTTGCGATTACCACATTCTGCAAAGCCCCCAAAAAACAAGTAAAACTTGCCTTTTTAGAGACCGCCCAAGCAGTCTCAATTATGTATAAGGGGCTAGGACCTTTTATACGAATAAGGGCTGCGCCAAACAAATATTTTGACACCAGCCCTTATTGCTTAATAACTAGAACTTAGGCCTCTTGAGGACCGAACCAAGAAGCGTACATCTGGTAATTATTAGCTATACGCTCATTGAGTTCTCTGCTTTGCTCCGGAGAAACCTTCTTAATAAATTTAGCCGGTACACCAGCCCAAAGTTCATAAGGGCCAATCTCTGTCTTAGCGAGTACGACGCTACCCGCAGCCACAATAGCACCTTCACCGACGACGGCATCATCCATTACTGTAGAGCTCATACCCACTAGGGCTAAGTCTCTTACCTTACAGCCATGAAGGACTACATTATGACCGATGCTCACATTATCGCCGATTTCAATCGTACTCTTCTGATATAGTGTATGCAGGATACTTCCATCTTGGATATTTACATTGTTGCCAATGCGAATGCTATTCACATCACCACGAAGGACTGCATTAAACCATACACTACAACCATCGCCCATAACTACATCGCCAACGATTGTCGCATTGACAGCGAGGAAACAATTCTCACCCCACTGTGGGTTAATCCCTCTAACCTCTTGAATATATGCCATTATCTAAAATAATCTGTTTCTTATAATGCTGTTGTTTTGTTCTTTAACCATGCCTTTTCCTCTTCGTTGAGGCTTGGGCTAAGCTGTTCGTAGACTCTTGCTTGGTAAGCATTGTACCACGCTAGCTCTGCCTCGGTGAGCAAAGTCTTATCTACAAGTCTATTATCGAAGTAACAGAGTGTAACTGTTTCGAAGCCAAGGAAACGACCGAAAGGAGTCGTCTCACGCTCTTCGGTTACAATCAAGTTCTCGATACGAATACCATACTCACCTGAGCGATATAGCCCCGGTTCGTTACTTGTAATCATACCTACCTCTAGTGTAGTAGGATTGATTTCTGTACGGATATTCTGAGGTCCTTCGTGTACGTTAAGGAAGAAGCCTACACCATGCCCCGTACCATGAGCATAATTAAGTCCATTGTCCCATAATGCTTTACGCGCGAGGATATCAAGCTGGCTACCTCTTGTTCCTTCGGGATAAACAGCCGTAGCGATGGCGATATGTCCCTTGAGTACAAGCGTATAATCACGCTTAAACTGCTCTGAAGGCACGCCAAGAGCGATACAGCGTGTAATGTCTGTCGTGCCGTCCTTGTACTGACCGCCACTATCTAGAAGAAGCGTACCCTCTGCCTTGATGATATTGCTCGTCTCAGGCATAGCCTTATAGTGGATAATAGCGCCATGGTCTTGGAAGCCTGCGATCGTGCCGAAGCTATCGCCATAGAACTTATCCCCCTGAGCTCTGAACTCTGTAAGCTTAAGACCTAATTCGTATTCGCTAATGGTATTACCCGCTTGGATATACGCTTCAAGCCACTTGAAGAAGCGTGTCAATGAAACCCCATCACGCTGCATAGCCTTCCTGAGGCATGCTAATTCGACAGGCGTCTTAACCGCCTTCAGCATAGTCAAGATAGAGACTCCTTGTATCTTAGCGCAATGCGCTGGGATAGCACTGTATAGTCTGTGCGTGATGCGCTTCTCATCGACATAAAGACGAACATCAGCACTTAGACCTGCGATAAAACTATCAATAGCCTCGTAAGGGCGAACTTCTACGCCATTACGTGCGAGCTCTTCGCTCACTTCACTAGGCACCTTCGCAGAGTCCATGAAGAGGATATTCTGCTTGTCGCTGATAAATCCGAAGCCAACGGCTACTGGGTTATACTCTACATCGTAACCTCTGATATTGAATACCCATGCAAGCTCACAGAGCATCGTGATGATGGTAGCATTAGCACCCTTACTCTTAAGGCGCGCATTTACAAGGGCTATTCTATCTGCTGCTGTCTGACCGCTGTATTCACTTGGTTGCGAGAATATCTCATGACGAGGCACCTCTGGGCGGTCCGTCCATACCTTAGTGAATAAATCCGTATCCAAGCGGAACGAGATGCCGTAAACAGAGAGTTTACCTGCGATATCCACGGCATCGGCATAAGGTAAACAAGCACCATCGGCAGCGACGACACTACCGCTAGGAAGCACTTCGCCTAGGAATGTTTCTATTGAAGGGGTATCCAGAAGCCCCATCTTCATGAGTTCAATCGTGCTACCCTCAAGCTCTGTAGCGGCTTGAAGGAAGTAGCGACCATCTGTCCATAGAGCGGCACGCTCTAGGGTAACAACGACCGTACCTGCCGAACCAGTAAAACCACTTATCCAGGTACGACCTTTCCAATGTTCGGGTGTGTATTCACTGAGATGCGCATCCGATGAGGGAATAATGTAAGCTGAAATACCCTCTTGTAGCATAACCTTACGAAGGTCTGCTAAACGTTGCTGTATTGTACTCATATTATAAAGTTAATGCGTTTTTACTATTACTAGAACCACTTAATACGCTTAAATAGTACGAAGGCAATGGCCGAGATGATGACCGAGATAATCATAATCGCTATAAACGAATAATGCCACTCAGCTATATATACATCTACGTTCATACCATAGAAGCTCGCTATCATCGTTGGTATTGTCAATACGATTTGTAGGCTTGTCATGCGCTTCATGATGGTATTCACATTGTTGGAGATGATGCTCCCCAAGGCGTCCATCGTACTATTGCATATATCGGTATAGATATTGATTGTATTGTATGCCTGTCTGAGCTCGATGCTCACATCCTCAACGAGGTCGGGGTCAATCTCTCCTGCACGTGTAGCAGTACGCAGGCGACCAAGCATAGCCTCATTACCTCGGATGCTCGTACTAAAATAAACCAAAGATTTCTGCAAGCGCATGATGCGCATCAAGTCTTCATTACGAACGCTTTCTTCAAGCTCCTTCTCCGCTCTATTGATTTCTAGATAAATCAATTTCAAGTATTTGAGGAACCATACAGCCGAAGAATAAATCATGCGCGTAATAAAATCGGCTTGAGAGGTGATGCTGATGCTTTTTCGTCTGATATGGCTAATAAAGTCAGGGATTAACTGACTCTTGCGATAACAAACGGTTATCGTCGTTTCCTTACCGGTGATGACCCCCACAGGGACAGTCATATAGGGTAAGCCTTGTATGTTGCTCTCCAGCGGTATACGCAGGATAGTAAGCTGCCAATCATCTTCTTTCTCTGTGCGTGGGCGTTCGTCCACGTCAGCAATATCCGCTAAGAATTCGCTTGGCACTCCTAGGTCTTCGGTTAGGAAGTGCAAATCATCTTCATCGGGGAATTCGATGTTTATCCAGCATTTAGGAGTATACTCTTCGAGCTGGCTAAGACCAGCTTCTAAACTCAAATAAGTTCTCATTTATCGCTTTTGTAGGGCGTCTAATTGCGTTATTTCTGTATAAAACATAGCTAAACCCCACAAGCGACACTGATGACGATAGCAAATATAGATTGCTACTCTTGGACGCAGGAAGCATCAAGCTCAAAGCATCATCATAAGCTGAGGGGCAATATTGAAAGTACCTCTTAATGTACTCGGAGGGAGTGGATCGTCCATAATATTGCTACTTATTTCTTATTTAATGTTAGTCGCCATTACCTAGTATGAGTAATGGTCACAACAAAGATACACAAATTCAAGCAAAAGCAGATGTCGCACTCAGGGCAACCGCATCAAAACAATAAAGTAATTGATTGGTGGTGAAAACGTAGATGAGCCCTGCAAGGGCGATACTCCTGCATAGCCCAGGGCTTGCTTGCTACCCATACTATTGTTATTTATTTTTGTTATTCAATCTCTTGAGGTCTTGATCTAACTCCTTAATGCTTTCGAGACGAACTTGAGCACGCTCTTGGTCTTTGTAGGTTTCATACTCTCGAGTTGCCTTCTCTATGGCCATAACGTGGAATAGTCCACTTGATATACTTTGCCATCGGAGGCAGTTGTTGCAAATTTTGCAACAACTGATGTAGCTTGTAACTCTCCCTCTTCAAATATATTCTTGATCTGGCGAGAATTTCTGTTCGTAGTCTCAGAGGGTTAAATATGTCTTATAGAAATCCTTGAAAGGTTCTACCGCATCAATCATGGAATAATGAGTCCTTGCATACCGATTGAATAATAGTGCTTTTAATGAGAGTGGGACACCATCGCACGAACTAAATCGAGCAAGCCCCGAGGAAAAATACTCTCCAATGTACTCTAATAGAAGCGGCATCTTGGGTCTGAGGGATTCAATAACCCAAGCTCGCTCATAATCCCAAATAGCAGCTTTGTTTTGTATCCCGATACATGGATTATCTACTTCTCCCTTGTATAATCGGCAAAGCTCTATTTGTTCTTGTTCTCTATCCATACTTCTGTTTGAATTTAGTTACTACTTCTTGCATCTCTTTAGGGAGATAGTACCACGCCTTGTCTTGGATATGCTGAGGTATTCCGTAATAGGCTTCAGCAATGCTACCCGTAATGGCAGCTATTGTGTCGCTATCGCCACCTATTGACACAGCAAGGCGGATAGCACTTTCAAAGTCTGTGCTTTCAAGAAAGCAAACTATTGCTTGTGGCACAGTTACTTGGCAGGTCTCATTAAAGGAGTTTGTGCGTCTGATTTCATCAGAGGTTTGTTGGATATTGTAGCCATACATTTCGGCTACTTTTCGCACTAATTGCTTGCCATTCTCTTGATGCTTGCGAGAGTATAAAGCCATTTCAATACACCTTGCTATACATTCAGCCCCCTTGATGCCCTCGGGGTGGTTGTGTGTGCATTCTGCACTTTCCCGTGCAAACTTCATTACGTTATGAGTTTCAGTAAGGTATCCACAGGGAGATACTCGCATTGCTGAACCATTACCAAAACTATTGTATGGTTCTGGGTTAGGAGAATGAACCCATCGACCGAAAGAACCTCCATAAGCACCCTTGGGGTTGGGATATTTTCTGCACCATTCAAGCAAAGATTGTTCAAAACTCACACCTCGCAAGATTGCATCTGCAACGGCAACCGTGCATATTGTGTCGTCTGTAAAAGAGCATTCATTTGTGAATAGCTCAAAATCTAATCTATGTGTATTGTTGAACTCAAAACGAGAACCAACAATATCTCCTATTATTGCGCCTAACATATCTATTTCTTTTATTTTTCGGTCTACCCATATTTGATGCTTTGCCTCGCCTTTTAGATTGGCCTAGAGCTGATAAACCTTACTCACGATATACTTTTATAATCTACTCCAAACTTTAACGAGTCTACATGTAAAGGTAAGTGCTTTTTCTCAACTTCAAGGACTATACCTTTCTTTAACAGGACAATCGCATCAGAATTCAGGCGACTTATGAGTGCCGTAGGCACGATACTTCTTCATAGCCCAGGGTGGCGAGAGTGCCAAAGGCACGAACAGAACCCTGGGGAAACACAGATAAAAATGAAAGGAGCTCCGTAGGAGCGGCACTAACAGCGCGAGTATTGGGGCACTTGCTATGGGAGTGCCGCCCCTAAAGGGGCTCAATAAATCTGTCACCAAACGCTAACCCAGGGCTTGCACCCAGGGCTTTGAAAAAGTACTGCCCTTACAGGGCTCATGGCTAGAATAGGTGCTAGAGCATAAAGCTGCACTGCTAGTACCTACAATGGACAAATAAATAATTTAACAGAGAGGCTGGGGCTTAGGCGTGGCGGAGGTCTTGGGTGAAGGCAAAACCTATCGCACGCATCAGCTTGCGCCGACTATTCGTGCGCGCTCCATAACGCTGAATAAGTTCTTCCCGATTTAAGTTCGTCGTCATAATCACAAGCGAACCATGCTTCTCGGCTATATCCAAGATATTATTTACCAAAAACATACGCTGCCCACAACTGTCTTTCGTCCATGCCATATCCTCTGTACCCACATCATCAATAATAAATATCCGTGTACCCATGCGACGAGCCGAGACGCCCAATTCATCGAAGAGCTGAGGCAAGTCCACTGCCCTACTATACAGCGGAACTTGAGCCGTAAGCTCACGCAATAGTGGATACAGAACGCCTTCGCAAATAAGACTCTTCCCCACGCCCGTTGCACCTGAGAGCAGAAGCCCCTGCCCCTCGTTACACATCAACCAGTCTAAGATGCGTTCGTGCTCTTCGTACCATACGGGCTGTACGAGTTCGCCCCGCTCACGATAGAGGGCTTGCTGTAGATAGCCGTAATACTTGGCTTTCAGTTCGGCTCTGGATAAGCCGTGACGAAAGACAAAGCGTGAGCGTGCAAGCGTCATAACACCCTTAGCTTTGAGTGCGTCCCACGCATCGGCAGCATCAAAAAACTCATCGCTAGCATCGAGAAGCTGTCCGCCACCAAGCTCAAGCCTCGAAGCCTCGAACTTCTGCCTTTTGGCTTCACGCTTGCGAGCCTGCTCCTCATCTCTCAATGCCCTTGCACGCTCCAACCCCTTGAGGAATAGGGCGCACTTCTCAGCATCGCCACCCATGATTTTGCTCAAACCTGCTAGTTCGCGCTCAGAGAGGAAACTAGTCCCAACACTTGCTGTAGTCTTTGTGCTCATAGTCTGAATAATTTACGCCACCAGAAACTGATGAATTGATATTGCCCTTATATTGGTCCTCCAGGACCTTCAGCCAGTTAGGCACGCCATTGCGCCCCTTACCCGATATAATCCAGTCAAAAGAAGCCCGCCACGAACCAGTTTGCCCCGTAAGGAAGGGCGAAGCCGAAACCTTGCGAAAGAGGCTTCGTATCTGCGCCTCCTGCTCGCCCTTGTCGAGCTTCCACTCTCGGAGCAAACGCACAATCGCCTTGCGCCGAATATCCGTAAGTTTGGTTACCTGAGCCAACTGCGGACAGCACTCATGCCATAGGGTGACGACACGTTCGGGCGGAATTAAATCGGCTTTCGCTGATGTCTTTTTTAGCTTCTTCGGGCATGATACGCTTGCTTCTTCCCTTATAAGCACATTCGGCTCATCGCCTAAGGGTGCTACCGAAGCGGAGTTTCTTACACTGGCTTCGTGTGAGCGCTCGGCTTCATCTGCGCTAGCATCATCTAGCGTCGTAGGCTCTGCGCTGGTCGCTTCCTCTTCGCTGAGTAAATTGTCTTCTGTCTCTTGGTCTGCCGGCTCGCTAAGCATTTCCCGACGAGAGAGGGGGCTAGACTTGATGTATTCGAGGAGGTCCGAAAACAAAATATAAATATGCTTACCCCTTGGGCTATAAGCTTTTAGTTCGCCTTGCTTAATAAACATCGCTACACTGCGAATAGAAACGTGTAGCATAGAAGCCACTTCTTCTTTTGTCAAAATTTGGTCCATCATAGTTTTGAGGTGTTGTTGGGTTTTCCTTTGGAATCCTTTCCCAGTATGTATAATTATTATCTAGTAAACTATATATAAATATATATACGTCATAAGTGCTATTTGATTACGTCTTTCTTACATGTTGTACGCCAACATGGGAGGAAAAGGAGGTTCATTGGAGTCATCTGAATGATGAACATCAGAAGTAAACGCTTGTTCGAGATTAAGGCTAAACGCACTTCCGAGGATAAATACAAGTAGCATGACACGGATGCCTAATACAATTGTGGTCATAGTAATAAATATAATTTAGTAAGATTGAAAATTTAAAGTCTCTAGAAAGCAACCCAGTGGATATGTCTAATAGGTTCAGGTCTGAGTCCTATAAAGAGATAGTAAATACAGCACTTCTCGGGTGCATACAGTGTGTGTTTATAAATAGCATTAGAGTTGATTGAGTGCTTTCATCGAACCCCTAACCCTAGCCTATCGGCACAAGCACTAAGTTGTCTTCCTAGCGACTAAGACAAAGGTAAAAAGAGATTGATACACTTTGGTACACTTCTGAAATTTTATTTTTAATCATCTACATATCCACCTATAAAACAGAATATTAAAGTCTAAAATAAAATTTCATCTACCTCAGATTTGCTCTGCATAAGTTTCATTAGGAAGGGAAAGAATTTAATGAGTACATCGTACTCATTTTAGTAAGCACGCGTACTCATCTCAGTAAGTACACGTATTCATCTCAGTAAGTACACGTACTCATCTCAGTAAGTACGCGTACTCATCGCAATGAGTCCTGTAAGGGCGACACTCCTGCATAGCTCAGGGCGCAAGTCCCAAGGTTAATCATTGGCACACATTCATTGAGCTACGAAGAGCACTACTTCAAGCCTAGGGAACAAAGAAGAAAAGCCTAGGGACTTGCGCCCTAGGCTTCGAAAGAAAGTGTTGCCCTCATAAAAGAGCTTCTTAGTAACGATGTATCAAAAACGAGCCTAGTCGGCTATGAGCGAAAACTCAGCTCCAGCCGCATAGTCGGCTCCATTGTGAGAAGATAGAGCCGTGAAGCGTACATAACGAGCCTTAATAGGCTTAGCAAAGCTTACACGCTTGAGCGACTTATCCGCAGCAAACTGCCCCTGATGAACTTCTTCCCACTTCTTACCGTCTAGGCTGACACTAATAGAATAGTTCTTAATGTCACCATTCGTACTAGCATCCGTACGAGGCAAGAACGTGAAGCCCTTAATCGAACGCACTTCCGAAGCATCGAAATCAATCCAGTGAGGATACTGCGCCACAGTTACCGAATACATCGTGTGCCAAATGCTCTCAGGTCTGCCATCGACAAGGTGCTTAGCATCGCCCCCGCCCGACTCTTGACTACTAGCGTAAACGACTTCGAGCGGTACCGTCGTAATCTTATTGAACATCTGTGTTACCTGTATCTTAGGTTCACGCAGAGACCACACAGTGATTTCGGATGCATCACGCATCACGAAAGGAGCGGTGTAAGTCTGGGGCTTACTCTTCTTACCGACACGATACATCAGCACATCACCGGGAGCTGCCTTCATCACGACTTCACCCTTATTATCTCTAGAAATAATAGGAGGTACAGAAGCCGACAAGCGCACAAGAGGGATATTAAGGGCATTCTTATCTGAGGCTTGGGCCTTAGCAAATGGGCGAATGAGGTAAGAGAAAGTAGCCTCACCAAATGAACGACAATGCTTGAGCGGACCACCCTGACCACAGCTATTACCGCCAAGACCATTCACACTAGCATCTAGATGTAAGTGCGTATCGCCAGCCTCAGGCAATTCGTGTGGGTGAGGAGCAAGAAGCAATTCCTTAGCCGACCAAGGCAACGCCGAAGTACTCATCTTGTCTCCAGCCTGGAAGAGTACGCCCTCGCCGTCATTGCCATAGAGCGCTATCCAACGAACGTCCTCTCTATTGCCCATAGTCTGAGGCTTAGGGAAGTCCACAAACATATCCTTAACAGTGCTCGTGTATTGACCAATAAATTGGCTCGTCTTACGGTCGCTATAATTGTTCTCAGGTCCACGTCCGTAGTAAGACAAATTGCCGTATTCCTTAGGCAATACTAGCTCGTAGCCAAGGCGTGCAAGAGGCAACTTAGGGTCGCTAGATACGATATTAGCCTGCAACTCAATAGAGCCATCGGGGTAAACAATCCACGACTGAGCCGTCGTAAACTTGAAGTCGTCTGCCCCCATAGGCTTATTCTTATCGTCTTCGATGAAGTAACGACCCGAAGACTGCGAAGGCCATTCCTTATGACGACCAATCTTACCAGCATAAGGGGCTTGGCTCTCTACAAGGTAGAAGAATACCTGAGCCCCATCGGCACGCTTGTAAGACACATTTGAAATAGCCTTATGCTTGAGGTTATAAAGACCATTTTTCCCCCACGCATCATAAGCCCAGTTGTCGTTATCCGCAGCAGCACGGAAAGCATCTAGCTTAGGACCATTGCCCTCAGCTATAATCGTTTTGCTTCCGTACTTGAGACTATGTATAGTACCCTGCTTATTGTCAAAAGCAAGCGTAAAGCCCTTACCGCTTACTTGCGTGAGACCAGTCTGCTTGTTTTCCTTGACATTGAGCGCATCACCCTTAGTAAGCGATGCGATAGCCTCTCTATTTGATGGCTTAGCATAGAGGAATTGCTCTTCTGCAACGACGAAACCTGCTTTTGCCCATGGCATATCTTGGTTAAGTCTTAGTTCGGCTTTGATAAAGACTTCCGCCTGCGCATCGCTAGGCTTAGAGGCCAGCAAAGTTTGCAAGTCCTTAGCCTCGATAGTTGCCCTTGAGCGAGGTGCTATCGTCTTGAGTTCGGGGAAACTTACGGCAGTCTCTACACCATTAACAAGCAGAGACAAACGCAGGCTGTACTTTTCGGGCGATAGGTCGGTATAGTAATTTTTATTGAAAAGCGTGAGCGTCTTCTTATCCTCAGAGAGTGAGAAGCCTACATTCTGATAGACTTTCTTGACTTCGTAGTACTGAGGTTTAGGCGTACGGTCAGCAAAGAGAATACCATTCATCACGAACATACCATCATTAGGCGTATCTCCGAAATCGCCCCCATAAGCGAGGTAACGCTTGCCATTAGGCAGATAGTTGTACATCGATTGGTCTACCCAGTCCCAAATAGCACCACCACAGAAATGATTGGTAGACTCGATAGCCGTCCAATAGTCCTGCAAGCCCCCCACGGCATTACCCATAGAGTGCGCATACTCGGAGATATGGAAAGGGTACTTAATCTTGTACTTACCCTTCACAGCCTCCTGCACCCAAGGGATAGACGGATACTGATTAGAGCCAATATCTACAATATCATTATTACGCTCATACTGAATAGGGCGAGAAGTATCGACAGCCTTAGCAGCAGCATAACTGCGTTTGAAGTTATCCCCCGGGCCAGCCTCATTACCGAGCGACCAAATCACGATACTAGGGTGGTTGAAATCGCTATACACCATCTCCAGCATTCTATTGGTCGTCTGAATATCAAACTCCTTGACGTGCGACAATGACTCCTTACCATAGTAATACTCGTGGCTCTCTATATTGGCCTCGTCCTCTAGATAGATACCATACTTATCGCATAGATAGTAGAAGTATGGGTCAGTAGGATAGTGTGAGTTACGAACGTGGTTGATGTTAGCACGCTTCATCAGTCGCACCTCTTCCTCCATCATTTCATGCGTCAGAGCATGCCCCGTAGCGGGATGCGTCTCGTGGCGATTAACACCTTTGAGCTTAGCAGGCTTACCATTGATGAGGAAATAACGACCAGCAAGACCAAATTCATCTTCCTTAGCACTCATCTCCTTCAATTCCACCTCACGAATACCCGTATAAGTGGAAACAGTCTCAAGGACATTACCCTTCTTATCCAGCAATTCGCCTACTAGGATATAGCGGTAAGGAGCTTCGGCACTCCATAGATTGGGCGACTCCACAGACATAGATGTAGTGAGCATCTGTGGTGCACCATCACTCTTGAGCGTAATTGGTTCGGACTGCATCTCAGCCACACGCTTAGCACCCTCATCAAGATAGAGCGGAAGGCTATAAAGGCTATAACGCAAAGACAAGCCCTTGAGCTGTTTGAGCTTAGAAGAGTACGAACGCAAATCCGTCTTGATATTCAGGGTCGCATACTGATAGGAAGCATCTAGGTCGGGCGTTACTTGTAGGTCGTGGATTTGCACCTTAGGTTTAGCTGTGAGCGATACCGAACGGAAAATACCGGGTAGACGGAACATATCTTGGCTCTCCAAGAATGAGCCATCATTATTACGATAAACCTCTACAGCGAGCGTGTTCTCACCCTGCTTGAGGTAGGGAGAAATATCAAAAGAGGCTCTATTGCGTGAGTTCTTTGAGAAGCCCACATAATGACCATTGACCCAAATGTAGAAGAACGAATCTACACCATCAAAATTGACATACACAGACTGCCCCTCCCACAATGAAGGCACAGTGAATGTACGGCGATAAGCACCTACTTCATTGCGGTGCTTGTACATCGTGTAGTTCTCAGGCGGTGTGCGCATAACGCCACCCTTCCAGTCGTCTACCTTCACTTGATGGAAGAAAGGTACACGCTGATTGAGGTAAATAGGCGTTCCGTACTTCTGTTTGCCGTCTTTCTGAAGACCATAGATATTCCAGCTCATAGGCACATTGACGGTATCCCACTTCTCGTCATTGTACTCAGGCTTGAAGAAGTTTACTTCCCTCTCCTCGGGATTGCCCACCCAATGAAAACGCCAAGCACCATTAAGGCTCTGATAGTAACTACTCTTCTCAGGCAAAACGCCTAGCGCCTCACTTACCGTCTTGAACGAATAGAAATGAGCTCTAGGCTGTAACTTACCATGCGCATAGGCTTCTGGACTTTGCCATTCTTGCCCTGTGGGCTGCTCCTGCTTATCGTAAGAGAAACCTTTAAGGTTAGCTTGCGCCTGCATGGCTACGCTCGTCGTAAGCGTTAGCCCCATAACAACAAGTAATTTCCTCATTTATATGATATGATTGTATATGTGATATTTTGAGGCCATTGCATAATGTGGCACTCGCTGCGTTATTATCGACATTCAGGCTTGGTCATTTACATAAGTAAACTCCCTGCGCCTTCAGTCTCAATGCCTTGCGATTACCACATTCTGCAAAGCCCCACAAAAGGACAAGAGCTTTAGATAATGCGGCTCTCGCTAAAAGCATAAAATCTCCGCTCAGAGTCATACCGAGCGGAGACCTTATCAAGTATAAAGATTGAATTGATTTTATTAACTCCTAAGCGATATCTTTAGGAGACCATTGCATTGTGTGGCACTCGCTGCGTTATTATCGACATTCAGGCTTGGTCATTTACAAGAGTAAACTCCCTGCGCCTTCAGTCTCAATGCCTTGCGATTACCGCATTCGCGATTACCGCATTCTGCAAAGCCCCACAAAAGTACAAGTTTTACTTGTTCTTTTGGAGACCGCCCAAGCGGTCTCTTTAAACGATACCTTGCTGAAGCATCGCATTAGCAACCTTAAGGAAGCCAGCGATATTCGCACCCTTCACATAGTTGATATAGCCATCTTCACGACCATACTTCAAGCATTGCTCGTGGATGTCGCTCATAATCTGATGTAAGCGTGCATCGACTTCTTCATTAGTCCAGTAGATGTGCATAGCGTTCTGAGTCATTTCAAGACCCGAAGTAGCTACACCACCAGCATTAACAGCCTTACCAGGGCCAAAGATAATCTTATTAGCTACATAGTACTCTGCAGCCTCAGCAGTACAACCCATGTTTGAAGTTTCTGCGACAAGTAAGACACCATTCTTATGGAGCATCTTAGCGTCATCCTCGTTCATTTCGTTCTGAGTAGCACAAGGCATAGCGATGTCTACCTTCTGTTCCCATGGCTTCTTACCCGCGAAGAACTGAGCATGAGGGAAACGCTTAACGTAATCACTTACGACGTCGTTACCACTTGAGCGTAAGTCTAGCAGGCACTGGAACTTTTCTTCTGTATTGATACCTTCTGAGTCATACACATAGCCATCAGGACCAGAAATAGTTACCACCTTAGCACCTAGTTCGGTAGCCTTCTTTGCTACCCCCCAAGCTACATTACCGAAGCCAGAGATAGCGACAGTCTTGCCCTTGAAGTCAATGCCATTAGCTTCGCACATGTGATTAACGAAGTAAACAGCACCATAACCTGTAGACTCAGGACGCAAGCGAGAGCCACCAAATTCGAAGCCCTTACCTGTGAGTGTACCTGTGTGTTCGTGGCGAAGTTTCTTATACATACCATACATATAAGCTACTTCACGACCGCCAACACCTATATCACCAGCAGGAACGTCGGTATCAGGACCGATGTATTTCCATAGTTCAAGCATGAAGCTCTGACAGAAGCGCATGATTTCTCTGTCGCTACGACCACGAGGAGAGAAGTCACTACCGCCCTTACCGCCACCCATAGGGAGCGTAGTAAGTGCATTCTTGAAAGTCTGCTCAAAGCCCAAGAACTTCAAAATCGAGAGGTTCACTGTGTGGTGGAAACGAATACCACCCTTGTATGGGCCTATCGCATTATTAAACTGCACACGATAACCGATATTAACATGCACTTTACCATTATCATCAATCCAAGGTACTCTGAAGGTGTAAATACGATCAGGCTCCACGAGACGCTCAATGATAGCCTCGCGCTCGAATTCGGGATGTTGGTTGTAAACGTCTTCTACTGAATGTAGAACTTCTTTTACTGCCTGTAGGAACTCTGTTTCTCCAGGGTGCTTAGCCTCTAGGGCTGCTAGAATGTCTGCAGATTTCATAAAAACACTGTTTTTAGTGGTTTACGTTACCTTGTACTTGTATTAAGTCTGTTATTTAAAACTATACGGCAAATATAGATAATGTTTTTTATTCGCAACATTCCGAACACTTCTTTTGCATAAATACCACCCTTACACCCTTAATAAATACACACAGACAAACTCAAATATCACCACTTACGACAAATACTTAGGCTTATTCCTTATCATTGTGTCAAGACTACAAAAAATCTACTTGATAAATGAAACGATGACAATTTATTTATGAAATTAGACCTTGTTTCCGGTCTAAACACTCTAACATAAGCGCGTCGCCCTACCCTTTTATGCTACCATGACAATAAAACCTTATCTTTGCCTTATATAATTCCTATTAAAAGTATACATACATGAAATTACAACGCCTCTGTATGCTGGGCGCTGTAGCTACGCTCGGCATCAGCTCGGCTCTCGCTCAGCGCACGCACACGCTCCTCACTGAGGGATGGCGCTTCACTCGCCAAGATGACCCAATGGCCAAACAAGCCAAGTATGATGACCGTAAGTGGCAAAGCGTAAGCGTTCCTCACGACTGGGCAATATATGGACCATTTAGCATCGGTAACGACAAGCAAAATCTAGCTATTGCCCAAGACGGACAGAAAGAAGCCATGGAACACGCTGGTCGTACGGGTGGTCTTCCCTTCGTGGGAACAGGTTGGTACCGCACCAAGCTTAGTCTACCTCAAGACCTCAAGGGCAAAAATGTGCGCCTTGTCTTCGATGGAGCGATGAGTAATGCAGAAGTCTATATCAATGGCACAAAAGTAGGCTACTGGCCTTACGGATACAATACTTTCCACTTCGACATCACACCTTATCTACAAGCAGGAGGCGAGAATGTCCTAGCCGTAAGACTCAAGAACGAACACGAGAGTAGCCGTTGGTATCCCGGTGCTGGGCTTTACCGCAATGTTCATTTGATTGTTACCGATGCTGTACATATTCCACAATGGGGTATCCATGTGCAGACACCTAACATCACAAGTGAAGAAGCTCGCGTTACTGCAGACGTTCAGGTGGCTGGTCTTAAGGTAGGCGAAAGCGTTAAGATTAAAGCTAATATCCTTGACCCTTCGGGCAAGATGGTGGCTCAAGTTGTGCGCGATTATAAGCGTTTCACAGCATCGGACAGCACTTACCATCTAGACACTAAGGTCTTTAATCCTCGTTTGTGGGATATCCAGAAGCCTAATCTCTACAAGCTCGCTATCGAGGTAGAGAAAGACGGTAAGACCGTGGATAGCGATGAGGTTACATTCGGTATTCGTTCTATTAAGCTAGTTCAAGGCGAAGGCTTCTATCTCAATGGTCATAAGGTTAAGTTCCAAGGTGTTTGCATGCACCACGACCAAGGTCCTCTAGGTGCTATTGTCAATGAAGCCTCTTACCGCAGACAAATCAAGATTATGCAGGACATGGGTGTAAATGCTATTCGCACGAGCCACAACATGCCTGCTCCTGAGTTCGTTAAGCTCTGTGATGAAATGGGTATGATGCTCATGGCTGAGAGCTTCGATAGCTGGAAGGTCCCCAAAGTACCTAAGGGCTACAACCTCTATTATGACGAATGGCATGAAAAAGATTTGGTTAATGAGCTTCGCCAATTCCGCAACTCTGCCTCTATCATGATGTGGTGTATCGGTAATGAAGTAAGCGAACAAGGAGTAGCCGAAGGCGCACGCCGAGCACGCAACTTGCAGAGCATCTGCCACCGCGAAGACCCTACTCGCCCCGTAACCAATGGTATGGATAATCCTATCGGCGTTATGCGTACGGGTATGGCTACTCTACTCGATATACCGGGCTTCAATTACCGTCCATTCCTCTACGATTCAGCTCACCGCACGCTTTCACAAGGCTATCTACTAGGTAGCGAAACGGCTTCTACGCTTAGCTCGCGTGGCGTCTATAAGTTCCCCGTTGAGCGCAAGAGCATGGCCAAGTATGATGACCACCAAGCTTCAAGTTACGACGTCGAGCACTGTAACTGGAGTAACCTCCCTGAAGATGACTGGATGTGGCACGAAGACCGCTCATGGGCTATGGGCGAATTTATTTGGACGGGCTTTGACTACATCGGTGAGCCTACACCATATTATAGCAACTGGCCTAGCCATAGTTCGCTCTTTGGTGCTGTAGACCTTGCTGGTATTCCTAAGGATAGATTCTATCTCTATCGCTCACACTGGAATAAAGAAGCCAATACGCTACACATTCTTCCACATTGGACTTGGCCCGGACGCGAAGGTGAAGTAACTCCAATCTTCGTTTACACCAATTACCCAGAGGCAGAGCTATTCATCAATGGCAAGAGCCAAGGCAGACGCAAGAAGGATACATCTATTAGCATCGAAGCTACAGCCAACGAACAGGCTATGAAGAGCTTCGAACGCCAAAAGAGATACCGCCTCATGTGGATGGATACTAAATATGAACCCGGAGTAGTTAAGGTCGTTGCCTATAATCAAGATGGCAAGGTAGCAGAAGAGAAAGAAATCAGAACAGCAGGGCCTGCATATCAGCTCGTACTCTCTGTAGACCGTAAGGAAATCAATGCCGATGGTAAGGACATTGCATTCGTACGCGTTAGTGCAATGGACAAGGACGGCAACCTTATTCCTAATGATGCTCGTCTTGTGAAGTTCGCAGTCAAGGGAGCCGGAAGTTTCCGTGCAGCCGCTTCGGGTAATCCTGCGTCATTGGATTCATTCCAAGCACCTCAGCACCACCTCTTCTCAGGCGAACTCACTGCGCTTGTGCAAGCAGGCAAGAATGCAGGAGAGGTTACGCTTACAGCTTCGGCGAAGGGGCTTAAGAGCGCTAGCATCACCATCAAGGTTAAGTAAAAGCCAAGGATTAAATTTATATTTCAGAGGAGCTGTGTCCAAATTCGTTTGGGCACAGCTCCTCTCTTTATATGCCTATTAAAGTGAAACCCTTGCACAAGTTATCAGATAAAACAAGTACGACGTACTAACCCAAACAAGTACGACGTACTAACTAAAACGAGTACGACGCACTAATACAAACAAGTACGACGCACTAACTGAAATTAGTACGACGTACTGACCCAAATAAGTACGACGCACTAACTAAAATAAGTACGACGTACTAACCCAAACAAGTACAACGGACTAACCCAAACAAATACGACGTACTAACTAAAATAAGTACGACGTACTAACTGAAATTAGTACGACGTACTCACTCAAGTGTTTGCGCATACGTACAGCAGTAATTTAGGGTAAGCGTAAAAAATGCTTGACTATCTCCCGACAGTCAAGCACCCAATTAACCTTAAATCTAATACTATGAAAAACACGCAACAAAGGTAGATATTATCAAACAAAGAACCAAACCTAAGACCAAGAAATTCAATAAGATTGCCCCTGATAAAGGGGACAAAGAATACCCAAAAGGGACTACTACATATACACATCTATTTATAGCAATAAAGTCCTAAAATCAGAATCTAGAGGCTTATTAAAGATTTAGGTCTCAATAATTTGTAAGCGCATAAATACAACACATTTAGGCCTTTTGTTACAAATTCCGATATTGACAATATCGGCCACAAATACGAGAAAGGACACATTTGAATATTTTTTGCCTTTCCCTCAATACGACTAATTCTACACATTGCAATTCTCTTTGTGCAAGTTTGAGCTTATTTCATTAACTTTGCCACGTAATCTCAGAGATTTTACACAAATAGATTTTAATCACAAAGGCATACAAAATATGGCATCTACTTCCAAAACAAGAGATAAGATGGTAGAGGTCGCACGCGAACTCTTTGCCAAGCGTGGCATACAAGCCACCACTATGAATGACATTGCCGATGCAGCGGGCAAGGGTCGTCGCACTTTGTACACCTACTTCCGTAGTAAAGAGGATATTTATCAGGCTGTAGTTAAGTGTGAATTAACTCAGTTCCTTCACGATATGGAGATTGCCAAGCGCATTAACCTCCCCCCCGAACAGAAACTCATCAACCTAATCTATGTACACCTAGAGTCGGTCAAGAATATCGTTCTGCGCAATGGTACTCTACGTGCCGAATTCTTTAAGGATATTTGGCTCGTGGAGAAAGCTAGAGCTGATATGGATAGGGAGGAGCAAAAACTCATTCAGGAAATCCTTGACGAAGGCGTCCATAAGGGCATATTTGAAATTCCTCATACCCCCACCATGTCTTACCTGATGCAGAATGCGATTAAGGGCATGGAAGTCCCATACATCAGCGGACACATACGCCAACGAGACAATAGTGAGTATCAAAGTATCAGAGAGAATGTCGTCCACCTCATACTAAGAGGCATACGCAAGAAAGCATGGACACCAAGCTCTCACACAAGCAATAAATAATAATGACAATGAAACTATTAGACGGAAAAGTAGCCATCATAACAGGCGGTAGCCGTGGTATCGGTCGTGCCATCGCACGCAAATACGCAGAAGAAGGCGCAAGCGTAGCCATTACTGCAAGAAACATTAACGAAGATGTACAGGCTTTCGTAGCCGAACTAGAAACACTAGGGGTAAAGGCTAAGGCTTATACGTCTGACGCATCGCAATTTGATGCTGCACACGAGCTAGTTAAAGAAGTTGTAGCTGAGTTTGGGCGCATTGATATCCTCATCAACAACGCTGGGGTTACTCAGGACACGCTCATGATGCGTATGACAGAAGAGCAATGGGATACGGTTATCAACATCAACCTCAAGGGCGCATTCAACCTCATCCATGCGGTAACGCCATTTATGATGAAGCAGCGTTCGGGCAATATCATCAATATGTCTTCGGTAGTGGGCATCTCAGGCAATGCAGGCCAAGCTAATTACGCAGCAAGTAAGGCTGGTATGATTGGTCTAACTAAGAGCATTGCTAAGGAAATGGGCTCACGTGGCATTCGTGCCAATACGATAGCCCCCGGATTTATCGCAACGGACATGACACACGCCCTAAGCGATGAAGTGCGCAAGCAGTGGGAAGCTCAAATACCTCAACGCCGAGCAGGCTCGCCCGAAGATGTAGCAGGTGTAGCGGTATTCCTAGCCAGCGACCTCGCTAGCTATGTAACGGGGCAGACTATCAGCGTCTGTGGCGGTATG